>Ga0272441_10013141_pt1 | contig 11961 bp, 10 predicted proteins | sample SSMProp6N_FD_193582 | JGI IMG/M metagenome (GOLD analysis project Ga0272441, IMG submission 193582) | Marine sediment archaeal communities from Little Sippewissett salt marsh, Falmouth, MA, United States - SSM-Prop-6N | ecosystem: Environmental > Aquatic > Marine > Wetlands > Sediment ...
GCGCCCTCTCAGTCAACGGGGTGTACAAAGGCCACCGATCATGATACGGAGGCGGGTACATAACGTCCTTTATAATTCTCGGACCGTCACGCCTATTTGCACGTCCAACATAGTCAGGCACCTTCCAATTTCCGTCACGCGAGCAAAGGAATACAATACGCCATCTGCGCTGAGGAATACCGAAGTCGTAGCAGTCAATCAATTGACAATCCACTTTGTACCCGCGTGCGGATAACGCATCAATGATCTCCTGTTTATAATTCCCAAACCGTTCAAGCCCTGACGTGTTCTCGACTAACACGTACTCAGGTGCAGGGTCACACCTATCAAGCGCGTTAAAAAACTGAGGGAATGTATTCCGGTCGTCAACCCTACCATCTGTACCGCACACAACCGACGCAGGGGAGAATGCTTTACACACGGGGCCTGCACACAGCAGGTCGCACGCAGGTGGCGTGTAGTCCCCTACGTCGCCTACCGTCGCAACAGGCGGGAGCAAATCAGGGGACTGGTCGTTAAACGCACGCACATAACGTGCGTCAATATCTACAGCCGCAACCAGCTCCACTCCGGCTTGGACAAGCCCGCACGCTGCAACCCCCACCCCACAAAATAATTCGACTGCACGTATAGTCATTCAACTACCACTTTTATACCCCGAAGCTGCGCGTGAATAGTCAGCGTGTCCACATGGCACACTCCTGACATGCGTACGGCCACCCCGTACAATGACGTCCCGTACCCGCGTCCTTGAATCAGTCGGTCACAAAGCGCGTGAAAGTTTTTAGCCTCGTAAGGATCCCAATCCACGCGACCTATGTGACCTGCATCAAACAAACACACACGATCTTCTTGGATTTTAATACTCGTGGCACGCTCCCACTTATCGGTCTCACGACGAGTACACGGAGCCACCACAGCGATAGCAGTGAATTCCCCGTCTACGTCGCGTTCCGCGTAGGCTGTCCAGTTTCCAGGGCATACCATATCGTACACGGCAGCTCCTTCCACCTCAATCGGAGCCTGTGCGTACGCCTGTTCCAGAATGTCCTCCCACACCTCGACTGGCAACTCTCCTATCTTTTTAATAGGCGGCTTACGACGCTTCGGCGTATTAGCAACCGAAGCCACTACAATCGCAGGTGACGTAATATCAAACGTTCCGATTTTCATTTTCTACCTCCCCTACTCAGTAACAAACACACGAACCCGGCTATTACTGCCTCCATGCGCTGGCCATACCACCCCTGTAACGTTGCACAAGGCTGGTAACTGCCTTCCGTCGACTTCGTGCCGTACCCCGAAATCTACTACATCACCGCTGCGTGGAATAAACGTCGGAGGTATGTATGTGGACGTAATAACCTCGCGTGTCAGTGCGTACACGTAATCCACCAACGTCTTACAATCGTCGTTCCTACTACGTAACTCACTTTTTAGTTTTTTACTCTTTACTTTTTTACTCGTCACCCGCTTACTCCTTTGACTCACGGTCAAGAAACGCACGTTTGAATGGCCTAACATATGCCGAGGGGTCACGTAGCACCGACATGAACTTCAACCGTTTACATAGGCCACGAAACGCGCGCTCGTCATACGGCTGTCGATCCTTCAAACGTGACGTGAATTTCTTAACACCTCCAAATGACGCACTCAGATCGATACCCTGTATCTCTCTCCGTACGCGCCTGTAATCAGCAACAATCTTTTCCTGTATTTTACCTTCAGCCAGGCGACGCAATACTGCAAACTGGTCAAGCGGATTATCGTGCGCCACCAATGCGTCCTCGTGTTCGATCACTAGCTTAAGCGCGGTCTTCGCACCGACTCCCTTTACACCCGGAAGGGAATCTGAGGGGTCACCTACTAACGCCTTATACAGTACGTAACACTCCACAGGCACCCCTGCGGTGTCTCGGAAGTTTTCGGATGTAACCCACGCTTTCTTTGAGATATCCCACACACGGGAACCCCATAAACAACATTGCCATAAATCTTTATCCCCTGTAACCACCACGACCGATTTACCCTGCCCTCCCAAAATTTTTGCAGCAGCCGCGACTGCGTCGTCGGCTTCACGATCCACATACTCTAAGCAGAGAATGCCCAAGGTTTTAAACAGACGTTTGGCAACACCCATCTGCTTATACGCACGCTGCTTTTCGTCGTCACTCAATAAAGCACGACTTTCCTTGCGCTTTGATTTGTAATATGGAAGCAAACGCAAACGGCGTGGAGGCACGCCGTGGTCAAAAAATGCGATAATACGAGATGCTCGGATATCTGCTGGAGCCAGTATAGACCGTAAACTCGCAAGTGCCCCAAATACACCCCCTGTAAACTCTAGCCCTGCTCGCAAATCGTCCAACGCAGACGCCATGATAGCTCGTTTAATTAACCCTGTGGCGTCGAGTAACACGTGATCCATTTTCAGCTTCCTAAAAAGATGGGAGCAGGCCAGCCTGCTCCCATCTGGGTGAGCGCAGGGAGTGCGCAGCGGAATTACTCTTCGTCTTCGTCAGCTTCGTCGTCTTCGTCGAAATCTTCGTCATCAAAATCTTCGTCGTCTTCGTCGAGATCCAACTCCTCAGAAACGTCATCCTCGTTGAACTCAATCTCCTCGTCTTTCGGATCATACTTTTCAGCTTCCGCCGCGACAAACGAGTTGAACTCTTCGAGAGCTTTTTCGTCCAGTTCGGGATCGTCCGACCCCTTCAAATCCTCAACCGGAGGCCAGAAGGAGTCGAGGTCGCCTCGATCCCATAATGCCCAAGCAGCCGCCCCGCGAAGCTCCCCATATTCCTGGGTGCCCTTTTCTTTCTCGGTAGCGGCATCAAGGTAGAAACAAATCTCGGGAATACAAGACTGCTTCTCTTTCGACCCCTTCCACGTAACAAGGTTCCGAGCACGTGCTGCCCCTTGCTTCTTGTTTGCAGTTCCACCCGGTTCGGCAACAACCCCTGATTGCTTCGCAGAAGCCTTTGCGATTTCCCGAACGGTCTTCTCTGTCACCTTCAGGTTTTTCTTTTGGATCTCCTTCAGTTCCGGCATGATCTGTGCGCGGGTTTTCGAGTCGAACGAGACAAGCGCACCAGCCACCCGTGCGGAGTACTCTCCATTCTCAACCCGCTTCTGAATCTCTTCGGGAGCCGCCGCGAGCTCCAGTGCCCGTCGCACTTTGCGGTCATGGACACCACACTCACTGGAGATGCGTTTAACCGACCAACCTTTGGACTTCAGGTCGATAAACACACGCCCCATTTCAACGGCGTTCAGCCCGTCACGCGTGTCGTCTGAGTTTTCAGCCACCGCAAGGGCACGGGATCTGTCGTCGTCCCCCGCGAGATCATGACGGATATCGACAGGGATCTCCGACCACCCGAGATGTTTCAATGCGCGAAACCGACGCTCACCGGAAACGAGATCGAAAAATCCTTCCTTCACTGCTCCGTTCTTTTCGACGGTAGGTCGAACAACGAGACGACTGAGTAAGCCGTCCTTCTTAATGTTGTCCCGCAACGTCTCGATGGCCAAAGGAGTGATTTTCTTCGAGCGTGGGTTATGCCCTGCGACGAGACGAATCTTGTTTGCGGCCACCATCGCGGGAGTACCGTACGTTTGCTGTGCAACCTTCTCCGCTTTCGGTGCAGCTTTCTTTGGTACAGCCTTCTTTGGTGCAGCTTTCTTTGGTGCAGCTTTCTTTGGTGCAGCTTTCTTCGCCTCGTAGGTCACGGTACTCCCGCTAACCTTCTTTTTCTTCTTTGGTGCAGCCTTCTTTGATGCAGCCTTTTTGACAGCCCCCTTCTTTGAGGCTTTTCCCGCCGACGCTGTCTTTTTCGCGGGAGCCTTCTTTTTGGCGGTCTTCGCCATAACTCGTCCTCCTCTTAAACCATCGCACTATGCGCCAAGTACACATTCCACACAATATAACCTCTTGACCGTGAGTCAAGGGTATTTTTTCGCATGACGCGCTATTTTTTCTTAGTGTCGAGCAATCCGGACGTCACAGCCTCAGAAAACGTGGCCTGCGCACCCGCCCGGAAATCCGGCACGTCTGCCCACAAACTCATCCAATCAGCTTTCTTAAATTTCTCTCCCCACCACTTTGCCTTGTAAAACCCACCCCCCACGGATCTTATAATCCGGGCGTCGATGAGCTCACTTAGAATTGTCAGCGTAGGAGACGGCCCGTAATCAAAATCGAGTACCCAATTCATTTTTCGATGCGGGGGGAACAACCGGCTCTTGCGTGTGGTCGCCCTTACAAGATAACCTGTGGCAAGTCCTTTGCCCGACTTGAGTGTGGATACCCTTCCAACACGCACGCGTTGCGACGCTGCGTACCGCGCTGCTGAGCCTCCCGGTGTAACCTTCTCGCTAAACGGGCCGCCGCCAATATTATCCCGCTCCTGATTCACCCACATCATATGAGCACGTACCTGTGCGATACGACGGTACATCTTCCGACAACCTTTACTCATAGCACGCGCCACCAACCCAATATGCGCCTTCCCAGAATCAACTTCTAAAAGCTCCGCACGCGGGACGCTGGCCGCTATCGAGTCCCACACGATCAGGAAGGGTGCGTCAGGCGGATGCGCTTCCAACTCTTCCATAGCTGCCCAAACAACGTCCCACGCTTCCTCGATACACTCAGGTGAGTGATGAATAACTTGATCACGCGGAATCTCAAGCTGCTCAACTTTTGCAATGTCCAACGCCATCTCAAAATCCAAATAGAGAGCCTGCCCTCCTTGATCGGTACATTGCTTAATCGCCATATGAGTCAACGCAGACTTTCCACTGTTATGCACGACTAACCCGTTCGCGACGTAATTATTACACGGGTACGCCATCTTCATATCGTACGTCTCACGTTCACCTACAGGCGTTATCGACTCAATAGCGTCCGGAACCGCAACGTAGCGTAAATTGTTATGGTTCTTGAACGCGTGTAGTCTCGCGTGCTCGCGATGCTCGACTACGTAAAGATTCTCCAACGCGTCGTTCCGTACGTCCTCATCCAGGTGGTGTACCTCTTGATCTCGTGTGAGGAACTTCAAGCCATCTAAATCGTAGTTGTTCAAACGCTCGACGTACTCGTCGTACGTCAACCCGTTCATGTCCGCTTCGACCACAGCACGCGACCGCAAAAGTCTATGATACCTGTACCCGATAGCCCACTTCACACCCGCTACAGGATGCGCTTTGACGAAAACGTACTTTCGAAATATCCGCTGACCTCTCCGAATACCTCGCGCGTTCGCAGTGTTATTATGTACGTATACAATATCACCTTCCACAAGGTCCCCGACGGAAACGTAAGCAGGGCCAGTAAACATCTTATGGTCTGCCGTGGCAATCAACGAGCACCCTGAAAGTGTACGTACTTCAAAACAGGTCTTCACCCCTGTCTTCACTACGTCGACGACACGATTCTGAAATATACATCCCTCGTCGTTAATTGACGGAGCACTATACATTACAGATTCAGACCCCTTACGCGGGTACTTCCCTCGACCTTTACGTGGTATTTTATGGAACCGTGCGTACAGATCAGCAATTGTCCCGCCTTTATAGTTCTTTCGCTTACCCTCCAACGACCGAACCTCGTACTGCACGAACGTATCACCACTCAAACATCCTTCGGGTCCAAATATTTCAGACGCACGACCCGAAGCCCAGCCACCTCCAAGTATCCGGTCGAGCGATTCAAATCCGCTCGGGATCCATTCTGTGACGTCAGGCAGAATATCGGCAGTGAGTAAGTTCAAGTGGTTTTCGTGCCCCGCTTTAGACAGTACATTCTTACGTACTGCAGTCACAATCCCCTCTGCAAATGATTCACTACGCTTCTTCTTACGTCTAGCTGGCTTGCGCTTCTTGCTTTTAGCTGTCGGTAAGGGCTTTTTTGCGTGCTTTTTTACGGCGCGCTTTAAGGGCTTTTTTGCGTGCTTTTTGACGGCGCGTGATTTTTGTATTCGGTCTTTCAGTCCCATCGAGTTGCTCCTTTGCAAGTTCCAAAAGCCCCACACTATTACCTTCCGACGTGTCATCTTCGTGAATTGTGTTAAACAGTTCCACTTCTAACGCAAGCGACCTCCAAAATAACTTCCGACACATATCTTGTGCATCTGTGTAGTCAGCTTCCGGGTCGTCTCCAAGAACGCGTGTAATTGATGCGTAAGGCTTTACAGGGTGAAATCTAATGATGTTGGCAGACGCCTGACATATAACTGTGACAGTGTCACCTTCACGTAACGGCATATGAATAACCTCCTCGCTGAGGGGGGATAATAAGGTGAGGTAGAGGTTTTCCCTACCTCACCCGTAACTGCACAGTATTAGTTCCGTTTACGCCTTCTTGCCTTTTGCAAGCGCGCTTGGATTGCAGTCAGTGAACCTTTCGACCCCTTCTTTCCCTTTTTCAAGGTCTTCGTGGGGCGTGCAGGAACCTTCTTCGGCTTTGCTTTCGGCTTTGCTTTCGGCTTTGCTTTCGGCTTTGCTTTCGGCTTTGCTTTCGGCTTTGCCCTGGACTTCGATGGCGGGGTGTCCTCCTCGTCCTCCACCTCTTCCGGGTCTGAGTCGTCTTCGTCGTCCACATCGTCTTCGTCGTCTTCGTCCTCGTCGAAGTCTTCGTCGTCTTCGTCGTCCACATCGTCTTCGTCGTCTTCCTCGTCCTCATCCTCATCGTCATCGTCTTCGTCGAAGTCCTCGTCGTCCTCATCCTCATCGTCTTCGTCGAAGTCCTCGTCGTCCTCATCCTCGTCGAAGTCCTCATCGTCGAAGTCTTCCTCATCTTCGTCCTCTGCAGTGGCCGTGGTAATATCCGACGGGTACACCTTGTAAGCCTCCCCCTCATCGTCTTCGACCTCGTAATACGTCTCGTCGTCGTCGTCGGTGTCAACACCCACGACGTGTCCAAGAAGCATATCGTCACCGAACTCGAATTCGACTCCGGTTCCCTCGGCAAGAACCTCGTCGTCTGAGACAGATGGCTTTGCCTTTTTCTTCGGCTTTGCTTTCGGCTTGGCTTTCGGCTTAGCTTTCGGCTTGGCTTTCGGCTTGGCCTTGGACTTTGACTTGGACGTGTCATCGCTCGTCACCCGCTGAGCCTCGAGCCGCTCACGTACCTCGTCATAGCTGCCCGGAATCTCTTCTCCGCTGATAAACTCGTACATCGCAGAAAGCGCATCCCAGTCAACGGAGTAAAACTGGTTCTCCAACTTGTACCCTTTAATCGCGTGACGAAGCGTCGCGAGATCATCGGCGTCGTCGAGAACCGGGCACGCGTCGAGGAATATAACCTTCCATTCCGTCTCCAGACCTTTCCCCGTCTTTTTCACCCGCAGGGGACGTCCGTGCTTCAAATCCGTGATGTTTTCCCCGTACTCATCGTCCAGCATCCGGTCCAGCATCTGAGCGTACACTGTGGTCTTCCCGCGCAGAACCCGGACGTTTGGTCTCTTGGGATCGATGTCCCTTGTGGCATCCAGCACGGCCATCCAGTACTCATGCGTCACGTTAACGCTCTCGTACGCGAACTTCTTCTCCTCTGGAGTACCGTCACGCCGCATCTGGTCCAACATATCCATCACAGGGCATTCCAACCCAAAAGACCGAGGCGACGTCGTACCTTTCCGGTCACCACTCAATGAACTGCAATACAGACTGTAGTAGTCCAGGGCAGGAACCTCGTTCACCCCCATTACGGGAAGGACACGAAGAGTCATTGCAGTGAACGTCTTGTTGTCAATGATCACCCCACTCGACATGTTATCCTTCATGCCAAGCAGCTTCTTCCGTAAACTTGCAGAAATCTTGAGACCCATGTCTCACCTCCTTTTACTAGCCCTCTGCCTTGTAACGCCTTGCGCGGGAACCACTCCCTATGTAGCATCGTAGGCAGGCTGGGCAACTAATTTCCGTAACACGTAACATCGGTGCTCTACCGCACCCGCAATCGCAAAGATTAAACCTTTTTGCATACGCACCCTATTCAAAGAAACCCGTACTCTGCGAACACTTGTATCAAGATCCAAATGAGCCTTCACCACCTTCTCGGTTAACACTAACGGGGAGTCATCAATCGCACCTCGGTACTTTAAATCGTACTCCCCTTCAACTTGTGCTAACCGAATCTCCAACTTCCGTACGGCTCCGAGTGCTCTCTCAGCTTGGTACGCCCAGAACGCCACTCTCGCAGGAGCTTTTCGTGCAGCCTGTAATAAAAGATCTGGGTCAGAAGGTATACGCAACTCGTCAGCCACGTTGAACTCAACTTCCTCCCCGTTATCTAACCGGATGGTGATCTCCTTACATTTCGATAAGAAGGCTTCACCGTGGTTCCGTTTCAGTTTTGCCGTCCGCTTAACTCGCATGATACCTCCTGACGTACTCTTGACCGTGAGTCAAACGTGCGTCTCTTGATTCACCTTCCACTCCATCGCGTCCCAAAGCTCGTCCTCGGTTACAGGGTCACGTGCGGGTTTGGTTGCGCCCTCGTCGGTCTTCCATAAATCCGTATCTGCCTTTACTTCGTCACGGATATCGTACGGGTTAAACGGAACCAACGTGCTCCAAGTAGTTCCGATCTCAGCTTCGGCCAACACAGGCACCCTCAACCACTCCCAATTTAAACCAGGGAGCACCTCGTCGCTTAACACAGGTAAATTCTCCATGACGTCCTTGCAAATACATGCGACCTCTAAATACTCATCAACGTGGCAGTCCAAAACGAGTGAGTCATGCACTGTCATTACGAGGTGACTGCGGAACCCCATGGCTCGCAACGTCATATCGATTAAAACAAGAGCCAGCAACGTCATATCAGCCGCTGTACTCTGAATAGGAAAGTTTATACCCTGCCGTAATGCACGACTGACAATCTCTCGGTCTTCGCTAGTAACCTCTGGAATTCGCCGACGCCGTCCGGTAAACGTCTCTAAAAACCCGTAACGCATTGCAAATTTTTCGGTACGCTCAATTCCACGCTTTAAGTCAGGACGCACCTCAAAATACTGGTCAATCAGATCACGGCACTCATCCGTAGACAGAAACACACCGTCCTTCTGCAAGGTTCGCTGTAACGCCGGTGGCCCTCCTCCGTACAATATACCGAAGTTCACACGCTTCGCTCGCGTACGCCACATCTTCTTTATATCATCCGGCTGGCTCCAATACTCCGAAGGCGACTGGTGAAGCTCATGCCCCCATAACGCTGCCGCCGTCTCTGCGTGCAAGTCAGCCCCTCGAGCGTACACTTCGATCATACGAGGCTCGTTAAAGTAACACGCAGCCACCCTCAACTCAATCTGCGAATAGTCTAACTGCAGCAGTAATCCGAAATCCCCGAACGCGCTCGCGTACAGACCTTTCGCCCCTGGTGGTATGTTTTGCAGATTCGGGTCGTTTGAACTCAAACGTCCTGTAACCGTTCCCATAATATTAAACTGCCCGTGTACCATGTCCGACGAATCCAACCTCGAGGCTACAGGGTGAATAAACGTAGACCAGACGGTAGCCACATCTCGGTGGCTTAAGATTAAAGGGGCAAGTTTATTCCCCCGACGTTCGTACTCGTGTAATACGTCAGCCTTCGTAGAAAACAAATTCCACTCACGCTTCTCCACAGCGTCTTTTATGACGTCCCCAAATTGCAAACGTGGATTCTTTTCTTTACCGATACGATGTCTGTCAACAAGCCTGTCAAACCCTCCATCGGTTAATTCTACAGGCTTCTCCCCGCAATAATCGAATAACACCTTTCGAAGCTGCAGAGTTGAACGTGGGTTGAATTCAAACGCGTCAGACTTTCGCTTCCCTGTCTTCCCCTCTGCCACTTGGTCAGCTACGAATTTGCGCACGACAGAAGTCTTGTGGATTTTGCGTGCTTTCTGATCCATATCCGCGAGGTACTCTTTATCCAGCCTCAACGCCTCGTCACGCAAAACGTACGCCCCTTCATATTCCATCCGCGCAAGTGCATCAGATAACTTCGGAAAGAAATGCTCCGCAAGTCGACGAAACTTTTTATTTCGTTTATAGCCCTTCTCACTACGCAAAGCATTATGCACACGAATAGTACAGTCAGCGTCCATTGCTGCATACGGGAATAAAAGGGATCCAGGGATATTACCGTAATTCCCTCCCTTGTCAGGATCACACTCTTTATGCGCAGCCTTATAATCATCCAAGGGTTTGTCATAACCCCCCATCCCAGTGTACGTATACGCTAGTGTCTTCAACCCGTGGCTGCGTTTCCGCTCGTCGAGAACCAAGTGCGTAAGCATCGTGTCCCCTACAAAATTCGCAGGCTCCACACCTAAAAACCTACGAATAAACTTATAGTCAAACTTCCCGTTCTGCGCGATCTTCGGAATACCCTCGTCTGCAAAGAAATCAGTCAGTGCTTTCATTACTGCTGGCCGTTCATGTGCGTTTACCCCACCCTCACACCAAGGTGACTCGGCGTGGTCAAGCGGAATTGTAAACCCTACACCCTCCTCAGAAGATAAACTGACACATAAAAGCTTCGCGTCGTCACCGAACGCGTTGAGTGTTGTGGTTTCCGTATCATACGCGACCGTGGGCTTTTCCGACTGATACGCGGCAAGCAATTCCAACACGTCGGGGGCCTCGTCAAGTACGTAATACTCACCAAGTCCTGCTTTCGGTGCGTAGTCACCTTGGATAAAGCTCTTTGCCACGTCAATAGTTTCAATAAATCGCTCGAGATTATGATCCGCGCAGAGAACGTATGAAGGGTGCAGACACGCCAAAACAGGTATCTTGGGGAGGCACGGATGTGAAGTCTCCAAAATTTTACCCGCAAGCAACGTGATACCGGCACGACCCGTCAGGCTCTCCAGTGGAACGTTCCCTAACGCCACAATCAATTTTGGTGACCGCTCGCGTATCTCTTGAATTAACGCTCCGATACACGCACGAACGATGGTCTTCCCCGGCGTCTTATTTCGAGGGGGTCGACACCTCACCACGTTAGTAAACCCAAGCTTCACATCCGCTGGTATAACCTCAGCAACCGAACCTCGCAAAAGGTTCCCTGTCCGCCCTGCAAACGGAGAACCCATCCGATCTTCGTCTCCTCCAGGAGCTTCACCTACAAATAAGATATCCACTTTACTACGGTTCGCTTCAGATACGTTGCGGTGACGACATTTATGATCAGGTTCCTTCTCCCGTAAGACGTCAGTTTTCTTTTGATATTGCACCCTGTGGTCTTCAAAATCAGGAGCAAATATGAATAATGGGCAGTGTAAGCACCCAGATTTGGGGTCGTCTTCGGATGGTTCTACCAGAGGGGGCGGTACAAACGCACTGTCGGGCTTGTGAGCCTTCTTTACGGCGGGTCGGCTCGCTACGCGGGTCAGTTTACTCGCCTTGTGTCGCGCCTTAGCGCGGCCTTTCCTTCGCCTCGCTGGAATCATATCCTACCTCCGTCCACGTCCGTTAGAAATTTCGCCCCTCTACGCACCGCCTTACGTTCGGCAGGTCGGTCAGCAGGCAGCAAAAAGACACCGTCACTTAACTGCACTTCCCAACACTGCTCTCGTACACTACACCGCTGGCATTTACGACAACGAGTACACTGACCATAACAAGGCGGTCGAAGCATATCGAACCCTCGCTTGCGCTTCCAATCTCAATTTAATGTTGATAACTGAGCTGCGATTGAATCGCCTTGCATAGCCCAGCCTTAATACGTCCATCTTCCATGCTAAATCACAAGATAGAAATTACTATTTAATCTTCCGACTTTTTCTGATTTGTTTCCGTCGCAACACACGTTTCCGATCTTTCAAACTTCGCTGCCCGTACTGCGCCTCAGTATGTTGCACACGCGACTTACAAATTTCAAAGTACATCGGGTCAAGTTCTATACCGAGAAACTGAAACTTGTTCCGCGTCAACGCCGCAACTCCAGTACTCCCTGAACCC
>Ga0272441_10013142_pt1 | contig 11960 bp, 11 predicted proteins | sample SSMProp6N_FD_193582 | JGI IMG/M metagenome (GOLD analysis project Ga0272441, IMG submission 193582) | Marine sediment archaeal communities from Little Sippewissett salt marsh, Falmouth, MA, United States - SSM-Prop-6N | ecosystem: Environmental > Aquatic > Marine > Wetlands > Sediment ...
GCTCTGCCAGGTTGCGGTGTCCCCGTTGTATATATCGATCGTGCGCGTTCCGCCCGAGTCCGTGATAATGACATCCCCGTCTTCCGGATCGTCGGGTACTGTGTGGGTGAGGCGGAAGCGCCCCGTGGATACGGTTGAAAGCAGGGCAAAGATTTCTTGGAGGTTGCTCTCCACCACAGAGGCAAGTTCCTTTAGGTCCGGGGAGGCTTCCCGCCCCGCAACCACCTTGTTAAACCGTACTACTGGCAGTGCCATGGCTGTTCCCTAGCTGTTCCTCGGTAATCAGTTGATTACCAATGTTACCCTATTTCCGCTCCGTGGACCACTTCGGCGGCTTTCTCTGTTCAATTTCTGCGGTGGGTTTCTTGGCGGGCGCCTTGGCCGGCTTTTTGGCTGTTTTCTTCGAGGCCATGGTTATCTCCTATACGATAGTTGTGAACTCAATGCTCACGTTGTGGATGTTGATGCGGTGTTGGCTCCAACAGCGGATGCGGTATCCGTAGGTGTAGCCCTTCCCGTTGTTGAATCGGCTTACGAGCTTGGTGGTGGTGCTGTCTACCCAGTGGGCGGTGGTCTTTAGGCTCCCCGGGATCGAGTCGAGCGCGTGATCCACGAGGACCCACGCCCCGTCGCCGGGCTCGAAGTCCACATGAAGCCCCTTGATGTGGTGCTTGTAGGCTGGGCTTCCGAAGTCCAACCACTTCCACCCGAAGCTGAAGGGGATGATGGACACGAAAGCGAAGTCACCCACGGCGACGTCGGAGAGGTCGTAGTCCCCGGTGTCATAGTAGATGTTGTAATCGCTTCCGATGGCATAGGTGTCGCCGATGTCCCACTCGTTATCCCCGGCCCCGCCGATCAGCCCCTCCACGATGAAGTCGTCGCCAGACCTCCATTCGTTGTTGGTGCCCCCGGAGAGCCCGCCCGAGCAGGTGATGGTGCGCTCAGAGGCGTCAGACCCGGTGATGGTGCCCTCGGAGCCGTCGGTCAGGTTCTTGATGGTGCGGGTGTTGAGCGCGTCGTCGGCATGCTGGAACATCCAGAGCTGCGGGCAGTACAGGACGGTGGCCGAAGAGGATCCGCTGTGCGCCCCGAAGGCCTGAGCGCAGGCCACGGTGGTCTCGGAGAGCACCTTGTATATGAAGCCCTGACTTCCCTCGGTCAGATTGTGGATCGTCCGGTAGATGTAGGGTCCGTAGGTGCCGGCTGGGTCCGTGTTGAACTTGGCCACCGAGTCGGTGAGGATGTAGCCGTCCGTATCTTCCGCGGCATTGCTGCCTTGGGAGCTTGGGGTCACGAACTCCAGCTTCTTGATGGCAAACTGGTACTGCTGGGTGCCGCCAATGCGCAGCACCGTGCAGGGGCCTCCCTCGTGGAGGTAGGGGAAGGTGCTCGCAGTCCCGAGGATGACGTCTTGCTGGGTACTTTTTGCCTTGAAGTTGCCCGAGGCGAGGTTGGTGATGTCGGTGACCTGAAGCTCGAAGCCCGACCCCTCAGGCAACCCGTCCTCTTCCTCGTCCTCCCTGTGCTCCCAGATGTAGGACTTGCCCGAGTTGGTGTGCCGGGCGCTGGAGCCGTGGAACACGTTGCGCTGCCCATCGACACCCTTCTCAACCCACACCGCGTTGCAGTCCACCCACCGATTCAGGTACACGTCCCCGTTTCCGAGGTTGATGGTGATGGAGGCGTTATTGGTGATCGAGCCGTTGATGGGGAAGTAGCACTCCACCCTGTCCCGGTCTGCGAGATACACCACCCGGATGTTGTGCTCCATGTCGCGGTTGACCGCCTTCATGGTGTCGTCCACCCGGGTCTCGGTGAGGGAGTCCACGTTCACCCCGTTGGAAAAGCTGAACCCGCTGCCGTCCCAGAATACCATGCCGCCCTTAACCTGCACGACGGAGTAGGGCGCCCGACTGCCGATACTGTCGTGGACCGTCATCAGGCCTTGGGCAACATTGTCCGCGGATACCTTATGGATGGAGTCCTCGCACACGAGGATGATGTCCCGGCCCACCGGCATGATGGCCGTGATGCGGTCCGGCACGGGCAGGAAGTTCTGGGTGCTGACCACCCCGGGCACGTTGCTGTCCGACCAGCTCAGGTCTTGGAGGTTGTCGATGGTGAACTCGGCGTCCGTGCCCGTGTTGCCACCCGTATACAGGGTCTCTAGCCCCCATTCCTGGGCGGCTACGTCAACCCACGCAATACGGTGCTTTGACCCGTCCGCATCGAAGTAGAATGCTGCCGCTTCAAAACCGTCCGTAACATAGGTCTGGTCTCCCCCGGACACGTTGCCGGCGACGTAGTTCAACGTGACGGTGATGTCCCCGGTTTTCCCCGCATCCGCCACCCCGGCCTCATGGGCGACGTCAAAGTAGGCCAGCGATGGGTCCACGTACAGGATCTTGGCGTTGTCGAGCACGTTAAGGACGTTCATGGTCCCCCCGTTGACCACTACCGACACCCTGCTGCCCACTCTGATGTCGGTCCATGTGCCCGTATTGCGGGTGTACCTGAGGATCTGGCCGGTGGTAGTCCCGTAGCTGCTGGTGACCACGGAGACCGTGAAGTTCCCAGCCGCCTTGAGGTAAGTCTCGGTGCCGCCCTGATAGGCGCACTTGCCCCGGCGCTCGAATACCCCGCCGCCGTACCACATTTTGTTGTAGGCCTGCTTGCACACCATGGCGGAGGCGGGCGGAAGCCGGTCGAAGGAGAGGATGTCCGTAGTTACGGCCCACGAGGTTTGGGACCATGTGGTGGTGGTGTTGTCCTCGAGCACCTCTTGGAAGTAGAAGGGGCCTGCCCACGCCGCAGCCGCGGTGTCCCCCTGAGATACGTACAGCCACCGCTGATCGCACTCGTCGGTCACCACCTGATACTCATCGTCCGTGTCGAAATCATTGTCCGTGCCGCCGGAAAGCCCGGCGCCGATGGTGATGGTAGTGCCCGTGTTGGCCGTAATCGTGCCGCTCGAGCCGTCGGTAAGGTTGCGGATAGTCATGCCCACAAGGGAACTTGTGGCCCAGCTTTTGGTGTCGTCAGTTAGGACGGCGGCATTGTCGGACCCGGTATGCGTGCCGGCGGTCTCGATCATCTCCTGATCGTGAGTGGGGATGGCCGACCAGTTGATGATGTCCGTGCCTGTGCCGTCCACCTGTACGGGGACGGATACCGCGCAGGGCTGACCCCGTTTAAAGGCGTTCTGCAGGGTGATGCGGGAGTTTACCGGCATCACCGCCAAGCTGAAGTACTTGCTTGCCGCCAGCGAGCCGCCTCCGGCCCCCGGCGCCACCCCGCTCGCCTTGTTCCAGTGGTCGGCCCACGCAGTGAACCCGAGCAACCCCCCCCTGAGGCTGCTCAGGTCCACATAGCGCGGTTTATCCGCACTCGACGTCACGCAGAGCAGGCCGGACAGCTCGTCAAAGAACTTGTTCCGGTCGCTTAGGTCGTTCAGGCCGAGCGTTAAATTGGTCATGCCACATCCTCAGTCGTCGCGTCCGGTAAGGTATTTTAGCCCCTTGTTGTCAACAAGGTACCGCCATTCGCCTTCCGGCACAATAAACGTTATCGTGTGCTCCCCGGCCCCGAAGCGGTCTATGTGAAGCCCCTCGTGGATAGGGCTATCCCATACGGGCTTTGAGGTCACGCACCCGCTTAGCAGTGCGGTTAATGGCATCAGGATCACCGCTGGCAAGAGCAGCGTCATGCTCCTTGCATGCTTCTTCATAAGCCTTCTCCAGCTTCTTTGGCCGACCGGACATCCATGTGGCCAGGGAGATGGCCGCGCTAAGCGCAAGCACGGCCACCGTCGCCCAGCCATATATGGGAATCTCAATCACCATCTTCCTCGGGGATGGCGGCAAGGATCATGTCGATGATCGGAAGCGCGGCATCGTCGATCTTGTTGTCGGACTCGACAATGAGCTCCCGCAGCTTGGTTAATCCTGATCTGGCGATCTTCCAGAACAGGCCGTCGCTGAGCATTTTCATCAGCGCATAGATCATGCTGGTGATTACTCCGCGTGTATTCATATGCCCTCTCCTTTCAGTTTCCGGTGCCTATCGCACCGTTGTCTTTTGCCGCCTTCCTGGCGGCTTCGTCGTTAGAGTACCTGTTCCACTCCGTCGCATGGAACGCAATCTTTCTACCCGCCAGACGGGCCACACCATCCTTCGTCTGTCGCTCCACTTCTCCAGCGCCCACCCAGCCAAACTGATGGAAGTGAACAGTAACGCCAGCAAGGTTATCTGTGCCCCAGTAGCTTTTAGGGGTTCCGTGTACACCCACATACTTTACCCCCTTCTTTTTGAGGTAGTCCACCGCAGGCTGAATAGCCTGAAGGGAGACCCACTTCTCGTCAACCTCCAGGGCTAGCATGTAGGCGCTGAAGTACCACCCGAAGTGCTTGTGGATCTGCTGGACAAGCTCCAAGAACTTGGCCGGGTCTTTCTGCAAGACCCTCTTGCAGCTTGGGGCGTCGTCCAGTTGTACGGTACAAACACCTCCAAGACCCTGGCCTCCCGCATACCTGATCTTTTCGGTGATAATCTTGATCCAATTATCCGAGAGCTTTCCATACCAGTGGCCCCCTTCGAATGGGTTCCATTGTGGAACGTGATCCTTCTCGTTGTGTATGGCGCAGAACATGAAGTCCGCGCCGAAGCTCTTCATTCTGGCCACCCATTTGCGGTAGTCCTGCCAGTTGAAGCCGAACATGTTCCAACTACGGAAGTTGGCATCGTCCAGAAGGGTGATGGCCGTTGATCCCTTGAAGTCAGGCCCAAAGAACTTGTGCCAGTATTTCAGGAGAGACAGCGGGAGGTACTTGTAGATGTATTTTCTCATGTCAGTCGTGCCACTCCCACACCTTCCCGGCGTATCTGCGGTCGTGATCGTTGGTTCGACGCCGAACGTGGACACACTCGTGCCACAGGGCGTTCTGGCGGTTGTGCTCGCTCAGGTGGATCTTGGCTCCGAACTGTCCTCCTTCGTACCAGATGAGTTCCGTTCTGGCCCCCCAGTCCCCGGTCCAATCGCATTGGACCCAGAGGTGGTCGGGGAGAAGGCCCGGATGTCCTTCAACACTTCGGACGCTCTCTGCCGCTTTTTCCATCGCAGCAGAGACATCAGATGCAGGGACGCACGAAGCTCTGAGATAGATCGGTTTGTCATCACGGCTCCTCAGCAGCGAACAACCGAAAAGGGAGGCGGCCAGCAGGGCTGGGAGGAGGAGCGCAGGGATTCGCGCTTTGGGTGTGGGAGTCCCTGCTGACCGCACATTAAGCCCCCCTAGGGTTAACATGTCGAAGGGGAGATGGACCTGTTTCTCCTTTTCGGGGGGCATATCAATCGTCCTTTTTCTGCAGGTAGTAGCAAGGTCTGGATCGTAGTTCATCGGATAGCTTGTTGATGCTGTCAGTGAACTTTCCCATCGTCTCCAGCGTCTTTTCGTTTGATGCCTTCGTCTCGGCAAACGCCTTACGGATGGACCACCATGCCAAGCCGATGCTTAGGCTTGCGATGACCGCCAAGAGCCCGTGCGCCGTTTGGTCCGACAGCGAGCCGGGGTCAAGCGGCAAAGCGGTTTGTGCGACCACGCCCCACGATGATACGACCATCCCTGCCAAGCCTATTTTTATGCCGGTCATGGTACGCCCCTTTCTACATCCGAGGATCACGATACGCACCCGCTGTGCGATTGGTTAGAGTTGCGTCTGTCCATCTGCGTTCTCCAGCGCGGTCATACTCCGCTTCTGCGATGTGCTTGGCCAGGTCTACTGCTGGGCTGTCGGTTGCAACCGTGAAGTCGCCCGTGTCCGGGTCGGTAAATGACGGGTCCAGGAACGCCCCTGACGTATCCCACCCCTCGTTCGTCCACGCGGTCACGCCGCTGAACTCCTCGCCGTTTGCGCCGTCGTAGCTGGCGTAGAAGGCATTGGTCGGCCAGAACACGTTGTAGTCCGACACGCACCTTGCGCCATTCCATGCAGCGTTGTTGGTGCTGGGAAGCTGCAATTCCCCACGCCTGTACGCTGCCGCTGTCCAGTTGGTAAGCTGGTTTCCAGAATAGTGGTTGCTGACAAAGATGTTGTTGTAGATCATGTTGTCGGTAGTCGGCCAATCCATCGAGGAGTTGTCCTCGTCGCCACGGGCAAAGGCGAAGATCGATGGCGCGGCTGCTTCCTGGGTCACAAGCCTGTCTGTTCCGGCGAACTTGGCCCCGTAGCTACCGTTGCGGAAAAGCACGTTGTGGGCAATGATGCTGTTCCTTGTTCCAGCCGTGCCCACCCCGTCCCGGTAGTTGTTGCGCAGGACGCAGTTGATGATGGCCACCTCGTTGCCGTACTCCACATAGATCCCGTGCCGGTAGTTGTTCGACGAGGTGCAACTGTCAAAGCGGATGTTGTCCACCGGGGGTATATCGACCCACAGGCCGGAGCCGTAGTTTCCCGCCGCCGTCTCGTTGAAGAAGCTAACGTCCATTACCGGGGTGGTGAGCTTGAGGCCAGCAGACTGCCACGTGTCTTGGAACCGATGGAAGTTATTGCCGATATACGAGTTGCCCTCAAACACACCGCCGATAGAGTTGCCGCCCACGCCAAGACAGCCTGCCCCGTAGATTGTGTTGCCTTGGAAATACAGCCGCCCAGGCGTCGAGAAGTTGCTGGCCGTAACGCCGATGAACGAAGAGTTGCTGACGGTGTTGCCTTGAAACCTGATGCCACCGGCCTGCGTCTGCGGGTCAAGCCGGATGCCGCTCCAGTTGTTGATCCACGCTTGGTTGTCCAGCCTGAAGTTAATGCCGCGCACCACCACATAGTCACCCTTGATGACGCACAGGGCTGGGCGGTTGGCCACCTCCATCGTCTTGCTGTTGGGGTCGCCGTCGTCTGAGCAGCGGACAAACAGGTTGCTCGCGCTCCACGCCCACGTCCCACTTCGGGTGATGTTGTTGGTTCCGGCGGTAATGTCTTTGGCGGTGAAGTCGGCGACCATGATGTTCCATTGCGATGAATCGTGGGTAGTCCCTGCCAAATTGTCGTTCGTCCACCCTTGCGCCAAGTACGTCCACATATTGCTGTGAGCCGAGGTGGCCGTTGACCGCCAATACTCTTCGGCAACCATCTCCAGCGGCGCCCCGTTCTCAACCACCATGTACGTCGCCGTGGGACAGGCGGTATACCATATAGACCCGCCAGCATTCGTCCACGCGGCAGGGCTGATACCCCCGGTGATCGTCGGGCTGTTGATGCCGACAATCTCAATCGGGTTGGCCCAAGACGTGCCGCTGTTCGTTACGCCGATAGTCTCGGTGTAGTCCGTCCCGCTGTTCCAAATCCACAGGTCATCGCCGGGTGCCATCGAGGCGACAGCCTCAGCAATCGTCTGCATCCTGTCGGCAGGGTCGTAGTACCCGCCAGCAGATCCGTTGGTTGACGAGTTGTCCACATGCCAAATGCGTGCCGCCACGTCATTGAGCGACAGGACAAGGGCTATCCACGCGAGCAGAAAAATGAAGAATACATGGCGTTTTTTCATGGCGGTTATTTTCCCTGTCATTGTACTGCTCCCCAACGGGTGCCATTTCCGCCCGCGCTGGCCTTGGCGGGGTTCCAGGTGGTGGGCCAGTTGCGCCAGGGGTGAGGGTAAGTGTAGGGGGTATACCATACGGGGGCGTTGGTAAACACGTTTACTCCAAACTCAATATGATTCGTGCAGGAGTCGGGATGCACGCGCATAGATACCGTTCCCGCTTCCAGCGGCGAGTATGTGTCCACCGCGTCGTTCGTCCAACTGTTCGCCCATACGTAGGTGTTGGTTACCACGTCATTAGTGCCGTACGCCGGGTAGTGATCGGCACTCCCTTCCTCCTGGAACTCAAGGAGCACGTCAGCGCCGCTGGCGTTGTCGTTCCACCATACATTGGAAAAGATGAGACCAGAGCCGCCCCTAAAATTAAACAACCGATAACCCTGCTCAATGTGCGCAGTGTTACCGTAAAACTCAGAGAACAGGACAGCCCTCACGTTACCGGGTTGCTGGTCGCCGTGTTGGTCAACATAGCCGATCTTGTAAGTCTCGCTGGTGGAGTTCACCGCGTTGTGCCGAACGACCCATCGCGCACCCTGTCCGGACGCCAAAAGCCAGGAATACTCGCCCTCATCGGCGTAGTTCCAGAAGTTTTCGGTCCATTCGGCGTGACAGTCCTCCATGAACCACGCATTCGCGCTGCCAAAATAGCTGGTTACGGGGTCGTCCCACGTCGAGAATGATGTATTGTTATAGCCGAGGAAGTAGGCAATGCGGTCAACGTTGGTAAAATTACAGGACGAGATTAGCCCGTTGGCATCGCTGCGTATATAGAACGTGGACTTGTCGTCGTTGACAGCGAGGTTATCAAACCATACATATGCGTCGGTGTCTCCTCCCCCCGTGTCAATGAAAAAAGATTTGCGATGCGTTTGCCCTGCGTCAATGTAGCCCCCATAGATCCCGATGTTCTCGATTTTCACAGTACCGCTGGGGTGGTCGATGTCGAAAAGCGAACCTTCGGCGGTGTTGGCGTTTCCACTCGGGACGGCGTTGCTGATAATCGTGCTGTTTGCGCCAGCGCCGGTTATGGTGATGGCTACGTTAATCTCGGCGTTTGTCGTCCACGCAGCCGCGTCCGCAGGGATGGCTACGGTGTCGCCTTCGGATGCCTGACCTATGGCATTGGTAACGTCGCCAAAACTGGCGCTCAAGGCGTTGATGGTGGCTCCAATAAAAAGCATGACTTCCGCCAGCATCAGTCGCTACCTCCTGCATCGCCGCTTAGCCCGCTGGTTTTAATGCTGCTAACTTCCGCAGGGGTCAGAACATCGTTCCACACGCTTAACTCGTCGATGAACCCATCAAACGGATAGGACGTGTCGGGGGCGCAGCCCACCTGGAATTCATCGTCAGAGTCGGCAAGGAACGGCTCGTTCACCGTGTTGGTGTCCACCGCGCTGCCGTCTACATACCAGATGACCTGTTTCGCCGCCCCGTCGTAGGTCATCGCAATGTGTGTCCATGCGGCATCCGACACCAGCGAGTTGTCGGTGTTATACGTCGTCACCGCGGTTTTGTTGGAACTCAAATTGAGCGTGAACCCGTTGCTGCTGTTCAGCCGCACTCTCCATGCCCGTTCATTTGCCCCGTTGTCATATTGGGCGGCAATTACTCCATCCGATGTGCTGGACTCGACCCATATCCACGCGGTGAGCGACAATGCGTTTGTCGCTTCATCCAGCCCCGCCGACATGGATGCTTCGGCAATGGCAAGGTATTCAGTTTCGCTCTTCTCAAAGTCCCGCGAGGTTCCCGAATAGCCGGATGGATAGCTGTTCGTGGTAGGGATGGTTCCATCGGTCTGCGTAAGCGTATTGCCCTCGCCGCTTCGGTCGGTTTCGTTCCCGCCGTCGCTGTTCATGTAATAGGCCGCTACGCAGTTGGGGTCGTCCTTCGGAATCCACGTCCTGCTCTCATGCTCTCCAATAACCAACCCGTCCGAGCTGCTCCATGTAGCAATATCAAAGGTAGCCCAAACAACAAGCGGGCATAGGGCCAAAACAGTTAAAGCAGTTTTCTTCATTCTATTGCTCCCCATCTTGTTCCGTCGCCTCCCGCTGATGCTTTGGCTGGGTTGTGGGTTTGTGTCCAGTATCCGTTCCATTCATATGCGCCTTGGTCTGGGGCGTCGCCGCTATACGGCAGGGCCACGCCGTCCCCGTCGCCCCAGGTGGCCGCGCTGGACAGGATTAGTTGGTTGTTGTCGTAGTCCACGTCGCTGACGGTGTAGGTGGTGGACTGGCCCTCAAACTGGATGGAATCGCCGGTTTCACCGGGGATACCCCACCCGTCGTAGAAGTAGCTGGCGTCGGTGACGGTGACGGTGGTGGCCCCGCTGCCCGCTCCGCTTGCGGTCGTTAACCACGCGCCTGCGTCAATACAAGGCGAGGATGACAGCAGGGTCACGTCAGGCAGGGTGAAGTTGCTTTCGCCGGGGGCGTTGGTGTTTGTCAGCTTCGGGTCGCCGATGTTCTCGTAGTTTCCAGCCCACCGTGCCGTATTCGATCCACCGGGGCCTCCCATAATGTATCCATCCACAGAGCCGACCACGTAAAAGAGATTGTTCACCCAATAACTGTTCGTGTCCGCTGCGCCCGCAGCAAAGATGGGGTGCCTCTCGTTGGGTCTTATAATCGGATCATAGCCGCAGTTGAGCAGGGTGTTGTTGTAAGCGTGCGTGTTAGTGCTGAGATTCCCGCTCTTTCCATACGCAGCTATTCCAGACCCACGCATGGTGTGGATCGTATTGTACCGTATGATGTTGTCTTGGTCTTCAACCTCAATGCCGTGAACAGCGTTGGTTTCGTCTGGTGCGTAAACGACCTCCCCGAACTTATCCACGTTGTCTGGCGGGTAGCCAGTATAGCCTATCACGTTATTTTCTACCAAGTTGCGCTTTGATCCTCGAAGTTCAAGGCACCTGTTCCCGGTCAACGCTACGCCGTTAGTCCACACCGTCCAGTTGTCGTTGTAGATTGTGTTGTTCCGTACAACCGAGTTGCTGGAGTTGATCTGTAGCGCGTGATGTCCTCCATGAATGAAAACGCTGTCTTCAACCACCGCCTTATTGCACCCTGCTGCCAGCGTAAGTCCGCCGCCGATATCCTGAGAGTCGGAATCGTCTACCCACCCGTTATTCTGAAACGTGCAATTCGTGACATGCAGATATGTCACAGAATTTAATGTTACGAGGCCATACCCCCTTGCTGCTCCGTAGACCTCGTTGGTGCAACCGGCGACCGTGCATCCAGAAACGAGAATGCCAGAGCACTCTCTTATATAGACCCCATTCCCTGCGTTGGTAATGGTAACGCCAATGATGGAACAGTTTGTTTCGTTCTGGAACACAATGGGAAACTCTTTCCACCCAATGATAGGAGTTTCCTCTGCATATGCACGCAGCACAGCCCCGCTCACCGGGTTGGCCCCATCAAAAGAAAACTGCTCGTTGCTCCACGTGGTTCCGCGCAGGTACACCGTATCGCCGTCACCAACTTCACCAGAGGCTTTGCCGAGGGTCTGCCACGCCGCGCCCGTAGAGGTTCCGATGTTGCCATCGGCCCCGTTGTCTGCGTCCACATAGTAGTCTGCCGCGATGGCTGGAAGCGCGAACAGTATGGGGATGAGTAGATACTTCACGGCGTCACGTCATCCTTTCCCGATCCCCAGCGGATGTCATCCCACCACCCCCCGTCATCAAGTCCGCGTAGAATAAGTACACTCATTGATGTCATCGTTTCGTTTACAATCGACACGTCTGCCGCTCCGCTGAAATCGCCGTCCGTGTTTATCCATACCTCACCCTTGGCATCGCCAGTTCCGGAGGTTGCGTGCAAAAGGACGTGATATACCGTGTTGCTATTATACACGGCAGCAGTCACATCTCGGTACGCCTCATCAATGTAAACCTGAAAGGCACCGCCATATGTGTTTAGAGTTCTAACCGACACCGCATCCCCACCGCTGTCTCGAATCTTTATGGGGTAATCGAACACCGTTGTTGCCCTGCCCCTGAATATCCCATAGACCCACACTTCATCTACCAGGCCAGCAGGAATGTCGTTGGTGGCAGCATGGTTAAACCAGTTAGCAAAATAGCAGGACTGCGCACCCTCCAGCGGGTTCTCTGTGTCGTCCTCGTCTGGCGTGCCGTATTCTGCCCAGGTCAGATCATAACCCGCCGCATTAAATGTCTCGCGCTGTGTCCACGGGTCAGCCCCGCCCTCATGCGTTCCAGCCACCCCACCTGTGGCAGTTGTCCACGAAGTGAAGTCAAAGCCTACCAGACAGGAAGAACTTATGAGCAGCAGGATAATAACCAGCTTTTTCATTACCTGATCCTTGTTACGCGGAGGGAACCGTT
>Ga0272441_10013143_pt1 | contig 11960 bp, 8 predicted proteins | sample SSMProp6N_FD_193582 | JGI IMG/M metagenome (GOLD analysis project Ga0272441, IMG submission 193582) | Marine sediment archaeal communities from Little Sippewissett salt marsh, Falmouth, MA, United States - SSM-Prop-6N | ecosystem: Environmental > Aquatic > Marine > Wetlands > Sediment ...
TATACCAGCACCTTTGTCAGGGGAAAAATGGCAGAATCCCTGTCTGACCATCTCGACATTTACGTTCATCTTTTTAAGATGAACAAAGCAGAGGAGATTACCGAATTGATCCCTTTCTTCCTGATCGGGATTTCTGAATTCGAGTTCAACTTTTTTCCCTTCAATCAACTTACTGAGAGCCATTTTTGCGCCATCGTAAAATTTATTATCTTTGCTTAATGTATCGATTCCCAGCAGTCTGACTGTTTCCGATTTTCCGTCCCGTTCCACAATAATTGTGCATCCATCGATCACCCTGGTCACCTTTGAACTTTTAGAGCATCCTAATAAGAGTATTGTGATAAGAATTAGAGTAAGATTGAATGAGAGAATTTTGTTATTACTTATAACCCCTTTTAGATTCATAACAAACTCCCTTAATTAATTTGGATATGGTACACCTTCTTCATATATTAATATAAGGATTAACGGAATTTTTTTCAAGGAGATGGAAATTTAGAGTAAAAAGGATATTTTACAATCGATAGATCGATAAAATTATAACATTTTCTGAATAAGAGACGAGTATTATTAAGGAATTTTTATAAATTAATCTTTGATTGTCCAATGAGATAGAAAAAGTTATTACTCAGGGATAATAATGATATCTATCGATTTTAATGTGTTGAAATTCAAAAAAATGACTTAAGTTACTTGTTATACATAACTGGATATTTTCAACAAAGGACATTTGAGCGAGCGTACAAATAAGACATTGAACTCTGCATTACATCTTTTGATAAAAGAGAAAAAAATTATGTACACTTAAGGAAATTATTGAAGAATCAAATTTTGAGGAAGATAAGAACAGAAGGTGCATATCACATGAGATTTTAAAAATTATTTAATTATCATAATTCTTTCAAAAAAGACTTCTAAAATATGTAATCTTGATTTTTTAGTAGTAAATATCTATAATCTTTATATTAAAACAAAATCTAATTATCAAACTAGTTATTAAAAAGGAGATTAAAAATGACTTTACCAGATGGTTATACATATAATACCGCTCAAATACCTAAATATTTTGAATCTATTAAGAATGCACAACCTCCTGAAAGGTTTACTATTAAATTTTTAGAGAAATTAGATTTTAAGAGTAAAAACGATAGACTCATAATAGGAATTCTTAAAGATTTAGGATTTATTGATTCAAATGGAAAACCTAAACAACGTTATTACGACTTTCTTGATCGTACAAATTCAAAAAAGGTTCTAGGCGTTGCAATTTGTGAAGCTTACAAAGATTTATTTAGTGTAAATATTGATGCATATAACATGAATTTGGACAACGTTAATAATAAACTAAGAACTTTGTATGAAGGGAAAAAAACTGATGGTGTTATTTCTCAAATTGCTAAAACATTTTTAGCATTATGCCGTATAGCTGATTTTTCGGTACCCCAGAGAAAGAAAAGTAATTTGAAAACTAAAAAGGAAAAAAATGAACAAGTCTCTGAAGATGAAAAAGATGAATCAAAAACTGAAGATTTAAATTTATCACCAGAAACACCGGTACTAACCTTAGATTCTTTACAATATAATATAAATATTGTTTTACCAGAAAGCAGAGACCAAGCAGTGTATGATGCTATTTTTAAAAGTTTGAGATCTCATTTAAGGTGAAATCATGAATAAAATTTATACATTTGTTTTTCGAGGTTTACTTGCAGATGCTAGTTTGGACAAAATTGGTAGAAAGCAAAAAAAACTTTTAAGAGATTTGGATATTTCAAAACTTCAAGAAATTCTTTCATTTGAAAAACTTGAACAAGATTTCCTAATAGATGCACAACATATGTCTATAGTTTATACCGCAATTCATACATTTGAAAATATGGTTAGACATTTAGTTGGTTCTGTTATGCAAGAAAGATTTGGTGAAAAATGGTGGAATAAAGTCCCATCGAGAATACAAAAAAGAGTTAAGTTACGAATTAGCGAAGAAACTAAATTCAGGATATATGAACCACGAGGTGCAACTGAAATTCACTATGCTGATTTTGCAGACCTTTCTTCAATCATTGCAAATAATACTGAAATATTTGAAGAAATACTTGGTGATATAACATGGGCTAAAGTTACACTTGATTTACTTGGTAAATCAAGAAATATAATAATGCATTCAGGCGTTTTAGATAAAAGAGATATAGAAAGAATAGGTTGGTGCATTCGAGATTGGATTAAACAAACAGGTTGGGTTTAATTTTAATTCTTAAGAACTATTTAATTCGGAATAAAATATATAAAAAAAGGGCGAGATTGACTCGCCCCAACCCGAAAGTGAATTGTTAGAAGATAGCTTGCTTTATTTTTTCAATAATTTATCTAACCTCTATAGTCCATGAACCGATATTCGAGATGAAATGGTTTGAACCCGGTTTTGTGGCGCCGATTGCAAAAGTGTATAATCCGGGATCGTTTATGAGAGGTCGTGAACCTGGTATATGGACTTCGAGCAGACGAATACCTGAATATGATACAGGTGGAATTGTAAAGGATTTTACAAAAGGTATCGGAAGATTCCCCCAGGTGGAGGCGAAGTATGCGAAATTATCAGAATGGCTGAGCATAATAAAATATATATCAGCACTTACTGGCATCATGGGTGTTGATATGTTTAGAAAAAGATCGAAACTGTCACCATGTTGAAAGAACGCCTGATCTGTTGGAATCCATAGATCGAGATTAACCAGGGGACCAGATATGCTATCGATCCTTTCTTTCATTTCTGATATTATTTGATCTTCATAGCCTTCACGGAATCCTGTTTTGTCAAATATCAACTCCCACTGTTCATGATATGGATCACCAAAGACGCCATTTATTATGGTATTATGTGGTGTATTGCCATTGCAATATTTTAGTCTAAGGACACCCTCTTTTTCGTTATAATCCTGCAATATTGGAAATGTCAACCCATAGGTTTCAATATAATTTTGGGTTTTTTCGAACTGTTGTTTATAACTTCCCCCAAGAGGACTCATTAGATCAGCAATACCAATTACGATGACAGGGTAATTGTTGGGATTCCCATTTTCAGAATTATAGAACTGCCAAATTTCTTTTTCCAGACGTGTTGATTCTCCCTGACATATATGGCACCAGTAGACAAAAAAGTTGAGGACAATTATGTGACCTTCGTAATCATAGAGGGAGTGTTCAACACCGTTCATGTCCAGTAGAGTGAAATTTTCAGCTATATTCCCAATGTTATAATCAGCGGACAAACAATGCGGGAGAAGAAAAGTTATAGCAACGATAAGAATTAACGACAGTGGAATTATGTCTGGAAATCTCATGATTAAACCTCAAATTGTTTAAATATTATTACTATTATAATATATCTAATAAACAGGAAAAATCAAGTTGAGAGTTTAATGGATTATATTTTGATTTTTCTGAGACGAAATATCTTTAGAAATTTCCTGCGAAAACTCGATCACAGATGCATAGAGCAGGTATATATCTGTTCTCAGAATTATTTCTCTTTTAATGTTGTAGGTTCAACCTGTTGGTCGTCCAAATATCCTGGACAGGTCTCGACCTGTCCCTACATTCGGGCACAGCATGCTGTGCACCTACTAACAAATCTGATTGAAAATAACGGAAATTAATTTTGAGAATCAGTATAATGACCTGCTCTATTTTATTTATTTTCAGTCGAGAATCAATAATCGTAAGATGGAACGACTCTTTTACCTCTTGGAGTTGTTCTGGGGGAATTATCAAAAACTTCAATAACGTAATAGATTACACCAATAAATTCGATTGGATCACCGTGGAAAAACTTATGTACCATATTGGAATATTCGACGCAGTTTTTCTCTTCCTGAGAGATGTTTGGATCATCGGGATGAACTAATTTTGCGATAGTTCTAATTTCATAACTTGTCATGTCGAGAAATACGACAGTACTTTCTGCATTTCGCATCTGGTTCAAAAAAGTATGGGTTTCCCAATTTTGTTTGGTGTAAAGTTCCAGCGAGATCTGACGGTTTCTGTCCCAATTTTCGAGATTCTCGTATTTTTGTTTCAGGATCTGAAGTTTCATTGAAGTTGAATAGTCAATAGTAGCTTTATATTCATCGATGAAATCCCTGATCCTGTCCTGTTTGGGACACATTCCCATACCTTTGATAGCGTTGTTGAGTTTGAATTGGCTGTCTAAACGGGGAAGATCGGAATAAGTGGCAACAGCAGCGTTATGTGAGCCATCGAAATGCATATCTTTCATGTTGAGCATATCATCGATGCTTTGAAGTCGTCTTTCCATATTCCATACGAGAAATGGAAGAGGAAGCTTGGCAATAGGGTAAACTTTCCATTTTCCATCGACGCGAGCCCATATTCTTTCAGGCGTTTCGCTTGTATCCACATTTTCCTGAATGAAATAGCCGTCTTTACTCCAATAACTTTTGAGAGGATTTACAGTTTGTTCATCAGCCTGAGCAATTCTGCTAGTTTTTGATGACAGACCTAATATTGAGGAAAAAAGGGATAAACCACCAAGTTTCATAAAGGATCTTCTTAACATTTATCGTTCCTCCTTGGAGATATAATTTTCAAGATTAATTAATCGTAAAATTATTTACAGCAGCGACCGCCGAAACTATTTCTCGCTGCGTCGGGATAGTTAACGAACCTATGGGAGCATCTGGAGCCGTATTTGCCCGAGTACCAAGAGCCACCGCGAAGGACCTTTAAATCACCTTCTGCGGGACCAATGGGATTATCGTAAACTCTTTGCTGGTAATAATACGGATTGTACCAGTCAGCGGTCCATTCCCAGACATTACCCGCCATATCGTAAACATCGAATCCGCTAGCGCAATCGGAGGATCCAGATGCTATTGGACTATCTTCGGATAGATAGTCAACGTAGCATTTTTCCTGATCATATTCATTGCCATAGGGATAGATGAAATTATCGGGACCTTTACATACTCTTTCCCATTCAGCTTCTGTACATAATCTTTTACCAGATTCAGTACAATAGGTTTCAATTTCGTAGAATGTGAGGTTATATTCCGGGATTTCACCTTCAACATTAGGATATTCATATTTATCTATGCAAAAAGAGCCAATTTTTACGGAATGAGCTGGTTTTTCGTCTTCAAATCCCATTCCTGAAGTATCACCCATCGTGAATTCACCTTCGGGTATTGAAACCATGTCTGATGGGCAACCTGCATAAATTTCAAAAGTTGCATTTGCAATTCCACCGAGGAAATTTGTGGTTCCGGATTCTGCCAGGGCAAAGTAGAATACATAACTACCAATATCTTTTATTGGAGGTAACTGGTTGGGTATATCAAAACTCATAATCTTTGTTTTTGAAATTTCGAAATTAGCAGGAAGAGTTGTTGTGATAAAATCGGGAGATGCTTGCCATGATGGGAAGAAATATGGATTAAACGATGAATCCATCATTGCAAGATAGAGGTCAACTTCGAGTGGATCTTTGCTAATTTCCAGAGTCAGGAGAAGTTTAACGGTATCATTGACCTGGTAATAACTTTTATCTGTAAATAACTCCAGTTTATTCACTCCAGATGGAGGTGGGGTTGGAGTTGGTTCTGGTGTAGCTGTGGGTGTCGGGGTATCTTGAGGAAAGCTTGAAGGATCACCGGGGTTTGTAACATCTTCTTCATTTCCCGGTTGTGGGTGACCTTCGAACCAGGTACCAGTGAAGTCCTGGAGTTCTTCACCGTTAGTGTATCCGTCCTCGTCAGAATCCAGGGCAGCGAGGTTTTGATCCCATATGTTATCGTTGCTTTGAAAATCTTCTCCGAACTTGTTCATAAAAGAACCACCATGACAGTTTTCGCATGAGAAGACAGAGCCATTCGGGATTTTGGATCCAAAATTATTCGAGGCAAATGATAATAGAGGTATCAACAGGATTCCAATAAAAATAATTGTATTGAAGAATAAAACCTTAATATTTGAATTCATCAAATCCTCCTGAAGTTAAAGTTTTGGAATTAGCCGATTTTACCATTTTTTAATTCTCAATTTAATAATAGCATTTAAATCATATTTAATTCAAGGATATATGATTACTAATTTTAATAACCTTTTTTGGGTAAATAAAGATTTGCATTTTCAGACATATTTCCCAGTTGTGGGTAGGTTTTATCCAATGTGTAATATTTTTTTATCAATGGCATAACTGTATCTCTGGTTACTTCTATACCAGATATGTTGAAAAACGATGGAAAATTACCTAAAAAAGTGTTTTCCGTGATCAAAATAGCATCTGCATCCTTATTTTCGATAATTTTACTCAGCATGTCAACATTTAGAATTCTGTGCTTTTTACATCTTGATTCATCCCAATCTTGATCGAATGAGCATGAATTCATTTCGTAGCCTGGAATTATTTTTCTTTCGGACAGGATAACGATTGCGTTATTGAAAGAGAGGATTTGGGCATCAATTGGAGTTTTTATCTTCAAATATTCTGCTACCTGATTCAAATATTTTACGGGAAGAGTTTTATTTTTCAATCCTATGAAATCTGTCGTATTTGAGACCCAAACAATTGATGATGCAATGAAAAATATTAACGTCAACAGGATTTTAAAATCTTCATTTTGGATTGAATCGAAAAATTTCGTAATTTTAAATCCTAACAGTAAAGCCATCAGGGGCATGATGAATGACAGATATTCGCTGACGTAAGAGATCTTTGTTAAAAGGTGAGGAAGAGCCAGAACGATTAGAATTAGCCAGCAAAGGGATATTTCGTTGATTCTCTTAAATTTAAATTGATCATTAAAGCTTTTTTGGGAAAGGAGCAAATAAACGGATATAACAAGGCAGATTATATAGAGGTTGAAATGTTTGGAGAATTCAGACAGGAACAAAAACTTGGCTTTGAAAATACCCGAAAAAGGCAGGACATCCCGATCCATGAGATAACCCCATATCCCATATATCATCTGTTCTTTTGCATTAATCAGGAAAGGGAGGAAGACGGCAATCAAGGTTATGAAACCTGATACGGCATAGCATATAAAAGGTATGATTTCTTTTTTTATTAACAGGATGAATAGTGCAACGATGATCAATGCAGGCAGTGTTGTAATCCTGACAGCAGTGCTCAAGGATAAAACCAGAGCGATAAGGGAATATTTCAGTGTGTTGTTTAAATCAGATATCAGGATTCTTGCTGCAAGAACTGTTAAAAATGCAAGCAGGGAGTAGAGTTTGACAAAGGTGAAATGATATATGAGGAAGGGATTGAAGCCAATCAGAGCGGCAGCGATAACAGCGGAGTTTTTTGAACCTTTTTTCCACGAACACTCAATCACTAAAAGAAGTGTCAGCAACCCGAAGAATATAGATGTCAAGCGAGCTGTATAAAGGCCTGGACCCAGGAGCATCTGTGGAAGGGAGAATATATAAGGGAAAAGAGGTGTCTGGGTATAAAAGAAGTCTCTGTATGGTAAATAGTTATTGTTAACCAGGTTTGTTATCGTAAAGTAAAATGGTTCATCGACGTGAATTTTTCCTGCAAACAGGAATAGGAAGCTTGTTAAAAGGTAGATAAAAACTGATAAGGCAATTAATATAATTTGGCTGTCTTTTTTTTTGACTGTCATTGCTTTGATTTTGAATTATACCAGATTTCTTTTTCAATTGGATGGTTTTGGTGGGGAAGCCTTTAACAAGTTGTTTTCGGTGATTAGTTAATTCTATTTCGATTTATAATTAAAACATTAAAAAATATTTAAATAATCTGATAAAATACTTGCATCCTGAAAAATATCCATTATAATAATATGTGAAACAGGGTAAAGATGAATACGAAAAGGTGCATATATACTCTTGATATTAGCGGTAAATGCCTGTGTACAGATGCTGGGGGGGGCAGCTCGATTCACGATTTATATTACCCGGAGCGAAATTTCAGGGTTACCTGATCTTAGTTTTTCATCCCCCGCCATTTTAAAAATATTTCGATTTTATTTGACCCTTTTATTATTCGTTGTTTTTTTTGAGGATACGGTTTATGGAGGTTTGCATTAGAGTGAATGAGTTTGTTGATCATACGATTTCTCTGACAATGAATATCGTGAAGGGAATTTTTTTAACTATCCGGAACGGAGGTATAAAATGAGGAACAAGGGATTAATTTTAATTATGGTTGTTTCATTTTTGAATCTTTTTTCAATTGTTGAAGCTGATCTATGGAAAAAACATATCAACTCGGATCTTGCGGATCAGATTCTTTGCAATGGCAGCGAAGTATGGGTTCGTCCTGATAATGGCGGTCTAGTTCGCTGGGATATAGCGTCCGGTGAATATACCAGGTTTTATGATAATCGAGGACTTCCATCAAGCGATACAAAAGATATGGTTTATGATGATATGGGCAGACTTGTCTGTGTTTGTGGGAAAAATATTCTCAGATATGAAGATGGTTCCTTTACTCAATTGTGTGAAAGACCGCAACCCGCATACCAACAAGCATTTACCTTTGCTGATGGTCATATTTTAATGGGATATGGAGGCAATGTTTATTATGGATTGTATTATTGGAACGGTACCGATTGGGTCATCATGGAGGAATTTTCCGATTACGAAATATTTGGTCTTGCAGGTGATCCCGAAGGTGGATTCTGGGCAAGTGTAAGAAAATTAGATGAAGAAAGTAATGAATATACGGCAAGCATCATACATTACAAAGATGGTGATATGATATTTTATACTGATATCGAGGTTATAGGAGAGGACAGCGGCGGTCTTATATCGATGCAGATGGTTGTCGATTCAACTGGAATCCCCTGGGTATGTCTTCATGCAGGTGTTGCATGGTTCGACGGTGTGAAATGGCAAAGGCATAATTGGGTTGACGAAATAGATGATGGACTTTATGAAGTAGAAAATGTTGCAAGGGATAATGATGGTGTTATATGGATAGCACCGGGATATAATGGAGGAGATTTACGTTGTTACGACGGAGAAAATTGGACAATACAGTCAGAATATAAAGGTGAAAAGGTTTTGTGGGTAACAAATAACCAGATGGAGGTGTTTGGGTAGGTTTAGATAAATATCTTGAACTTTTTAACGATGGCGAGAGAAAATCTTATATGATCCAAAACCTTATTCCCATATCAAACAGAATCTTTGCAATGGACATTGATTCGGAGGGAAATCTTTGGTGTGGTGCGAGTCATAACGAGCTTGCTATGCTGGAAAGAAATACATGGCATGTGTTTCATGGAAAAGAAATTTCTTCGGATTTCGGTTCTCTTGGAACTTTAAGGGAATTGCATATATCGAATACATCCGGTATGTGGGCTGTTTACGGTATGAATCTACTCCGCTACTTTGAAGACAACTGGATTATTTATGCAGATGAATTGATTGAATTAGGGTTGAAAAATATGTCATCCATCGCTGAAGGACCGGATGGATCAATCTGGATTGGTTCATTATATATAATAAATTATATTGCAAAATGGGATGGTGAAAACTGGGACACTTTTCAAATACCATTTCAAAAAGAATATGAACAATGTACAGACCTAGCTTTTGATATATATGGTAATCTTTGGGTATCTTCAACTAATGATATTTATAATTGGGATGGCAGCGAGTGGCATTCTTTTGGTTTTAATGGAACAGATTATTATGGAACAACTGATTTAACTCCCATGTCGGATGGAAATGTATGGATAGGTCTTCAAAACAAAGTCTTGGTTGCATCTCAAAGAGAAATTATCAAAGAATTTACAAAAGAAGATGATTTACCTGTCGATATTTCAGGAACTGATGAAAGTCTTGGAATTTCATCCATAAAAGAAGCACCTGATGGAACAGTCTGGGTACTGGATAAATGGGGATTAGGGCATTACGATGGCGTGAAGTTTAAAAGTTATTATTATGAAGGATCATCTGATTCTCTTTATGGAGATTTGGCAATAGATGCTTCCGGCAGACTGTTTATCTCCTCGGACTATGGTCTGTCCGAATTCACACCCACATCGGTGACGTTGAAGATGAACCTTTTCGCACCCGGATTGATGTATAAAGCGGGGGATTCGTTTTCCTTAAGCCTGAACGTGAATAACTATGGTCCCGAGGAGACGGGTGATCTCTACTTCGTGATGATGACACCGGAGGGCAATCTTTATTCTGGACTCGACTGGTCGGAGGGAGTGAGACCTGCTGCTGAAAATATGACAATACCTGCGGATTTTTCTATGCCCATGATCGAAGCTTTAAAGGTGAAGCTTCCGGCGAACAAGCCGCCGATCTCTATGCCCGGGAAATATTACTTCGCCCTCGCACTAGCTGATTCCGGTACCACATATTTTCGTGCAAAAGCCATCACGTCGATCGATGTTGTGGAATAGTTTGTTATGGATGATTAACTATGGAGGAGTAATATGAAAAACCATAAATTAACAACTCTTTTAATAATTTCATTTTTAGTTTTACCCTTTCTTGTTTATCCAGATTCCGAGGAATTTCTGGTAAATGAATATATAGAATATATTATGCAATATGGTTCTGATGTTGCAATGAGCCCTGAAGGTGACTTTATTATTGTGTGGATTTCAGGTACTTCTGGATTGGACGGTATCCATGCAAGAAAGTTTGACAAATTAGCTGATCCTCTTGATGAAGAATTCACCGTGAATCTCGATGTGAAAGGAACCACTTCAGAACTTTCAATTGTGATGAATGATTTGGATGAGTTCATTGTAGCTTGGAGTGGTAATGATAGTAATATTAAAAAAAATATTGTATATGCGAAAAAATATCCGGATAATGGGATTTCCGAATTTGAAATAAATGTACAAGATGTTCCCGGTTTTCCGTCTTTAGCAATGGATGGGGATGGAAATTTTGTTATTGTATATGAAGATGAATATGATTCTTCAAAAAGGATATTTGCAAAAAAATATGATCGTAATAGAAATCTTATTAAATCCTTTCAAATAGAGCCTGATACAACTTTTGGTCAGATCTATCCATCAATTGCTATGAATATGAGTGGTAATTTCGTTGTCGCATGGCAATGTCCCGAAAAAGATGGTTCTATATTTGGGATATTTGCAAAAAGATTCGATGATGAAGCAAATCCAATAGGAGAGGAGTTCCAAGTCAATACAACTACTTATCAGTCTCAACATGAGCCTGTTGTATCCATTGCAGATAATGGAAAGTTCATTATAGTGTGGGAAAGTTATATGCAGGATGGCTCTGGAGAAGGAGTTTATGCACAACTATACGACTCAGATGGTAAACCGATTGAAGGTGAATTCAGAGTTAACACCTTTATAGAAAATGATCAGCAAGAACCTTCGGTTGCAATGGATTCAATAGGAAACTTTGTCGTAACTTGGAGGAGCGGGTGGGATTATAATGATCCGAATTCTGGACAAGATGGTTCGTGCAATGGAATTTTTGCTCAAAGATTTGATGTTAATGGAAATAAAATTGATGAAGAATTTCAGGTTAATACTTATATTCAATATGATCAAGCTCATCCTTCAGTTGCAATGGACAGTGATGGTGATTTTATCGTAACATGGAGTGGCCCTCAGGAGAATAGTGAATTCCGTCAAGTGTATGCGAAGCATTATCAGGTCAATCCTATAACGAGAGAGCCTACAATCGATATTAGATCAAATGGTACAACATTTATCCCGGGTTATAATTTGAGAATATTTGTTACTGTTGACTGCCGATATGCCGGAGCAGTCGATATGTTTGCCTGCACGCAACTTTCGGGGAATTTCTACTGGTATCCGACATGGGATATATTGCCAGTTCCGACAGAATTAGAGGATGAAAAATTCGATGAGACAATCGTAGAAATAAAACTAACCGAAGATCGCCCTATTGGCTCATATACATTCTATGCAGCGATAACCGAGCATGGAAATCCTGAAAAT
>Ga0272441_10013144_pt1 | contig 11959 bp, 6 predicted proteins | sample SSMProp6N_FD_193582 | JGI IMG/M metagenome (GOLD analysis project Ga0272441, IMG submission 193582) | Marine sediment archaeal communities from Little Sippewissett salt marsh, Falmouth, MA, United States - SSM-Prop-6N | ecosystem: Environmental > Aquatic > Marine > Wetlands > Sediment ...
GAGCCCTGGGGTAATAAGGTGAAGGTAGTTTCGACGGAACTGTTGCTGCCGCCGGTGCGTTATCTGCGTAAGGGGTTTAGTCTGACAAAACCGGTGAAACAAGCGATGGTCTATGCGACGGCTTTCGGATTATATGAGTTGCATCTAAACGGCCGAAGGGTAGGCAATGAGTACTTCAGCCCGGGCTGGACTGATTATAAGACGCGAATATATTATCAAACTTATGATGTTACCGGGATGGTAAAGCAGGGCGAAAACGCTCTAGGGGCTGTTTTGGCGGATGGGTGGTATAGTGGTTATGTTGGTTTTGGCCATAGGCGGGATCATTACGGTAAGGATGCGCGCCTGTTGGTGCAATTAGAGGTGGTATATCAAGACGGTACCAGCGAGAGGATAGTGACGGATGGTTCCTGGAAGGCAAGTACCGGACCATTACTGGAAGCGGATTTCCTGATGGGAGAGTCTTACAATGCCTGCCTGGATAATCCGGATTGGGCTAAAGCAGAGTTTGATGCCAAATCATGGAAAAAGGTGGACATTACCAAAAGTGTTGTAGCCAAGCTACAGGCCTACCCGGGAGTTCCCGTGCAGATATACCGGGAGATCAAGCCGGTAAAAATAACCGAGCCGAAAAAAGGAATATATGTTTTTGATATGGGCACCAATTTTGCCGGTTTCGCCCGTTTAAAAGTTCAGGGTGAAAAGGGCCGAAAGATTGTCCTGCGCTTTGCGGAGCGCTTAAATCCGGATGGTACAATTTATACTACCAATTTACGCAGCGCCCGGGCGACGGATACCTATGTTTGCCGAGGCATCGGGGTAGAGCAGTGGCATCCGAGGTTTACGTTCCATGGATTTCAATATGTGGAAGTGACAGGTTTCCCGGGCCAATGCGATAAAGATGCCATAACAGGTTTAGAGCTTACTTCGGTGACACCGGTAGTGGGTAATTTCCATTGTTCGGATGCAATGGCCAACACTCTCTATCACAATATTTGTCAAACACAGCGGGCCAACTTTATTGAGCTGCCGACCGATTGTCCGCAGCGTGATGAGCGGTTGGGCTGGACGGGTGATGCCCAGATTTATATACGAACCGCGACCTACAATACGGACGTCTCGGCGTTCTTTACAAAATGGCTGGTGGACCTGACGGATGCGAGACTTGAAAACGGGGCGTTTTCCGATGTGGCACCGCGACTGGTAACCAATAACGGCGGTACGGCGGCCTGGGGCGACGCGGGGGTAATCTGTCCCTGGACGATCTATCAGGTGTATGGCGACAAGAGAATATTGAAAAAGCATTATAAGGCGATGGCGGGCTGGATTGAATATTGCAAGGGCACAACCAAGGACCTGTTACGTCCGGCTAAGGGGTATGGAGATTGGCTCAGCATCAAGGCCGACACACCCAAGGATGTTTTATCAACGGCATATTTTGCCAATAGCACCCATCTGGTAGCAAAGGCAGCGAAAGTAATCGGTAAAAAAGAAGATGCCCTCCAGTATAGTCAGTTGTATGAACAGATAAAAGAGGCCTTTAACCAGGCATATGTGGATGAAAAGGGCCGTATTAAGGGCAATACCCAGACGGTTTATGTGCTGGCCCTGGCGTTTGATTTGCTGCCGAAGGAAAAACGTGCCCAGGCGCAAAATTATCTGGTGGATGATATTAAACAGAGGGGTTGGCATCTCTCGACCGGTTTTGTGGGTACGAAAGACTTGATGCAGGTGTTAACAGCCATCGGTAGAACGGATGTGGCATATCGACTGTTCCAGAACAAGACATTTCCCTCGTGGGGCTTTTCCATTCAACATGGAGCGACGAGTATCTGGGAACGCTGGGACGGCTGGACGCCGGAAAAAGGTTTCCAGGATCCGGGTATGAATTCGTTTGCTCATTACTCCTTTGGAGCGGTGGGGGAATGGATGTTCAAGACTGTCGGGGGAATCGATACCAAAGGTCCCGGTTACAAGCATATTATCATTCATCCTCGACCGGGAGGTAATCTAACCAGTGCCCAAGTAAGTTATAACTCGATTGAGGGTGTGATTGCGACCGACTGGCAGGTAAATGGCGATACTATGAATCTGAAGGTAACCATCCCGGCTAATACGACTGCGACGGTCTATTTGCCGGTGATCAGCGACAAGGCCAAGATTACCGAGAGCGGCAAACCAGCCGATTTCTCTTGCGGAGTTAGCTGCCTCGGCATGGAAAAAGATTGTCGGGTATTTCAGATTGGCTCCGGCTGTTACAATTTTGTAGTCGAAGGCGTTAAAACGATACCTATGGTCAAGTGAATGGCGCTGGAAATAGCCAAGGCTATCCATACATTTATTTTTGCGGCTCATTAACCGGCTGACGGGTTAATTTCACCCTGCCGATTGCAGGGCGGACGCTACCGCTGGTGATTTCAAAACGGATATCAGCGCCGTTACATCGGCCAGCAAATTTAGCGTCGTCCACTGAACATTTATACGTATTCCAGGTCTTGGTGTCGGTAAGTTTGAACCTGCCCGCCTCTTTCCAGGCGCCGGGATGATTCGCCGCTACCTGTACCGAAGTGTCACTGGAATCATAAACTATCCGAAAATCGCCTAAACCCTCATCGAAATAATCAACCGTAATGCCTATCTTAGCAGCCCTGCCCTGCCTGAACTCAGGAAACAGAACCTGGTAGTATATATAATGGTTGTTACCAAGCGGTTTGGTTGCCATCCAGGCCTCTCGGCCATCTTTGACCACCGGTTCATTTTGAGATTCACCGTCCGACTCACGCAGTAAAAGTCCCTTGGATTTTTGGGGATTGGTGAGTGTTACTGATATTTCTTGAGAGCCGGCGGGGACGGGTAAAATCTGCGGGGCATTTTTATCGAGATATAAAAAGTATCTTTCGCCTTCCTTGTACGCGTAAAATGGTTTCAGGATAACAGAATCATGGCCTCGCAGTTTCCAGATGAGAGGCTCATTCTCAGCGCGAATGAAATCATTTGAGAGATGCTCCAGGTTTATCAGGCGTGCAGGATTGCCGATTTTGCCCTCACATTTGACCGCCAGCGCCACCGGCCCATACATTATGGCAGCCGGATACTCCTGGTTGTCGACAAACTGGGAAGCTTCAAGCTTCATGGGCAATTTTAGAGTGATCACATCACCATCGGTCCAATTGTTGGAAATGATGCCCCAGTTTTTATCCACCTGATAGTCATAGACCTTGCCATTTACCTCGGCCCCAGCCTTATCAGCAAGCCAATCCGGAATTCGGAATTTGATATCAAACCGGGCGGGCTTATCGATATGTACTATCAGTTTTGTTGTGTCCTCTTGGGGAAATTTAGTGTCCTGAATGATTTTTACGGAACTGCCGCCTATCCTGAATGAGGCTTCCGAAGCAAAATACTGGGCTACATATATGCTATTATCATCATAGAAATAAAGAAGGTTGTGATAATCGGGAACAGCCTCCGCTCTGGTCCCTGAACAGCACGGCCAAGCAGCACCCACGAAATTCTTTTTCTCCGCACCTATAGTCATATAACATGAAAGATAAAACACTTCTCCCTTTTCGGTCATAGGGATGGAAGCCCCAATGCCGTTAATAATAAGTTTCTCGGTCCAGTCGGTATATTTGGCGTCTCCGGTCAGTCCGACCAGATACTTCGTCATCTTAAAGCCGGCCCAGCAGCCGCATTGGGTCTCGAAACTTTTCTCTACCATTCTAAGTGCATCTTTAAGCGCTTTACGGGGAAGAAGCTGTTCATCTGGGCCGAATCCTCCGGTCGCATAGCACTGTTGATCCTGCAGAAAATCATAAGCCTTCTTCAAAGTATCAAGGTATTTGCCGTCACCCTTAACGAGGTAGGCACCTGCGAGTCCGTTAAATGAGTTTACATGACTGTAGGCGTGGAGCCATTTGGATTCCTTATACATTTTTTCATAATCGCCACTCAATATCTTGTCCCAGAACTCGGTATATTCCCACACCTCGGCGAAATCTTTATGGCGCTGCTCACCTGTGTATAGATAGGCTCGGTAGAGATTTTCGCTTTGCGTGTACCATTCGCCTGTCCCTTGTCCCACCACATCACAGTAAATTCTGGTGCGCGGACTATTTTTTTCCGCCCAGGAGGTAATTTTATCAAGATATTTCAAGGCGTTGGCATCTCCACAGTAATAATAAATATCCAAAAGTCCGCCCATAATCTTTTCGTAGTAATAAGCCGAAAGAAAAGGATTTCTGGTCTGGAAAAAGAAGCCGTCCGGTTCAATCGTTTGAGCCCATTCTTCCATGAGAGTGACGGCTTTCTTGCGATATTTTTCGTCCTTGGTAGCCGCATACATCCGGGCGTACCCTGACAGAAACTGTCCAAAGGGGCAATGGGTAATATAGACACCGCCCATATCTTTACCTGGAGCTGCAAGACCAGCTCTTTCGCGAAACGGCTTTAAGAGATTGTCGTTCGGTATGTTATAATAATAGTTGCAGACCTCATCAAACTGCCGTTTCAGATCACCATGCAGCTTCACCGCGCTGTAATCAAGCGGTTTTAACCGATATTTTGCGTAAATGTTGAACGCCGTTTGCCCCAGCTCAGCCCGGGCGGGATATGATAATCTACTCAGTAAGACACTTACCCCACACAGTAGCACCATAACCATTTTTCGTTTCATAAATTTACTCCCTGACATTTCAATATCATTAAGAATTGTATTTATAGGGTAAATATTATTTCAGCGTTTGCAAATCCTGGATATAAGCTTCACTGTCTGGCTCATTTCTTTTACGTCATGTACTCTAATAATCTGTACCCCCTCAGCAGCGCACCAACTGACCGCTGCGGCTGTACCGTAGAATCTTTCTTTGGGATCTTTTATTTCTAGTATTTTACCGATAAACGATTTGCGGCTGGGCCCCACCAGTACCGGTACTTGCAATTCCTGAAATTGACGAATATTGCGCAGTAAAGTCAGATTGTGTTCTACCGTTTTGCCAAAACCTATGCCCGGATCGACAACAATTTGTGATTGTTTAATTCCTGCCGAAATTGCAAACTCAATACGACTTGCTAAAAACGATTTCACTTCTTCGACCACATCAGAATAAGTTGGATGCTCCTGCATGGTCCGGGGTTTGCCCAGCATATGCATCAGTACAACGGGTACATCGGCTCGGGCCGCTAGTTGCACCATTTGCTCATCAAACCGCAGGGCCGAAATATCATTAATTATCGAGGCTCCGGCTTCCAGGGCCGCCTGGGCAACGTCACTGCTGGTAGTGTCGATACTAATAGGGATTTCAGCTTGCCGATTTAATTTTTCTATCACCGGTACTACCCTTCGAATTTGCTCTGCGGGAGAGACAGGCTCTGCCCCGGGCCGGGTAGATTCACCACCGATATCTATTATCCCCGCTCCATCTGCAATCATCTTCAGTCCCTGGTCAATCGCCGCCTGAGAATCCAGAAACTCACCCCCGTCACTGAATGAATCCGGAGTGACATTGAGAATCCCCATCAGCACCGGTCCGGTCGATAAATCTATTATCTTCCCCCGGCAATTAAGTTGAAAATTTTTCATGCTTCAGTCGAGACCGTCTTAGTTTTTGATTTTCCGGGATTTATCACCTATTATTATAAAAGAAAGCAGAAAGCATATAAGTGTGATTTAATACAGGAGAATATCTTATGGTCAGAACATTATCAAGTATGTTGCCTTTGGGGATCACGGCTCCGGATTTTTCCCTGCCTGATATTCGGGGCAATAAGGTTTCTTTGAATGATTTTCAGGATGCCCCGGCGCTGCTGGTAATATTCATATGCAACCATTGTCCGTTTGTGATTCACGTTAGGGAAAAACTGGTGGAACTGGTCAAAAAATATCAACAGGCGGGCGTGGCCGTGGTGGCCATCAACAGCAACGATGTGGAGAACTACCCGGAAGATTCACCTGCCAAAATGGCCGAATATGCCCATAAATACGGTTATACCTTCCCTTACCTTTATGACCAGACTCAGGAAGTAGCCCGCAGCTACGATGCTGCCTGTACCCCTGATTTCTTTCTTTTTGATAAGGAGCGCAGTCTCGTCTATCGCGGCCAAATGGACGACAGCCGACCCAATAGCGGTATCCCCGTCACCGGTACAGACCTTACCGCCGCCATCGAGGCCCTGCTGGCCGGGAAAGAAGTGCCCCCTGACCAAAAACCCAGCATGGGTTGTAATATCAAATGGAAAAACAGCCCATAAACCTGATAAACTGGGTAATATGTTCCCTGCCGGGTGGGTCCAACCGAAATATACAAATATGACAACGGCAGGTGCTTGGCCCCGGATGTTCCGCTACCCTGATTAGACCTCCCATGCGCACCGTGTACACCATGTGCGCCATGTATTCCTTTAAATATTTCCTAATACCTTGCATTATAAAAATAACAATAGGAAATACATGGTGTACATGGTGACAACGGTAACTTACTCCAGCAAAATCTCATAAATCCTTTTTGTCCCCATGTATAAGCGCTGACTGAAATTTCTTTTCCCTGTACATTTTCGTTTCACCTTGGGGAGGGTTTTTTCAGGGCCTTGCCGAGGTTGCGGCTGTTAAGAGGCAAGGTTTGGGCGATGTAAACATCTTGATAATAACAAGTTACGAGTTCAATCTTTTGCATTTTGCCAGCCAGGCGGATATGATATAATAAAAGACCCGGATTTTACAACAGAAAGGGGCCGAGGGTGTGGGCCTTTTTGCATTAAATAGGGCGGTGGGGGGAATTTAGGCAATAATTTTACTGGCGGTAACGTTTTAATTAAGTGTTAAGAAAATATATTAAATTTACAGACTCAGAAATCAGCAAAGCTCCCTGTTGCCGAAAGGTCTTAGCGGGTATTTTGTTGGTGGTTTGGTATTTGGGTGGGTGCAGCACCGATCATTATAAGAAGGATGCCGACCAGGAGGTCTATAAAATCATCGAGGCCAAATGGCAGGGAGAGTTCGGCCCTCAGACTAATTACAGGATAAGCGATGTAGAACCAGGCCCCAATGACATTGATCAGACCAGCCAGACTTCCATATCGGGTAAGTTGTCTTTGGCCCAGGCTGTTGCCATGGCCACTGCCTGTAATCGCAGCTATCAGAATGAAAAGGAACAGCTATATCTTTCGGCCCTGGACCTTACCTTGCAGCGGCATAGTTTTAATCCCCAATTTTTTGGTCTTTTTGGAGGCGGGTACCTCTTAAGCGATGAAGAAGAATCTGTTGATTTCAATGGGGAGCTTGGGTTTGATCTGCTGTTGGCCGACGGGGCCCAGATCAGTACCAGCATCGGCATGGAATGGCTGAGATACTTGACCGGCGATCCAGATACTTCGCTGGGATCGGTGTTGAGTGCTACTGTATCTCAACCTCTTTTACGAGGAAGGGGCCGTAAGATTGTTCAGGAGAACCTTACGCAGGCGGAGCGCAATACCCTCTATCAAGTACGGTCGTTCAACCGGTTTCGTAAGAGCTTTGTCATTTCCGTGATAACGCAGTATTATCAGGTTTTACGGCAGCTTGATCGGGTCAAAAACGCCAAGAGTAATTATGATAATCTGCTAGTCTCCCAGGAGCAGATTTCCGCAATGGCCCAGACAGGCCGGCTGCCTCGTTTTGAGGAAGGTGAGGCCCGGCAGTCCACCCTCTCGGCAGAGAATAACTATATCACCAGCCAGGAGGTCTATAAACAGCAACTGGACCAGTTTAAGATTCGCCTGGCCCTGCCTACCGATGCGGTTTTGGAGTTGGACCCCTGTGAATTGGATGTCTTGGAAACCATCGGGATCAGCGAGCCTGATTTCAGCCTGGAGTTGGCTGTGCAGACAGCTTTGGACTGCCGGCTGGATCTGGCCAATACCCGTGATAAGGTGGACGATGCGGCCAGGAAGGTGGACGTGGCGGCGGATAAACTGGGGGCGGAGCTGGATCTGATCGGCAGCGCCCGAGCCCAGTCGGAAGACAAAACAAATCTCGGCAATTTGCAGATTCATAGAGGTGATTATAGTTTCGGATTCGAGGCGGACCTGCCTCTGGACCGCAAATCTGAGCGTAATGCCTATCGAGAGGCACTAATCAATCTGACCCGCCAGCAACGGACCTATGAAGAGGAAGTTGATCAAGTCAAATTTGAGGTGCGCCAGGCGTATCGCGACTTGCGGGAAGCCTATAGCACTTATCTGATTCAATTGTCCAGTCTGAAGCTGGCTGAGCAGCGGGTGGCTATGCAGTTGGATTTGCTGCAGGAAGGTCGGGCTACGACCCGTCAGTACCTTTTTGCCCAGGAAGACTTGTTACAGGCACAAAATTCCAAAACCAGTGCCCTGGTTGAATTTACGCTGGCCAAGTTGAATTTTTATCGTGACATTGGATTACTGCAGGTCCGACCGGACGGACTTTGGCAGCAACCGGAACCAAAGGCGTTACAGGATAAAAAAGTTGTCTCCAGGAGTAATGATTAAGATGACAGATGGGGATACAAGATCAGGTAAGAGTGTTCTTAAAGTAGTTGTAGTGATAGCACTATTGGCAGTTGTCGGCGGCGGGTCGGTCTGGGTTAAAAAATTCCGCTCACCCAAGATCGCCACAAATGTAATCCGTTCCACTTATACCGTCCAGCGTCAGGATCTTACCATTAGCGTTACCGAAAGTGGTGAAATCCAGGCCCGGGAATCCACCGATTACCTTTGTGAAGTGGAGCGCGGAGCCGCCGTAACCAGTATTGTTCCGGAAGGTACCGTTATAACTGCGGAAGATGTTAAAAAAGGGAAAATATTGGTCCAGCTCGACTCCTCGGAATTAGAGGAAAACTTTACGCAGCAAAAAATCACTTTTGCCAAGGCCGAGGCGGATTATACCGAAGCCCAGGAGGCCTATGAAATACAGCTCAAACAAAACGAATCGGACATAAATGCGGCGATGCTGAAGGTTAAGTTCGCCTATATGGACCTGCAGAAATACCTCTCAGATAACCTGGCCCAAAAGCTGCTTGAGCGCTCCGGTAAAACCAACGGCTCGGATGACAAAATTATTGCTTCTCTGATAGAAAATCTGGTTAAGGATCCCAACGATCCCCGCTGGGGCGGGGGCGCCCTGCAGAGCAAGCGCAAGTACGAATCAGCGATCAAATTGGCCGATCAGGAGCTGGAAAAGAATAAAAACCAGTTGAGGGGCACGGAAAAACTCTTTGCCAAACAATACGTAGCACTTTCGGAACTGGAGCGTGACCGCCTGGCCAAGAACCGCTCGGAGATTGAGCTGCAGTCGGCAATTACGGATTTGAAACTTTTTCTGCAATATGATTTTCCCAAACAGGTAGAGAAGCTTTTCAGTGATTACCGGGAATCCAAACTACAATTGCAGCGCACCGAAGCGCAAACTCGTTCTCAGGAAGCTCAGGCCAAGGCCAGACTAAACAGTGCCGAAGCCACCTTCAAATTGCAGAAAGACCGCCTGGACAAGTGGGAAAAGCAACTTAAAGCCTGTACTATCCGGGCTACTTCGGTTGGGATGGTTGTCTATGGCTCGAGCAGTGACTTTTATTCACGCATGCGCAATCCCATTGAAGTGGGTAACGATGTCCGTGAGGGACAGAAAATTATTACCGTCCCCAATACCGCAGAAATGTCCGCCCTGGTTAAAGTACACGAATCCTGGGTTGAGAGGGTTCAACCCGATTTATCGGTGCGAGTTACCGTCGATGCCTTCCCCGATACCACCTATTCCGGAAAAGTTCTCAGCGTAGCACCCCTGCCCGATCCCCAGAGCCGCTGGATGAACACGGGACTGAAGGTATATACGACTGAGGTATCGATTGACGACCTCAATAAAACGATTCGGCCAGGCATGTCGGCCAAAGTGGAAATTATTATTGCACATCTGAAAAATATTTTGTGTGTACCGGTGCAGGCGGTGGCCCATAATAAAGGCGGCAAGGTCTGTTATGTGGTAAACGGCAATGAAATTGAAGCCCGCCCCGTGCAAACAGGTAACTTTAATGACAGCTATATCGAAATTGTCTCAGGGCTGGCCGAGGGGGAAGAAATTTCCCTGATTCCACCCCGCCTCAATGGTCAGGAAGCAAACAGCGGGTCCCAGCAGGGAGCAAATAATCAATCCAGTATCAAGCAGAAACCTGCCGCCAAACCGCAATCTTCCGAAGGGGGTGAAAACGACCGGCAAATCAAACCGAAAGAAGATTCTGGAGCGGAGAAAACAGGTGGTCCCGGAACAAATAGACCAGATGGTCGGGGCAGACCTGCCGGTTCAGGCAACCCCAAAGCAAGAAACCGACAATAAATACTCGCAAAACGCTTATGTCCATAGTCACCATTGAAAAACTGTGTAAAACTTACTATCTCGGCAGTATGGACCTGCCCGTATTGCGCGAGTTGGATATCCGGATCGAAGCGGGTGAATACATTGCCATCATGGGGCCCAGCGGTTCGGGTAAATCTACCCTGCTTAATCTTTTGGGCTGTCTCGATCGACCTACCACCGGCTGTTACTACCTGGGTGATCAGGATGTGGCCAAGCTGGATGACGACCAGCTCTCGGCAATTCGAGGCAAAAGGATCGGTTTTATTTTTCAATCCTACAATCTTATTACCCAACTGAATGTTATAGAAAACATCGAGATCCCTATGTTTTACCAGGGGATTTCCGAAAAAAATAGCAGTCATCGGGCCCGGGAGTTGGCGGCCATGGTGGGATTAAGCGATCGTCTTAACCATCGCCCGGCGGAATTGAGCGGCGGTCAGCAGCAGCGCGTAGCTATAGCTCGGGCCCTGGCTAATGATCCTTTGATTCTTTTGGGTGATGAGCCTACCGGTAATCTTGATTCCAAAAGCGGCCTGGAGATATTGGATATCCTGGACAAGCTGCACCGGCAGGGCATGACCCTGATTATCGTTACGCATGACGAATTTGTCAGCAAGCGGGCCCAACGCATCATCCACCTGCTCGACGGCCGGATAGAGCGAATTGAAACAAACGGAAATTGAAAAGTGAGCTCTAATCGGTAATTAGAGGAATAAAGATTGTGTTTTGGTTTCGGATAAAACGTACGGTTAAGCTGGGGGCCAAAAGCCTCTGGATGCACCGACTGCGCTCGACATTGACAGCACTCGGCGTGGTCTTTGGTGTATGTTCGGTTATTTCCATGTTGGCCATCGGCGAAGGGGCCAGCCGGGAGGCACAGGATCAAATTGCCCGCCTGGGCAGCCGCAATATCATCCTCAAGTCTGTCAAACCCGTCGAGGAGCGCACGGCCACCACTGAAGGTGACATGGTGCTATCATACGGGCTGACCTATGGCGACACCGAACGGATCCGGGAAACGATACCGCTGGTCGAACAGGTCATCCCCAAACGACTGGTTACCCAGGATACCTGGTATCGCAATCGCAGGCTTACGGTGCAGGTTGTCGGGACCGTTCCCTGGTATCAGAAAGTTCATCCCATCCGGTTGTTGCAGGGCCGGTTTCTCTCGCCTCTCGACATGGAATATCAACAGAAAGTCTGTGTAGTGGATGAACAACTAATCGAGCAGTTGTTTGTCGTAGATGATCCCATGTATAAGGATATCAAAATAAAAGATGCATACTATTGCGTTGTGGGCGTGGTTACTACAGCCGGTCCTATGGCTTCTATGGATGGATCTTCAGCTTCCAATCCTTCCTCCGGTGCTAAAGCCGCAGGTGGCGTGGCCGGCAATGTATATATACCCCTGACCGCCTACAAAGGCAGTTTTGGTGAAATGACGGTTCAGTACACCGGCGGTACCCGTCAGGCTGAGAAAGTCGAATTGGAAGAGGTCACTGTGATGGTTGATTCCACGGCATCGGTACTGCCCGCTCGTGATGTAATCGAGTCCCTTCTCAACCGCTTTCACAAAAAGAAGGATTATCAAATTGTGGTGCCCCT
>Ga0272441_10013145_pt1 | contig 11959 bp, 7 predicted proteins | sample SSMProp6N_FD_193582 | JGI IMG/M metagenome (GOLD analysis project Ga0272441, IMG submission 193582) | Marine sediment archaeal communities from Little Sippewissett salt marsh, Falmouth, MA, United States - SSM-Prop-6N | ecosystem: Environmental > Aquatic > Marine > Wetlands > Sediment ...
CCACCATTTTGGAAAGTTCATGGTCGTTCCACATTTTATGCACAAACACGCTGTCTATACTCATCGATAATACTTCAACGCCAAGTTTTTGAAATTCGGGGAATTTTTCAGCAACTGCTGAAACTTCGGTCGCTCAGACAAATGTGAAATCGCCTGGATAAAAGCACAAAACCACCCATTTGCCCAGATAGTCGGATAGTTTTATATCAACAAATTTCCCCTTTAAATAGGCCGGAGCGGTAAAATCCGGTGCTTTTTGTCCTACTTTGATCATTTGTGATACCTCCCTGATAATATTTTCTTTTTTTTCCGTTTTTTCCTGAACAGCTTCACCGACAGGCCCACCGGTAGGCCGGGCGCAACCGGCTTTGATCTCTTCTGCCATAAAAATATCTCCTTTGTTTTAATAAACAGTAAAACAGGGTATATCATGTTTAAATGAAATAGTATGTATACAAAAAACAAAAAGCGCGATACGGTTATTTCAAAAAACCAGACCACGCCTCCAAATTAATTAACATAATATCCCCATATTTACATTGATATTCAGGATTGATAAATAGTAATAAAATTATTTTTCAGGTGCAAGAAAAATTTTGGTGTTGGCAGTAAAATATGTACATTCAGGGAAAAAATATGCGGGCAATGAGAGGAGTATGAATATCGGGCGCGGAAAAAAAGTCTCCGCACCCGGAATGAATACTTAGTTGCTGTTTGAATACAGTTCAAGCAGATCGTTATATGATTTCCCGGCAGTAATATGGGCGATCGCTTTTGTGGTATAGATCCAGTCGTCAAAAAAAGGTTGCAGATCTGCTGATGTTTCATTATTAAAATGCCGTGTAAAATCGTCCAAAGACGCGCCGCTGGCAAGATATTTTTTATAGAACGAGCCGATCATTTTATAATAATCCGTTTCGCCGACTTTATTATACATTACCGCGAACATCACCATACCCAGCGTATAGGAATAATCGGTCATGTCCCGCACGCCGTAATCTTTGACCGGTATGGATTGGAGGTCTTCTTTTTCGTTAAAAGTCTTGCGGAGCCGGTCAATATATCTCTGCGCCGCTTTGGCCACGGCATTTTCACGGTTTTCCAGTTTTTCCAGCGCCAGGAACTGCGTGAACTGGGCATACCCTTCACTCTCAACACGGCAGGGCTGTTTTTCCAGCGGTTTCACGTTCCAGAGGTGGGAAATTTCGTGATATAAGCCTGTCAATTTATTTTCACTTTTGAAATTATCGGCCGTTAACATGGAACAGGTGATATCCTGCTGAGAACCGTAACCCTCCGGAACTTCGATTATAGAATAGCCCTTATAATTGTCAAGCGGACCAAACCAGCTTGTATATAAATTAAACGAGTTTTTTAACGCATCCATTATATTGCGGGCGCCGGAACTATCCTGCGGGAAATAAAAGATCTTGTTTTCATTTTCCTCTAAAAGCTGGTAACCGGCAACGGCAAAATCCATTCTCCAGGCCGGTTTTTTACTTTTATATATCCAGGTTGTTTGGTTATCTTTGGATATTTTATTGACCAGTTGTCCGCCGTTGGCGACCAGTACATCCTCCGGCACGGTGATACTCGCCTGGTAATCATAGCTTTCTTTGACGATGGCCATCATTTCATCGTCATCCGGATAACCGATGATGGGGTAACCAAATCCGTCCGTCCTGATAATGGTGAAATTTTTGCTGATGTGGTCCTTTACATAACGCCAGCCTGTTTCCGTATATCCCAGCAGATATCCCGAGTATGCCATTTTGATGGTCATCTGTTCTTTTGGTTGTAATTTGTTTTGTAATGGAATTTCAATAAAATTGACTTGCAGTTTTTCCCATCCCGTAACGGAGATTATTTTTTGGGTAAAGGGTAATTCATTGTTGTCTTTATCGGTTATGGATGAAACCGAAAGCAGCCGGTATAATAAAAGGGGAATGGTTTCAATGGGCTCATCCGATTTGTTGGAATATGTGATTTCGCAATTCGCGGACAGCTTTTCGGTTTCGTAATCGATTGTCATATCCAGATCATAAGTTAGGGTTTTGGGGTAGGTCGCCGGGCCCGCAGAGGATAAAGAGTTGAACAGAATCGCGAAAACAAAAAGACATTTATATATTGGTTTCATGTTAATACCCTGTTATGTAATTTGTTGTGATTTTAATAAAATTTTTTACGGGACATATCACTTTTTGTTTCAACTTTTGGATAGGGGGGAGTGCTTTATAAGTTGTCCGTTATTACCCACAGCAATATACCAGGGCTATTTACTTTTGAATAAGCTGAATTTGTGAATAGTGTCATAATTTCCACCGGTACAGGCGTATATGTCACCGTTGCTCATATTGTAAACCATTGACCACATCGTGTTTGACTGGGACACGTATTCAAGGACCGACATGGCCTCTTCCGTGGATATGTTGCCGTTATTCTCCTGCAAATTTATTCTGGCATAATTATACCGCCGGCAATTGGCCGTTTCCGGTGTGTCATATTCACTTAAAACAAAATTGGTTGATACCTGCCAGGGTCCGGTGTTGCGGAGTATCTTCATTTCCTTATTTACAAATTCGATGATAACGGACTGACCCGTTTTGTCCGAAATGAGATAATGAATGGGCGGATCGTCCATACGAACATTATACTTTTTTATCAACCGGATCGCTTCATTCACATTTTTTGCGTAATCCAGCGCCAGTCGAATGACCTCGATCTCACCGATAGTGACTTTTTGAGGATCAAAAGGCGGCTCCGCATGTTGAACGGCCATCATGCCGATGGCCAGCCCGTGTTCATTCAAACCGTCAAAAGGAAGATAGGGCGTCTGCAAAAGCGGTCTTAATACTGATTGATCTGTACCGGAAGCCAGGTTCTTATTGTCCGGGAAGCCAAAATAAGCAAGATCGACCATTGCTACTGAGGAATACACATCCGGCGGATCAGTGAACAGCAGCATGGACGCGCGGTTGCGCCAGTCAAAATTGCGACCAAAAACCTTTTCACCATCCGCATTCAGGGCGGCAAAACAGGTACAGGCAAACTTTGCGGCATTCTGATCCCGGACGGCGGCCGTTGACCATTGGCCTGTTTTCAGATATTCGTCAAAGCCGTAATCACCATAGTATGTCATGACATATAGCGGATAATCATCCACTTTTATGATACTTGAAAGCGTCAGGCTGTCCAGTTGATGTTGTGTGTATAAAGAGGCGGCGTTTTTATCGTTCGTACCGACAAAGGATTTTTTACAGGCGGGTGAAATAAGGAGTAAAAGTATTAAAAAGTAGAATAAAAAATGAAAGAACGTATTCACTCTCATTATTTTTTTCCTTTTGTTGATTTTAGCTTGCTGCAAATTTACAGGATAATTAATAAAAGCAGAAATATATTAATCTAACCGTAAATTATATAAATAGAAATGCAGGTTATAATCATTATTACAACTAAAAAACGGATTTTTAAGGCAAAATTATAAAGTCCTGATGTTCATAAATAAATTGACATTGGAATATTGAATATTGTTATATCATCTCCGCATCCCCCGATTTTTTTTCGAGGCAATCATCAATGATTTTGCTGTTATAAAGCGTTTTAATGCTCAAGTTAATTATTTATTGTTAAAAAATATGGACTAATACTCATTTACATTTAGTGCTCAATATATGATTATCATAAAATTTTATATTTAAAGAGGCATTATTACTTAATCATCTCACAGAATCAATTTTCACTGAATTCTGTTCGCGCTTAATAACAATATAAGCCGCTGGTAGAAAAAAAAGTGTAAGTAATAACGAGTACAGCAATCCTCCTATAACCGCTATTGCCATTGGTTTAAGCATATCACCACCTTCGCCTAAGTTGAGCGCTAATGGAATAAGCCCAATAACTGTTGTAAGCTGAGTCATTAAGATCGGCCGTAATCTTATAGGCGCAGCAGTCGTCATGGCATCTAATGGATTCTTTCCCTGACTTGTGTATTCTTCTGCCAGGGTTAGTAAAACCACCCCTTGAGAGATGATGCCCGCCATCATCACAACGAGTCCGACCAGCACGGTCACGCCAATGGGTGTGCCGGTGATAAAGAGCGCCAGAAATGCGCCCGTGAGAGCCAGGGGAATACTCAGCATTATCAATAAAGGTAATGAAAATGATTCAAATTGCGTAGCAAGAATTATGTAAGCAAATAAAACAGCAAATAAGATAATCAATCTCATGGTCTTACGGTTCTCTGCCATTAAATAGGCCTGACCTCCCATTTCCCATTCAATACCTTCAGGGCGCTCAGACATTTCTATGACATGATTGACACGTTCCACCACTTCACCTGTACTGATACCGGAAGCATCCATTCGAATAATCACTTCTTTGACCTGGTCCTTCCTGACAATCTCCACAGGGCCGACCGATCTATGAATCTGTGCAATATCCCGAAGATAGATCGAGGAAGTTCCATCATCTTTAATGATGAGGTTTTCAATATCTGACTTGCTATTAATGAATTTTTCCGGGACCATAACGCGGACATTGTAGTACTCTAATCCCTCACGATACTGGGTTGCAACAGTTCCATGAACCAAAGTCCTCAGTGTAGCTGCGATGTCGTTTACCGGGATATTCACGGAAGAAGCCCGGGCTCGATCTATGAATATTCGATACTCCGGTTTGGACATGTCCATAGAGACATTGACATTTCTGATTCCGGATGTTGCCTCCAGTTGCCGTGCGATATCTTTGGCAAAATCAAAGATGGCAATGATTTTTGTTCCCTTAATTTTCACTTCCACTTCCTGCTCTCCGGTTTTGCGAATACCCTTGACTCGCATCTGCATCACATTGATTTTGCCGCCGGGAACAGGTACTTTTTTTACAATTGGTGTTATTTTTTGGATAAATTGCTGTGTGCTTATTTTGCGTTTGGATTTAGAAACAAGTTGTATATTCAATTCCCCTTCATTTGCAATTTCATAGGTCGCCAATCCCCATACCCTACCTCCGGAAAGTGTGAAAATGCTTTCTATCTCTGGGATTCCCGTCATGTTTGATTCGAGTTGAGCAAGTATTTGATCCACACGACTCATTGCGGTTCCGCTTGGCATCATAACTTTGACCTTGATTCGCCCATCGTCCAATTTCGGTAAAAACTCTGATCCAATCTGCTTAATCAGCAAAAATGAGGCAGCGAAGATGATAAAAGCAAGCAGTATGACGACGGCTTTTACGCTCAGCGCTCTGCGCAAGATTATTGTATATGCATGAATGACACGATCAATGAAAGAATAAAATAGACGACCCGCACCGGAGAAGCTTGTGAGTTCGTTTTTTTGCAGCAGCCATTTCGTGAGAGCAGGTGTAATTGTAATAGCGATAAAAAGAGAAATTATAACAATTCCTGAAACAACTAATACAAGTTCCCTAAACAACAATGAAGTTAGACCGGGAATAAACAAAAACGGTATAAATATAACAAAAAAGGTTAATGTTGCAGTGATAATAGCAGAACCCACCTGAGTTGTGCCTTTTAATGCAAATTCTTTTGTACCTTCTCTCTCAAGTCGGATAATATTCTCTAATACCACTATTGAATTATCCAGAATAACCCCGAGTGCTACCACAAGCCCACCGAGCGAGAACATATTGAGTGAAAAACCGGACAATTTCATCACAGCGAAATTCGCAAAGAAAGTTATAATCAGCGCGACCATCATCACAAGGACATAACGCAGTTGCCCAAGAAATATAAAGACAACTATAATAACAAGTAAAGCTGCGAGGAGAGCAGTGCTTTGTACACTTTTGATCGCCCCAAGGATATAGTCGCCTTGATTTTCAACATATCCAAACTGAATATCATCAGGGATATCTCGTTGAAGCGTTAAAAGTTTATTTTTAACAGCCTCCGCCACATTTACAGTATTGGCTTCCGCTTGTTTAAGAATATTCAGTTTTACACATGTTTGACCATTATAACGTGTATTTATACGCATTTCTTCATGGGAATCTTCAACTTCGGCAATATCCGTAAGATAAACTTTTTCTCCATTTTGACCGTGTGCCACGACCACATATTCAATCTCGTTCAGATTTTCGAATTCACCCATAGTTCGGGCGATAATCTCTCTGTTTTCCACAGAAACCCGACCGGCAAACATTTCCTGGTTTTCTTCAAACAGGGCTTTTATTATCCTGTCAGGTGAAAGATTATAAGCTGACATACGTTGTGGGTCGAGATGTACGCGGATTTCTCGCTCCATTCCACCTACAATTTCTACTCCCGCTGTCCCGGAAACAGTGACCAATTTATCAATTAGCCATTTATCAGCCCATTCCCGCAACCATACAAGTGTTCGACTATTTGAAGTAACTACAACCTGCATGACCGGTAACAATGAAGGGTCAGCTTTAATGATTAATGGCGTATCTATGTCAGTCGGGAGTTGTCTGGTTGCCCGCCCCATGGCTGCAACAACATCCTGAAAAGCATCTTCGACCCGGACGCCATATTCAAAATTTACCAGGAGAGTGTACATTCCTTCGATACTTGAGGATTCCAGATAATCCAAATTGTCCACAGTTGCCATCACTCGCTCAATCGGCTCGGCAATGTTCGTTTCAATTTCATCCGGTGTGGCACCACGCCACCAAATATGAATCTTAATCATCGGATAAGTTATGTCGGGTAGATAGTCTACATCCAGTTGGTTAAGACCAAAAACTCCCATTGCTAATATTGCAATGACAATGACTGTAGTTGCTACAGGTCTTTTTAGGGTGATCGCAGTGAGTTTCATTTAACAATCCTTCTTATAACTCGGTTTTTGATAATTGTTCATTCTCAAGAATATTAACTTTCATATTATTCTGGAGGTTATGATTGCCGGAAACGACAACTGAATCACCAACATTGATACCATTTGTGATTTGCACAATTTGTTCCTGTTCGATACCAATACTGACCACCCGGCTGAAAGCTTTTCCGTTCCTGATAATAAAAACTACACTTTCACCCTGAGGAGTAATTACAATTGATTCATCCGGAATTATTATGGCATCGTTAATAATTTGGATTGGTATGAATAAACGGACAAACATTCCCGGTGAAATATTTATTTTTTCTGTTAATGAGGCTTCGACTATCCTGGTATGCATCTTTCGGTCAAGTTCAGGGTATAATCTGGTTATGTTTGCCTGGAAAATATGATTGTTATAGGCGTCTAAAGTTGCAGTTAATTCCATACCGATATGAACGTTTTTTGATTCTTTTTCCGGAACAGCGAATTTTATAATAAGGCTGTTAGGATCAAATATCTCAACCAGGGTTTCCCGTGGAGAAACAAAATATCCATCTGTAACAAACACTTTACTTACAATTCCTGCCCATGGCGCTCTAATCCGGTAATCTTCCATACTCTCTAAAGCTTTGGTTAATTGAGCTCTGGCGTGGAAAACTCGTAATTGACCTTTATCAAGCTGTTCAGCAGGAATTGCCCCTGAACTCACTAATTGTTCAATTTTTTGCAAGTCTTCCTCTTCCCGGGCCAACTGTTTTCGTGCTGCCGCGACCAGTTCCTCGGCAGCTCGTTTGCGCCCGAGAGTAAGTATAATTTTATCTTGTTTTACATTATCGCCTTCCCGAATAGTGCAATTAAGAACAGGTCCTTCGGCTGGGGATGCTATACGAGCCACTCTGGCCGCTTCAATAGAACCTGTTAATTCAATGTTTCGAGTAATTGTCCTAAACTTGATCACCTCAATTTTTACTACAGGTATATTTTTATTTTTTGGTTTGCTATCTTTACCATTATTATTACATCCTGTTAGTAATAACATTACAATTACTATTGCCATGAATGCAGTTCCCAAAATAGTAATATGATTGTTTGTTATAATAAATATGTATTCCTTGATTGGTTTCATTGTTTTTCTCCTTCAGCAAGCCGTAAGCGCGCAATGAATATATTGTGGTCCGCCATAGCAATATAGTAACTGGTTTGAACTTCAAGTAGTGCAGACTCTGCGTCCAAAATATCAGTTATAGAACCTTTACCTAAATTATATTTTTCCATTTCAATTCGGAGAGATTCATTCGCCTGTTCTATCGCTTTTTCAGTGGCTAATATCCTGTTTTTCGTGGAAATGAGATTTAAAATGGCTGATTCGACATCAAGTCGAATTTTGAGATCCAATTCACGTAATTTTTCTTTTAGTAAAGCCAGTTTGGCTTCTTCCTGGTTAACATGGGCTCTTATTTTTCCGCCTTCGAAGAAAGGAATTTCCAAAAAACATCCAAGCTGACTAATATCTTCCAAACCGTTTACTCCAGGTGGTTTAATATAAGAACCGATCACTTTTTTTGCGCTGTAAGCACCATAAAGATAAATAGACGGCCAATAGGCCGCATGAGTAGCCTTTACACGTTTGGTTTGAGCGTCTACATTTTTTTGAAGTGCATGATAATCAGCCCTGTTTGTATAAGCTTTATTTAAGCTTTCATCATAGTCAATATTTATTTCTGTGAACTTGAGTTCGCTTTGAGGAAAAACAATAAACTCTCTTTTTTTAATGCCCATTAAATTCGCAAGAAAACGATTTTCAATTGCCAGGATATTGTTTTCTTGCTCCGTTTTTTGATTGATATTTGCAAGTCTGACCTCAATTCGCAATTTATCGACCCTGGCCGCTTTTTTTGCTGCGATCAGCTCTTTTACTTTTTTGAGGTGTTCTTCCAGGGTTGACCGGGAGAATTCTAAGGATTCTATTATTTTACGCTGTTTTAATATAGTGAAAAAGACACTCGTCACCTTCAGGACCAATGCCTGACGTGTAAAAACAAGAGTATGCTCAGCAGATTGTTGGTTAAGTTCCAATGCCTCGATTTCGTTTGTGATACGCCCACCGGTAAATACAGGCATGCTTATAACAAGATTCCATGATAAAATTTCATCTGTAAATACCATAGGATAGTTCAATCTCCTGGGAGGTGCTAATCTCTGAGTATCGGAATAACGGTAATAGCTTCCAACACCACGAAAATTTGGCCATCGCTGACTAGCTGCTTTATTTTTCTGAGCATTTACTTCTTTGATTTCCCAACTTTTGTATCCAATACCGGGATTGTTTTTAAGGGCGATTTCTATACACTGTTTTAAAGTAAGAGAATCCTGGATTGTACTTTTGATATTTAATCGCTGAGAAGCAAGTATATTTTCTCCCGAGTTATTTGTATTTTTGATCTGTGCTATAGTATTCGCGGATTTACAAATAATAATCATTATTACCAATGCTAATATATTGCATATAAAGTTGAATTTGATCAGGTTCATCACTCATTACTCCTAAAAATACCACAGATAAAAATAATATTTTTTAATTTTTAAGGTTTTTCATATTACAAATGTTTTTTGAAGGATATTGTTAGTGAACAATTTGTAAGCAAAGTCAGAAGTTTCGAGTTTTTAGAAATGATATTATCTCAATTGCTATTCATACTTTGGTGCATTTTATATGTTGAACCGCCTTTAAACATAAAAAGACATAACATAGCTATTTTACCAATAGCTATATTGTGCCTTTTTCGGGTATAATCATAAAAACCATACTAGCCGGACCTTTCTACCAATTATTAATTAATAATAAAGATAATATGAATGAATTGCAATATTTTTATTGAAATTACTGTATACCCATTTCTCCCAAATTAGAAGATGAGTATTGTTGAAAAAATAACAACATTATGATCGGAATTTTGGTATATGGCTAATTGAATTCAGTTTCACTTTGATATCGCAGATTAATACCGATCACAAGGGTTTTGCTTATTGACACAGTTAAATAATCTGTAGAAATCGGTCTAATTTGCGTTTTAGGTGTTCCGGTACAGTGTAAAAACGCGATGCTTATCATTTTTAAAATTTTTGTACACCCCAGGTAAATGTGTCAACGAATTTTTTAATATTGGGGGATCGACAAAATACAGCCAATTGGTAGAGATAGAACTGATGATTGAAAGGCTCCAAAAGTTTTCCTTCATTTTCATTCAGATAAAAACTAAAAAAATTATAACCACTTTTTCCTTTTAAAATAATACAGCATGGAGACGGCAATCAACAGTAACACGCCCCAGAAAATGAAATAGCTGTATCGAAAGTGCAATTCCGGCAGGTATTCGAAATTGGTGCCGTAGATACCGGCGAAAAAAGTCAGCGGAATAAACAGCACTGAAAAGATAGTCAGTACCTTAATGATCTCATTTAATTTTGAACCCATGTTGGTGTGATAAACATTTAACAAGTCCGTCAGTAATTCCCGGTAAACTTCGAGTGCCTCATTAACCTGTATGGCCAGGTCTTCAAGGTCTTTGAGGAAGTGCTTGATCTCTTCCCCGATCAGTTCCGAATCCAGTCTTAACAGGTGTGAAATGGTGTCTTTGGCCGGGAATACACTTTTACGTATATAACTCAGTTCTCTTTTATAAAAATTAAGTTTGGATAATTTTTCGGGACTACTATCGTCGATCAACTCAACTTCCAGATCTTCAATATTATCTCCCAGGGCCTCAATCAGATAAAAATAGTTATCAATGATGGTATCGAGTAAAATATAGGCAAGATAATCCGGGCCAAAGTTTCTGACGCGGCCCTTTTGTTTTCGTATTCGTTGCCGGACCGGTTCGAATACATCACCGATCCTTTCCTGAAAGGTGAGTAAATAGTTTGGCCCGATAACCATACTTAACTGTTCGGCCACAATCTCTTGCTTTTTTTCATCGTAAAATAACATTTTCAAAACGATATAAAGATATTCATCATAATCCACTAATTTGGGTCTTTGATCGGTATTGGTGATGTCCTCAAGGGTAATCGGGTGTAACTGGAACAATTCTCCCACTTTTGTCATGATATCCATGTCGTGCAGACCGTCAATATTGATCCAACTCACCGTGTTGGAATCGAGATACTTTGCCGCCGGGCCGATGGTCGGTAATTCCAATTCTTCCAGATTTTTTTGATCATAGTCGATGAGACGGATCTTACATTTTTCCAATTTTTGTTCGCCGACAAAAACCGGGGTCCCCGGGACCTCTCCTTTATTTTTTATGCGTTTTTTTAAAAATCTGGCCATAGTATTTTTCCTCTTATTAAAATGAATACCATGTTTTTTTACATGTTTTTTCAAAGTCATATTGAAAAGTTATAATCTGTATCTGAAATTAATTAAGTATTGCGATTTATTCTGATTTTTGCTGAACGAATAACGGCGGCGCCTGGCCGTCTTTATCCTGACCCATATACATCGTCACATGCGGGAAGGGAATTTCGATATTATTTTTATCGAATACAATTTTAATGCGGCGGTTATATTCCCGTCCCACGCGCCATTGTTTGATTGGTTTGGTCATGATGCGAGCCCTGATAATTAGAGCCGAGTCAGCGAATTTTTCCAGTCCGAATATTTCAATCGGCTCGAGTATATCATCGCTGAATTCGGGGTCGTTCCTGATTTCCTCGTCCACCTGTTTGATCAATTCGATGACATGATCAACATCCTCCCGGTAGGCCACGCCGATATCAAAAACATAGCGGGAATAGCCTTTTGTCATATTGGTGACAACGTTGATATTGCCGTTGGGTATATAATGGACATTGCCGGCCAGGTCGCGCAGTATCGTCATTTTCAGATTGACTTTTTCAACCAGGCCGCTGTTATCGGCGATTTTGACCACATCCCCGACACGAATTTGGTCCTCAAGCAGAATGAAGAAACCGTTAATGACATCCTTAACCAGACTCTGTGCGCCAAAGCCTATAGCCAGACCGGCGATACCGGCCGCAGCGAGCAACGGACCTATTTCGATGCCAAGCTGTCCCAGGATGGTGAGAAATGAAAAAACGAAAATTAAAACATTGACCAGATGCCTGATAACCGAACCGAGCGTGTCGGCGCGCTTTTG
>Ga0272441_10013146_pt1 | contig 11958 bp, 11 predicted proteins | sample SSMProp6N_FD_193582 | JGI IMG/M metagenome (GOLD analysis project Ga0272441, IMG submission 193582) | Marine sediment archaeal communities from Little Sippewissett salt marsh, Falmouth, MA, United States - SSM-Prop-6N | ecosystem: Environmental > Aquatic > Marine > Wetlands > Sediment ...
TCGGGAAAGGTCTGGAGCCCCGTGATGTCTGCCGTAAAGGCGAATTCGCCGTTGCCTACACTCAGCGGAGTCAGCGGGTCAGCAGCGCGTAGTTCAATGTTGTGACGGGTGACCAAGGCAAACCGATCAATTCTCCTGTTCGTTCCCACTATCACACGCTCCGAGAGGGACCTGCCAACCACGCAAGCGCCGTTGCACAACACGGCCGCCAAGAGAACGACGAGCGGCAGCGTTGCGATGTGACCTGAGGGTGACGACTGCTGACGGTGAACAAACATCGGCTCTTCTCCACTTGAATGTTGCCAGTTCACACGATTGATTACAGCCACGCGCGAACGCGGTATGAAGTCATCAACCGCTCAGTCAAGGCAGCGCAGCCACACGGGGCCACCCGTCTTCCCACATGCATGAGCAGTGTTCTTCGATTGGTCACCGTACGCTATCCGATCACGTTTTCAAGAGCCGATCATGTCACTCCACCGGCACGCGCAACACCGTCAGAGAATAGGGTATGAACCCATACGTAAATGCGGGGCCGCGAATTGAAACGGATGTCTCCTCCGGGTAAATCTTCTCAGGCTCTCTCAGGGTATTCTCATCCGCCAGGCTATCCGACGCCAGGGTCGTCACCTTAGCGCTCTTGCCGGCCTTGATCACGCCTTCGAGTTCAATCGTGGTTTCTTGAACATCCTTGGTGACATTGACAGCCTTTATGATCACCTCCCCGGTTCTTTCATCCAGCACCGCACTGACACACAGGCGATTCTCCCGGTCGGCCGGAACCGTCGCGCTCTCGACTGTGGCGATCAACTGATGCGTGCCGGGATTGAGGCTGAAGAGCTTCTGGACGTAGTAATTGGCAGAGCCATAGACCTGGAGGTTGTCAAACCAGATGAGGTCGGGGCGCCACTGCCATGCCTCTGCGTGCGCGAACAGCGGCGCATAGCAGGTCATCCGCACCAAGTCGGCATTCCGCTCCAGGCCCGTCATAAACGCGGCCTCGTACAGTGCACATTTCAGGCTGTTGCGATTGTCCGGACTGCCCACTCCCACGCTTTGCGCCGCGTATTCACCGACAAACAGCTTCGGCCCCGTGCGGTCATACTCATCGTACCAGTCAACATTCTCCAGAAACCACTCCGGCCTTCGGTAGAAATGCTCATCCACGATCTCCGGCTTGAGCTTGCGCCACTGCGACCAGAGGTATTCGATTTCTGCGGGGCCATTGGGAAAGATCGTGGCATCCGACCCTGTCGCGGCGATAAGCTGCATTTCCGGGTATCTGGCCTTGATCGCCTTGGCAAAGACCTGGTAGCGTTCGATATACTGTGGCCCCCACTGCTCGTTTCCGATTCCAAGCATCTTCATACCGAACGGCTCAGGATGTCCCATGTCCGCACGGATCCTGCCCCACGTGCTGTCCGTCGGACCGTTGGCAAATTCGATCAAATCCATGGCATCCTGGACATAAGGCTCAAGCTGGTGCATGGGCGCCAACTCGGCGGTGTTGAACTGGCAGGCCATCCCACAATTGAGGATGGGCATCGGTTCGGCCCCCAAATCCTCGGCCAGTAGGAAGTACTCATAGAACCCGACGCCATACGACTGGAAATAGTCCGCCGCCGGCCGATGTCTGAATTCAAAGTTCCAGCGGTTGATGTTGCACACCGGCTGATTGGGATCGCCAATCGTGTGCTTCCACCGGTAGCGCTGGCTCAGGTTGAAGCCCTCGACAATGCACCCACCGGGGAAACGCAAGAAGCCCGGCTTCATATCTGCCAACATCTGCACCAGATCTTCTCGCAAACCGTTCTCGCGGTTCTTCCAGGTGTCTTTCGGAGAGAGCGAGACCATATCTACCTCCAACGCCCCTGTGCCCTTCACGAATATACTCAGATGGGCCTTGGCTTCCGTGGCCGCCGCGACCATCGTGCAGGTTCTCTTCTGCCACTGGTCCGTGAATCCGCCAAGGGTGGCTTGAGCTAACGTGCGTTCCTGCGGCCCGGTCAGTTCCACTTCAAGGAATAAACACTCCCCTTCGGCTATGCGGCCTTCCACGGAGAATACATACGTGCCATTCCGGCGAATCCCCATGCCACGAAATCCTTCGTTCGAGAGCCCAAACCCTCCACCTGCTTCATCAACGCGCAGGCGCACGTACCGGGGATTCGCAGGTCTGTCCGCATTGCGATAGACAAGAACGTCCCCTCGCGCGCCGCCACGTCCAATCTTTCGCCAGCCCATCAACGGGCGGTCGAATTCAAAGGACCGGTTCTTGATCAGTTCTGCGCAGATACCGCCATCTGCAGCGAAGTTGATGTCCTCGAAGAAGACGCCCCACATCGTAGGGCTGATCCGAGCACCTGGTCTGGACACATCAACCGTAATTTTGGGGTGTGCCCAAATCGCAGAGATCAGAAGCCCCCACATCGCCACGGACAACAGTGCTCTTGGTCTCATCTGCCATTCTCCTGCGTTCTCCTCTGGAGTCAGTATTGTGACCGGACAGACTCTTTGCGGAACGCCTGCGAGGATCACCTGCACGCCGACGAAGAACCAACCTCTACACTCACCAAATTGCGTACCTTCCCAATATCAAGTCCTGTGGACGTGGTCGATCACCCGACCACTGCACCAAAGACGGCTGCCCCGAGGATGACGAACGCCGGATGCGTTCTTGTCAGCGTGAGCAGCAGAAAAGAAAGAATCACAACGAGCACTACTTTCGGCTCCAGCAAATGGCCTCTGTCCACCAATCGCATCGCGACCGCGACGATCATCGCGAAGACGGCGTAGCGAACCATGTGCAGGGCCGCGCCGACTCGCGGCGAATCGCGGTACCTGGAGTACACCAACGAAGCCACCATGATGAACAACACCGGGGGAAGCAGATTGGCGACGTTGGCCACGATCGCTCCCGGGATGCCGGCCACCCGATAGCCTGTGTACGTCGCGAACTTGATGGAGATGGCTCCCGGAAAGATCTCCACCATCCCGGTCACCTCCAGAAACTCCGACCTGCTCATCCACCTCTGGCCCTGGACAACCTCCTGCTCGACGAGCGGTAGAAATGAGTACGCCCCTCCAATGGCAAAGAGGCCGACTTTGAAGAATACCAGAAACAGCTTCAGTAGGATCATGTTGGATTCCCCTTCGTCAGTGTCCGCCGCCATGTATCATCTCGACGGCATGGGGTAGTAGGTCGAGCAGTATTTCCATGCACTCGCGCACCGCCTTCGGACTTCCCGGAAGGTTGATGATGAGCGTATTGCCGCAAAGACCGGCAACACCTCGTGACAGAACAGCACGGCGTGTCTTCTTCAGACTTTCGGCCCGCATCAGTTCGCCCAAGCCGGGGACGAGCCTCTCACAGACGGATAATGTGGCTTCGGGAGTGACGTCGCGCGGCCCCAACCCCGTGCCGCCCGTGGTGAAGACCACGTCGCACATGCCGTCATCGCAAAGACGGACGAGTTCTCCGGCAATAGCATCGTGCTCGTCCGGCACAAGACTCCTGGCGCCGACCTCGAATCCGTTCCGGGACAGGATGTCCTCGGCCGCCGGCGTGCTATGGTCGTCCTGTTGCCCTTTGGCGCAGCGGTCGCTCACGGTCAGTATGGCCGCTTTCATCATCGAGCACCTCTATAACATCGTCCAACCTGATGGGTCCCGAGTGCCTCACCCGCGCGAAGATGCCTTCTCGCGGCATGATACAGTCTCCCAGCCGTTCAAAGATCGCACAACGTCCATGGCACCGCTTGCCGCGCTGTGTCACTTCAAGTTCCGCGCTGTCGCCGATCTTCAGTGTGCTGCCCACGCACAGCGCCGACAGGTCAAGACCTTCGACTGTAAGGTTCTCCGCGAAATCGCCCGGCGAGATCTCAGCCCCGTGGCGGCGCACGTTCTCGATCGACTCAAAGGCCAGCAGGCTCACCTGTCGATGCCCGCTTCCGGCATGGGCGTCGCCCATAATGCCGAAGTCCGCCTTCAGATCGGCCTGTTGCACGTTTGTCTTGGGCGTGCCTTTGTGCGCTGAAACGGATATGGCCCTAATCCGACCGTTTGTAGTGGCCACTTCGCCCCCCTGACTTCTCCATCAACTGAGTCTGTCCTATCGTCATATCCTGCCCCGTGTACTTGAGCATGTCGTAGATGGTCAGGCACGCCGCGGACACCCCACAGAGCGCCTCCATCTCCACGCCGGTCTTGCCGCAGGAACAGACCGTGACTGTTACGACCACGCGAAAAACAGCCTCTTCCAGGTCAAAACTCACGTCGACGCCGTCGATACTGATCGGGTGACACATTGGAACGATGGTCGATGTCGATTTCGCTGCCTGAATCGCTGCGATGCGCGCCGTAACCAAAACGTCACCCTTCGGGCATGCGTCCTGTTGGAGGGCGTCGAAAGCCTCGCGGCTCAGCCGAATCTCGCCTCGCGCCGTTGCCCTGCGCATGGTGACATCCTTGCCGCTAACGTCGATCATACCTCCGGAGTCTTTCATGGCGATGTTACCCCCCTATGCGCTGCATGGACAAGTGGTGAATGAGTGACGCGGATGTCGCGTACTTCGCCTTCGATCGAATGATCCGGCCAATCAGATTCAACAGCACATCGTCAGCGGCGCCCCCTCTCAAGAGCCCCTTCACGTCGTAACACTGGGCCGAGTGAAGGCAAGGGTGGAACTTCCCATCGCAGGTCAATCGCAGGCGGGTGCATCGGTGACAGAACGTCGAGGACCGGCCGCTGATGAAGCCAACGGTACCGACGGCGCCGGTCGGGCGAAAGTACACGGCCGGTCCGCTCGCCTCGGCTATGACGACAGGCGCAAGCGGTCCGAGATACGATTCGACCAGGCTGCGGACTTCCCGATTGGGCACATACCAGTTCCCTGGTCCGGCCGAACCGGTCGGGCAATAGTACTCAATGAAACGCACCGACACGGGCCGACGGACACTCATCTCTGCAAGTCTTGGCACTTCGGCAAGGTTCATCCCTCTCAGCACAACGCAATTGAGCCGCACAGGATTCAGCCCCGCCTCGACGGCTCTGTTCATTCCCCTCATCACCCGAGGCAGCCTGTCATAACCGGTCATCTCCCGGTAACACGCGTCTCCTGCGGCATCCAGGCTGATATTGACGCGTTTGAGGCCGGCGTTCTTGAGCTCGCCGGCCATTTGCCCAAGCAGTATCCCGTTGGTCGTCAGCGACAAATCCTCGATCGCAGAGATTTCGGCAAGCCCGCGCACCAGATCGATGACATTCTCCCGCAGCAGCGGTTCGCCCCCCGTGAGGCGCACTCGCGTGATGCCGCACTTTGCACAGAGCCTCACCAAACGTCGGATCTCAGGGAAGCTGAGCCTTTCGCGGTCGGCCACAAACCCGCCTTTGCCGAGCGGGTTGCAGTAGACACAGCGCAGATTGCATCTGTCGGTGACCGAAACCCGCAAGTAATTGACCGCTGTGCCAGACATTAGCCCAAAGTCCGCCCTTGCTCAAAGCAACCTGACAGATACATGGCTCCCCTGTTCTATGCTCGCAACGCCGATGTCCATGGCAATCAGTCCATGGGCCCGACAGAGCGCCAGGATATGAGCCGAACCGTGATACTTCACCGGATGGACGGAAGCATCATCGGCTACCGCCACGGGAATCCAACCCTGTCTTTCCGTGTCCTCTCTCGTGACGGACTCGTCCAAACGCATCTGAACGTCCTTGGGCGAGTAGCGATGCCCCATCAACGCGTACAGAAAGGGCTTAACGAGAAGTTCAAATGTGACAAACGTCGATACCGGATTGCCCGGAAGGCCAAAACAGAACGCTTTCTTCGACACGCCGAAGACCGTCGGTTTGCCGGGCTTGACTGCGATCTTCTCGAAAAGCAGTTCCACGCCATTTTGGCGAAGGATCAATGGTACGAAATCATAATCACCGACCGAAACACCTCCGGAGACCAGAACCACGTCATTTTCGCTCATGGCGGTCTTCAGCACAAGGTCAATCTCGGTGGCAACGTCTTTCACGACGCCATAGTCGCAAACGGCCGCGCCGACGGCCTCAAGCTGGGCGGCAAGCTGATAACTGTTACTGTTCCGTATCTGAGAAGGCCCCGGCTTGGCGGAGGGATCCACCAGTTCGTCACCTCCGGCGATCAACCCTACCGTCGGCTTCTTCGCCACGAGCGGCCTCGTGCAGCCAACGGAGGCGAGAACCGCAATGTGCTGAGGCCCGATGAGAGTGCCGGCGTGCAAGACCACTTCGCCCGTCTTAACCTCCAGCGCTCTGCGGGCGATGTTATCGCGCGTGCGCTGGTTTGTGAGTCGAATCAACCGGGCACCGACCTTCTCCGTCTGCTCGATCATGACCACGCAATCCGCTCCCTCCGGCACGGCGGCCCCGGTCATGATCTTGGCGCACCGGCCGGGCCCGATAGGCTTCGCGGGTGGGAGCCCGGCTTGTATCGTCTCGACCACCCGGAGTTCACCAGCGAGATCGGTTCGACGGCAGGCGTAGCCATCGACCAGCGATTTCTCGAAAGGCGGCATGTCCATATCAGAGGCAACACGCTCGGCTAACACGCGACCGAGGGATTCGCCCAAGGCAACACGCTCGTGGTCGAGCGGCCGAGCGGAACCCAAAACGATCTGTAACGCTGCGTCCAGTGGGATCATGCTCTCACACAAGTGCGCCCGGTAAGCGGGCTCCTATGGATCGATTCCGAAACGTGACCGGTACTCATCCGGCGTATTAACTCCAGTGAAGATAGTATTGTCGGATACGGCCACTTCGAGAACCTTGTCTTCGTTCGCGTACACAACGTGACGCGCCCCCTGGGCCTCAGGAGCGGCCCCGAGCTCCTTGAACATGACACGCGAGAACAAGGTTGGGTGTCCTCGCCTCCCGTCAAAGGTCGGTATCACAATGGGAGCGCGGGTGGCCGTGAACTCGCTCACTATCCGATTAACGACATCCGTGGTAATGAAAGGGTGATCCACCAGGCAGAGCAGAATGGCTTCCGTTTCCCGAGGAACGTGCTTGAGCCCGGCAATCAGGGATGAAAGTTGTCCGCTACGGTAGTCCTTGTTGACGACCATTGAGGCGTCTGCAAAATCGATGGCCTCCGCAATCCGCCTGGCCTGCGCCCCCAGGACGACCGTGATCCTGTCCACCGAGGAATTCTGGAGGACGGTGACGATTTGTTCGAGAAACGTCCTGTCGCCAAAACGGAGCAGGGGCTTGGGCTTTCCCATTCTCGTTGATTCACCTGCGGCCAATACGATTGCGTCAATCATGTGCGGCTCCCAGACCGTGACAGCGACAGATGCCCGATCTCAAGTTCCGGCCCCAACCTTCGTACCTTGACCAGTTCGCAGACGATACTCAAGGCGATTTCCTCCGGTGTGACGGCGCCAATGTGAAGACCGATGGGAGAGAAGACGCGCTCGAGCGACTCGGCGCTGACGCCTCGTTGCCTGAGTCGCTCCATGATGGTCTGTGTCTTGCGCTTGCTTCCGATCATGCCGATGTACCTTGCGTCGGTCCTGAGAATCTGTTCCAAGACCGTTTCATCATACCGGTGCCCGCGTGTGACGATTACGACGTGCGAACGCCCGTCGATCCGGACCCTGTCGAGCACGGACCCGAAGCCTGCGACGATGATCTCATCAGCATCGGGAAAACGCTCGGCGTTGGCGTATTCACTTCTATCATCATAGACTGTCACTCGAAAGTGCACCGCCTTGGCGTATCGCGCGACGAGGTAAGACAAATGCCCTGCGCCAAAAAGGACCACGGCGGGTCGCGCCGCCACACTTTCGACGAACGCATGGACGTCCCCGGCTGGCGTTCTCACGGCGCCCCGCCCTCCGGCAACCACCTCATTTATGGCCGTGACGACCTCTGCTGAGAACTCGGCGTCAACCGCTGCCGAAGGCAGTACTGCATCTCGGATGAGCATCTTGCGCGGAGGCGCCTCTGGAAAGATGATCGACAGAAGTACGGACGCCTCGTCCCGGTCGGCGGCTTTGACAAGGTCCTGAAACAAGGGCAACGCCTCCCTGTCGAATGCCTCGACAAGAAGCTCTACGGAACCGCCACATATCCCCCTGTCGTCATCCGGGATATCTCCCAGTTTGAATCGGAACGTCCTGCTGCCCGGCTTCGAGAGCATACGCGTCGCCTCTTCGATCATCTCGGCTTCGACCAGGCCGCCTCCCACCGTGCCGAACGTCTGTTTCCCGTGGTTCCAGACGAGCATCTTATAGCCGGCCTTGCCCGGCGTGGAGCCGGTTGCTTCGACGGTGGTTACGAGGGCGATCTGCTCATCGGTTCGCAGCAGCATTGCTGCGCGTTGAAATATCTCAAGGTTATCCATAGAGCTACGAGGGTCTCAGATCCGTCAGGCTTGCCCGAGCGACCTGCCGCGCATGGGCATGGAACGAAGGCGCACCCCCGTGGCTGCGAACACGGCGTTCCCAATCGCGGGAGCGATCGCGATGATGGGGGTTTCGCCGCCGCCGGCCGATGGAATCGCGCGGTTGTCGATCAGGTGCACGTCGATTTTGGGAACATCGCGGAACCGGGGCGGGCGGTAGCCGGCGAAGCTGGCGTTCAGGATCTTGCCGTTCTCGAACTCGATCGCCTCCTTGAGAGCGCCGCCGAGCCCCATCACGATGCAACCCTGCACCTGAGATGTCAGGTTTGCCGGGTTCTGGATGGGGCCGCATTCGAAGGCCTCGCAAACCTCATTCACGCTGATCTGCCCGTTCCGGCGGTCGATGGTCACCTCGACGCACGCCGCCACCACGGAGTTCTTTTCTGTTCCGCAGGCCAGCCCCACGCCGACCTCTGCGGTGACTTTCTTCCTTCGTCCGGGCCAGTCAAAGTGCCGAGCCGCTGCTTCCAGCACCGTACGGATTCGCGGGTTCTCCAGGTGCGCGAGTCTGAAAGTCAGCGGATCCGTTCCGGCCGCTGCCGCCAACTCGTCCATGAACGACTCACGCGCGAAATTATTGACCGTCGCGCCGAGACACCGATACGCACCCTGTTGCAGTGGCGCGTCCGTGCTTATGGAGGCGACCCTGGTATTGGCAATGGCGTAGGGCGTATCCATGGCTGCACCGCCGGGGTTGATGGTTGCGAAATCCCAGGCCGTGATCCTGCCGCGGTCGTCCAGGCCCGCTTCGCATTCGATCACGCCGGCCGGCCGAAAATACGCCCACGTGAACTCCTCGGCTCGTGTCCAGCGCACCGAGACGGGACATCCGGCCGCCTTGGCCAGCCGAGCTGCTTCCTCGGCCGCCTCAGCGGTGTGCTTGCCGCCGAATCCACCACCCATATCGGGCACAATGACCCGAATGCGCTCGCCAGGCATGTCGAAGACACGAGCCAGGTCGCGCTGTGCCCGCTGGGGCCAGTCGACACCCGCCCAGACGGTGAGGTTGTCGTCCTTCCACTCGGCGACCGCCGCCCTGGGTTCCATGGGGGTGTGTTGGATATAGGCCGCCTCATAAGTAGCGCGAAGGACCTTGTCCGCCTCGGCCAGACCCTTCTCGACAGAACCCCTGATTCTGGGGCGCGAGCGGCCACCAGTCCGAGCGTTCTTCTTGAGATGGGAGGATAGCTCCCTGCTTGATGGATGGGCGACGGTCTTCCAGGACGCCGTTTTCGCAACAGCCTCCACCGCCTGAGCGGCGCGAAGCGATGTCGGTGCGGCGCAGCCCACGAACTGATCATCATGGAGAACAATAACGTCTTCCATCGCCTCGGCCGGCGATAGATCTATCGAATTGAGTGTAGCTCCGTAGGAGGGAGTCCGCAAGACCCGGCCATAGAGCATGTTTGGACGAACGACATCCGAAGGATACCGGTGTGTTCCTGTGGCCAGGTCACGCCAGTTCGGCCTGGGAACGGATGTGCCCAGAACATCCCACTGCTCCACCGACATCACGGTGACATCGGAAGAGATGCTCTGTTTGAACGCGTCTGCCACGTCCCTGGCCTTGGCGAGATCCGCATATCGCATCGTTCGCTTTGCGGTCCCGTGTGTAATCGTGCCATCGCGCACTTCCAGCGTGCTGGCGTCCACCTGCCATTCCTGGGCCGCGAGCTGCTTGAGCAACTCGCGGGCCGTTGCTGCTCCCCGGCGCACAGCCGGCACGGTGTACGGCGTCGACCGGCTGCCGGCCGTGATGCCATCGTCTGGAACAAGCGCAGTATCAGCCATGACCAGATGAACGCGGTCCGCAGAGACCTGCAACTCTTCAGCTGCGGCCTGGGTAAGTTGCGCCCGGGCGCCTTGGCCTTCCTCGACTTTGCCAGTCATAACCGTGAAGGTGCCGTCGGTGTTGAGGTGCAACCGAGCCGCCACGGGCATGGACTGCCCATCTCGACTGCCCCGCTGACCCACGGAGACGCGGTCTGTGACGGTGATGAGAAGACCGGCGCCAAGAAGCTGAAGGAGGCGGCGTCTGCTCAACTCGATCTCACATCCTGCCTCGGCAGACATGCCGGCCCGTTCCGTCTCGATCGTTTCGTTCAGAGTCTCCTCGACCATGAGTGTCTACCTCCTCATCTTCTTGGCAGCGCGACGAACGGCTTGCAGAATCTTCGTGTATCCGTTGCATCGGCACAGATTGACATTCATCTCTGCGACGATCTCCTCATCCGTCGGCTCGGGATTCCTCTCCAGCAGGGCCGCGGCCGCGATAATCATGCCACTCGTACAGTATCCACACTGCATGGCCCCCTCTTCGACAAAAGCCTCCTGAACGGGATGCAGGGAACTACCCTGGGCCAGTCCCTCAATAGTCGTGATCGCTTTCTGGTCCGCATCGGCCACCGACGTCAGACAGGAAAGAACACGTCTGCCGTTCATCAGAACCGAGCACGCACCGCACCGCCCCTCGCCGCATCCGTACTTGGCGCCAGTCAGATGGAACTCCTCCCGAAGCACCTCAAGAAGAGAACGCTGTCGGTCGGTAGTCACTGTCTTCTCTTGACCGTTGACCGTGAAGGTAAACGTCGCGTCCATTGTAAACCTCCGTCAGAGTACAAATCGACAAGACGGCCGGAAACTCTGCCTATGGGGGTATTGACCAGCCTCCCATAAGCCTGCGCCGAACCAGCGGCGTGCGTTCTTCCAGCACAAACTGCAACTAAAGACGATCACAACCTTTTCTTCGCCACGTTGCAACAGAAATCTCACTTTCCACTCTCGATGCATGGATCTCGGCTCACGCAATATCTTTGCTTGGCATGAGGTATTTTCGGCTGTTCTCAATGACGCGGTCTGTCTGCTCAGACACATCCTGCACATATTGTGTCGCCATCTGTAGGTTGGCGTGGCCGAGCAGCCTTTGAACGGCGAATGGATCTCCCGACCTCGCGGCCAACGTGGCGGCGGTACGCCGAAGTGTGTAGAAGCCTGTCCCTGGCGGTGTGTGCATCTCAATTTTGTTCAACAGCCTCGCAAACATGGAGCTGATGGCATTGACAGTCGTGTGCTTGTTGGTTCCATTGATCGCAGTTCTCAGGTATGTTCTGATCCAGGGATGTCCTTCTCTCGTGTAGAACACCAGAGGGCCCGATCTCGGCAGTAGTCTCAACGCCTGGACGGTCTCCGGCCATAGGGGGAGATTCCTGGGGACGCCTGTTTTGTGTCTGGGAAGTACGACTCTACTTTGGTCAAGATCCAGGTTTTTCCATTCCAGTTTGGCGCAGTCCGTACATCCGAATCCGCAGTTCAGGCCCAACCATATCATCGCCTGCATCTTCGCATTTGCCGCTGCGAGGATTCTGGCGATCTGTTCCGCGTCGAAGATCAGCCTCTCCTGATGGATGATCTTGCTTTTCGAGACGGCATCAATGTTTGGGATATTCTCGACGACATCGTTCTTCCGTGCCCAGTGGAACATGGCTTTCATGACACCTATATGAAGGTTCACACGGTGGGCCGA
>Ga0272441_10013147_pt1 | contig 11957 bp, 10 predicted proteins | sample SSMProp6N_FD_193582 | JGI IMG/M metagenome (GOLD analysis project Ga0272441, IMG submission 193582) | Marine sediment archaeal communities from Little Sippewissett salt marsh, Falmouth, MA, United States - SSM-Prop-6N | ecosystem: Environmental > Aquatic > Marine > Wetlands > Sediment ...
TCGTCTGAGTCATATCGACAATGTGCTCTCGATTACCCCTTTTATGGAGAAAAATGTCATTCTTCAGAGCAGGAAAGGCAAAAAAACCCTTATCCAGCCGGCCATGCTGAAAGGCTTCAATGCCGCAGAGACTCCGGACTTTTTGCGCGAGAGTATTGTTGACGGGGAATCGATTGCAGAAAGCGGCGGGGACAATCTCGATATCCTGGTAGGAAGCTCTCTTGCCGAAACGCTTGATATCGGACCAGGCAGCAGGGTTCTGGTGATCAGTACCTCGAAACAGGCGACAGGTGCTTTGCTGGCTGGAAGCGATACGATCGTTGATCTTCTTTCAAACATGGATCTTGAACTTGCTACGGTAAGGGGAGTCTATGAAACCGGTCTGAATGAAGGGTTTGATGATTATATGGTCATCGCTGATCTTGGTGCGTTGCAAAAGCATTTTCATCCGTCACGCATAAGCGGTTATGAAATCATGGTCAACGACCTGGCTCGTCTCAATGAAACCACCAGGGCCGCAGCAGATACGCTTGGCTATCCCTTTTACAGTTACACTGTCTATGAGCGTTATGCAAATCTGTTTGAATGGCTGAAGCTGCAGCAGAATATTACCCCGCTGTTGATCATTACCATTACGATTGTCGCTGTTTTTAATATCATATCAACGCTTCTGGTGCTGATTATCGAAAAAACGCGTGAGATAGGGATGCTTATGGCGCTGGGGCTTGGACCGTCAAAGCTCAGCAGCATTTTTCTTTCACAGGCTTTTTTGATTGCTCTGATAGGTATTGCTTTAGGCAATCTTCTCGCTCTGGGGTTTTCGGTATTCGAACTGCATTTTCATCTGATTTCTCTTCCTGAAAAGAACTATTTCATCAAACATGTTCCGATATTGATCGACTTCCGGGATTATCTGCTTGTTTCTGCTGTGGTCGCATCGCTTTCGCTGCTCTTCGCGTTCATTCCAGCGCGGGTTGCAGCATCGCTCAAGCCGGGAACCGCACTTTTGACATGATGACACGCAAAAACAACGACACCACCCGACCAGAGGTTGCGCGCAGCCGGATTTCCATAGCTCCAGGTATCTGGATTGCCCGGCGCTTCAGTTTTGCACGTCAGCGATTCAGGGTGATTAATGTTATTTCGGCCATCAGTCTTGCCGGAATCATTCTGGGGGTCAGTACGCTGCTCATCGTCATGAGTGTGCTCAACGGTTTTCAGCAGCTTGCCTGGGACCTTTTTGCAACCATAGAGAGTCCGGTGCAGATGCTTCCCGCAGAAGGCAATACCATGAGCGTTCCTGATTCGCTGCTTGCCGAACTTGAATCGCTCGATGCCGTTTATGCCGCAGAACCGTTTTCTGAAGGCCAGGCTGTTCTTGCCGGACAGGGGAATGGAGAACTTGTCGTTGTCAAAGGGATAACCGCAGCTGCTCAGCAACGACTGATTGCCCGAACACCGAGAGAGACCCCGTATTTCAGCCAAGCAACGCTGTCTGTCGGAGAGATGCTTGCCTACAAAGCGGGGCTCAGCAAGGGAGAGCAGGTCAGGATTTTCAGTCCGGAACTCATCTCCCTTGGCCTTGAATCGCTTTCTACCCCCTGGCTGCTTCCTGCGCTGTCATTTCCTGTCGCGCAGATCGAATCGATCTTCTCTCTTCAGCGTATTTTCAATGACCACTATGTCCTGACGTCGGGAGAGATGGCCAGGAAGATTCTGCTGCAGACAAACGATTCGTATTCCGGCATTGATATCAGGGGCAGCGGTAACAGGGCCGAGCACGCTCTTCTGAAGAGCAGTCTTGAAGCGTGGCTGCACTTGCGTGGACTTGATGAACACTATCGTTTGAGAACCCTCGATGAAAAATACCGCGATATTTTCGGGGTCATGCAGATTGAAAAATGGGTCAGTTTCAGCATTTTGACGCTTGTGATCATGGTTGCCGCCCTGAGTCTGACCGGTTCCCTGACCATGACGGCTATCGACAAACAGAAAGAGCTCTTCTATCTTCGCTGTCTCGGTCTTGAAAAACCGCAGTTTGTGACAATTTTCATCGTGGAAGGAGCTATGATCGGTCTGGCAGGTACCCTTATCGGTTCTGTAGCTGCCTGGGCGGCATGTTCTGTTCAACAACAGTTCGGGGTGCTTGAACTGCCTTCTAAAAGCGCATTTATTATCGATGCCTATCCGGTCTCCATGCTCTGGACCGATTTTGCTGCTGTCAATATCATGACCTTGATGGTGTCACTGCTCGTGAGCCTCTATCCGGCTTTCAAGGCTGCCCATATTGCAGAAAACAGAGGACTGGCAACAAAAGCTGAATAGCAAAGTCTTTGTCGGAAATGTTTTGGGGAAACAAAAAAAGATGTTGCGCTGAAAAAGCGGAGCTCCTGCATTGCTGATGCACGTTGCTCCGCTTTTTTTCAGGGAATTGCGCGTATAGAAGGGTTTACTCTTCGGTTTTTTCAAAGAGTGTTTTATCGACGCCGCAGACAGGACAAACCCAGTCTTCCGGGATATCTTCAAATGGCGTGCCCGGCTCAATGCCGTTATCCGGATCGCCATATTCAGGGTCATAAATATAGCCGCAAGGTCCACATACCCATTTGTCCATAATGGAATTCTCCAGAGTTAAAATTGTGAAAGAGAAACGATGGTAAAAAGAACAGCTGTATGAAACCGCAGATTATTTATCTGCAGAATTTAATGGAACTAACACCGGTTTGATGATAAAAAGTTCACGTGCATGACAAAATTCTTTTTCTGAAGACAACCATATCTGAACGCTCATAGCCGTTTCGGATATAGAACTCATGCGCGGCCTTATTGTCATGATCTGTCAGAAGCGTGATCCGCCCGAATCCGTTCCTTGATGCGAAAGCATCAGCTTCATGAAGCAGCAGGGAACCGATGCCCACCGAACGCATGGCAGGGTCGACGACCATGTCCTCAAGAAGAATCACCCTGCATCCAAGCGCTGTACTGACGGTAAAGAGCAGCACAAGCATCCCTGCGATTCTGCCACCGTCCTCATCTTCAGCCACAAGAATACGTCCGGTCTGCGGATTGTTGATAATCATGTCAAGACCTTTCTCTTGAAGCGCCGGATCCGGTGTGAACTCATGTTCCTGGCTGAAAAGGCTATGAAGAAGTTCGATACAGCGCTCAGTATCTGGCGGTTGAGCTTCACGAATAGTCATACTCTGTATTGTTGTTTTTGATCCTGTTCGAGGAACTCCTTGAGGGGGTTCTGTGATTATGTTAATAGTCTTTATTCATAAATCAAGATTTTCTCTTATGTTCAAAAAATTTTTCCGGAAAAAAATATCACGCCCGGCTCCCCGCACTGTCGATTCGGTCGATGTTGAAAGGTATTGCGGTACATGGTATGAAATTGCTTCTTATGTGCCGAAAGAGCAAAGAACCTGCGTGCGCACGAAAGCTGAATATATTCTCAATAAAGAGGGGTATGTCGATGTGAGGAACTCATGCCAGAAGAAGGGCAGAGAGCGTTCGATCAGTGCAAAAGCATATCCGGTTCCGGATACCGGCAACGCAAAACTCATCGTGAAGTTTTTCCGGTTTGTCAAGGGAGATTACTGGGTTGTCGATCTCGCCGACGACTACTCCTGGGCTGCAGTGTCGACCCCGACTGCTGGAAGCCTCTGGATACTGAGCCGCACGCCGTATATGGAAGAAGCGCTTTACGACTCAATCCTGGATCGTTTGAGGCAGAAAGAGCTTGATACCCAACGTCTTGTGAAAACCCCGCAGAAAGTGTGAGCGAAAGAGAGGAGGTTCCGGTTTTTTGTTGTTCGTTTAAACGCATCCTGATATCTTAATCCTCTGCTCAATGAGCAAAAGGAGTATCGAAGAACCTTATACAGCGCACACGACAACGTTTTTATGGACGCATTCTGGCTTTCTCTGGTTATGATTTTTATAGCGGAGCTGGGGGATAAATCCCAGCTTTTAGCGCTCAGCCTCGCGACATGCTACAATACAAAAGTTGTCCTCTGGGGTATTTTCTTCTCAACGCTGGCTGTCCATGTGTTCTCTTCAGCGATCGGGTCGTTTATGGGCGGTCTGCTGCCGACCGACTGGATCATGTTCATTGCCGGTTTATCGTTTATTGCCTATGGTTTCTGGACGTTGCGCGGTGATGCTCTCGATGATGAAGATGCTTCCTGTAAACGTACGATTCATCCGTTCTGGCTTGTTTTTACGACCTTTTTCATGGCAGAACTTGGCGACAAGACAATGCTGGGCACCGTCAGCCTTGCGACAACGAATCCGTTTCTGCCAGTCTGGATCGGCTCCACGTTAGGTATGGTCATCTCCGATGCCCTTGCTATAGGTGTCGGTAAAATCCTTGGTAAAAACCTTCCGGAGCAGACGGTTAAAGTCGGCGCCGGAATGATCTTTTTTGTGTTCGGAGGGTTGACGATGTATGAAGGAGGCAAAGGATTCAGTCCGGTCGTATGGGCTTCGGCTGGTGCCGTTATTGTCCTCATGGGAGTACTGTTTCTCAGGCATCGTCAATCGCAGGTCTGATTATGATGGTTCGGCTGCCGGTTTTTCAGAGCTCGCATGCCGGAATTGTTGTGTTGTGCGCTCCGCTTCCATTGTCGAAGCTCATGCGCCAGTAAGGACGCCAGACGAGGGTCACTCTGTGTACATCGATATCCGTTCTTCTTGGCGAAAGCTCTTCACTGACCAGTTCCTGTTCGACATTTTCCCACCGGCTGGTAATCTGCTTCACCTCGCTTTCCATTGCTGATTGCAGATCGCGGATCTCTTCCTCCAAAAGGGCAATTTCCTCATGAGACTCCTCGATATCTGCTTTTGCTTTAGCGGTCATTCGTCGTCTGTTCAGCGCTCCAGACACCCCTCTCGTACTGCGTCGTCCCATGAAGAAACCAAGGACCGTTTCTCCGATGCCGATCAGTTCTGAGTTGCGGCGGTTCTGATGTTCCATTTCGTCTTCAGCCAGTTCCCGCTCTTCTTTACGAAGCTTGTCCTGAAGCCGATGGATCTGTTTGGCATACTTTTCCTCAAGCTTGTCAACCTGCTGGTCGCGACGTTCTCTGGCGGCCTGCTGGAGGCGGATCAGGAAATTCCTTTGCGTTTCATCCGGATGCTGAAAGATATCGAGATCGGGATGGACGTTGATCTGTTGTTTTGCCGAGTAATAGAGCATATCGGCAAGTTTTTTCTGCATTCCCGACATCTCTCTCGATGAATTGACAGATTGCGGGACAGCCCCGAAAAAGGGACCTTCTTCGGGTTCGAAAACTCCCGGTTCGCCCTCAAGGCGGTGCTCGTCAAGCGGGATGGAATCGGCGTCATTCCAGTCCGGCGCATCGTCTGCTGCGTGGAGGGGAAGCAGAAGGCGAGTGCGTGTTTTTTCCTGAATGCCTCGTTTTTTATCGAAAAAATGGACATCTGCATCGCCAAGCAGAGCCGGTTCATAGAGGAGTACGGCATCGATATGCTGCAGGCCGCCCCGGTGTTCTTCATTGACAGCGGCAACAGCTTCATCGCGACTGATGCGAACCGGGAGGAAAAGCGGCCGCAACGATGCTCCAAGAACAGGGGCTGAAGCACTGTAGCCTGCAGGAGGTTCATGCGACGCCAAAGCGGCCTTGGCAGACCTGGACGGTAGAGACGTTGATGGCCCCGGTGCTCTTTTCGGTGAAGCCTCTCTTCCGGCCTCATCCATGAGTCTGCGAACCTGCGGTCTTGTCAGAGGGCCCCGGAGGTAGCTCATAGCCCAGCGGGTATGAAAAATAACCGGCTTGTCCTCGTGGATGTTATGCATCAGGAAGACTCTGCTCCCGAGCCCGGTAATGAGCGCGTCATAATCGACGGCATCGCCATTGCCGCCTGCCTGGGAGATGGCGTTTTTCAATCCTTCAAGAACCCTTGCTTTATCCCGCTCGGCCTGCAGTTTTCCAATGAACCAGGTTCCCGTGTTTGTCAGCGCTTTATAGTCGACATCGACAGGGTTCTGGGTCACCAGAACACAGCCAAGACCGAATGCTCTTGCCTGTTTGAGCATGGTCATCAGCGGACGTTTCGAAGATGGTTCGGAAACGGGAGGGAGAAAACCGAATACCTCGTCGAAATACAGCAGTGCCCTGAGACTTGTCGTCCCCGACTGCGCTCGCATCCATGTCAGCATGTTTTCCAGAAGCAGGGTCACGAAAAACATTCGCTCGCTCTCGTTGAGATGGGCCAGATAAAAAATGCTCTGACGGGGTTTTCCCTCAGCGCTATACATCAGCGTGTCGATGTCGAGAGATTCCCCTTCCAGCCATCCCTGGAAGCCTGGAGAGGCAAGCAGGTTGTTAAATGCCAGAGCCATTTCGAAACGCTCTTTCTCAGGAAAGAATGTATCGGTGTCGAAGACGCCGATCTGTCGAAGAGGAGGGGTCTGAATAGAGAGAATCAGCCGCTGAAGGTCGATATCTTCACCTTGTCGCCAGAAATGATCGAAAATCGCAGCAAGAAGGATAGCCTCCCGGCTGCGGATTCGGTCAGCCTTGATTCCGGTCAGGCCGAGCAGTGCGCTGACAGTTCCGGTTATCCTTTCGCGTATAGCTTCTCCATGTTCTTCAAAGGAGAGTTTTGGTGACTTCAGGCTTCCCAGAATACTGATCGGGACACCGGCATCGGAACCGGGTGTATAGATCGTCAACCCGGAGGACTCTTTCAGCATCTGGATTCTTTCAGGCCCGATGCCCCAGTCGGCAAGACCGTTTCGCCATGTTTCAGCCGTATCGGCGGCATATTCCTGCCTGCTCATGCCTTTTCTTCGCGCATCGTCTTCATTGATCCATGGCTCGAAATCTTCGGGTTTCATATCGGGAAACTGCAACAGCAGATTGGTGATATCCCCTTTAGGATCGATCATGATCGTCGGAATATGGTCCAGCGCAGCCTCTTCGAGAAGTCCGATGCAGAGTCCGGTTTTTCCACTTCCTGTCATGCCGACGCAGAGAGCATGCGTTGTCAGATCGCGAGCGTCGTAATGAACAGGTTGTTCAAGGCGCTTTCCGGTTTCGGGGTTATATTCAGCCCCGAGGTAAAATGAACCAAGACGTTCCTGATCAAGCTTCATCAATTCTCCTTTGTTTAATTTCCTCTGCATCAGCCCGGCCGATCGCCTGGTAAACGCTCCTCCAGTGATTCTTTTTTCATCGCCGCATTGGATGCCAGGGAGTTGTATACTATTTTTTGGTGGATTCAGGCTGAAACATTGAAAAATATCGGCATATTTTTTTCTTCATTCAAATCGATCGGCACTCATGGAACCATTGCTAACTATCGAGCATCTCTGGTTTTCCTTCAGCCCGACAGGTGCGCCATTGTTTGAAGAGCTCGATCTGCGTGTCGAAACCGGAGATTTTGTTCTTCTCAGGGGCGTGTCCGGAAGCGGTAAATCGACCCTGCTTCGCCTGATCTGTCGGCTGCAGCCCTTCTCGAAAGGGCGTATTTTGTTTAAAGGAGTGCCTGTCGATGCATTGAAGCCACCCGAACTGCGACGTCAGGTCTTGTATGTCGCCCAGATCCCCTCAATGATCGACGACACTGTGAAGGCCAATCTGCTTTTTCCTTTTTCCTTTTCAGTCAACAGCGACAAGCAAGCCCCTGATGATCATGAGTTAATCAGGATGCTCTCGGATTTCTATCTTCAGGATATTACTCTTCAGCAGCCTGCGCTCAATCTTTCTGTCGGGCAGCAGCAGCGGGTGGCATTGATGCGGGCGCTCCTGCAGCAGCCGGAAATACTTCTGCTGGACGAACCCACCTCAGCCCTTGATGCCGATAGCGCTGCCATGGTATTCAGTATTATTGAGACGTTGAACCGGGAGAAAGGGATGACGATCATCTGTGTGACGCACAGCGATTACAGGCCTGAAACGGTTGAACCTGATCTGTATATTCTCAAGAACCGCACATTTCATCGTTTATGAACAATCTGCCTGTCGAGATCAGCTTCTGGCAGCTGCTGCTGGGCCTCGTTTTTATCTTTATCGCCCAGATAACCTCATTACTGTACCATCTGGGATTGAATCGCGATATTACCGTAGGAACGATCCGTACCTTTGCCCAGCTCTTTTTGATGGGGTATGTTCTCACCTTTATTTTTCAGCTTGAAAACGTATGGCTGACACTGTTGGTATTCAGTATCATGGTTATTTCAGCATCGTTTATCGTCAAGGGACGGGTCAGGGAGAAACGTATTCCATACCTTTTGCCGACTATTCTGACGATGTTTATCAGCTATTTCGCAACGGCTTTTTTCGTATCGGGTATCATTATCGGAGTCGATCCCTGGTGGGAGCCCCGCTATTTTCTGCCATTTGGGGGTATGGTCATCGGTAATTCGATGTCTGCTCTTGCTATTGCCATTGAACGTCTCTTCAGTGAGATGCGTCAGCAGAAAAACATGATCGAAGCCCGCCTTTGCCTGGGAGCGAACTACAAGGAAGCGAGCGCTGAGATGTTGAGAAACGCAATCTCAGCAGGTATGATCCCGTCGATCAATGCGATGATGGGCGTCGGTCTTGTGTTTATACCCGGAATGATGGCGGGTCAGGTTCTTGCAGGGGCGGACCCTTTACAGGCAGTCCGTTATCAGATTGTCATTATGCTGATGCTTGTCGGATCGACAGCGATGACGTCCTTTATTACGATTCGCATTATCCGTAAACGGTGTTTTGGAAGGGGAGAGGAACTACTGCTTTCTTTGTCCCGCTAACGATAGTTGTTTTGATGCCAGAAGGACCCCGATGCCTGCGGCCATCATGGCAAGGCAGAGCAGCTGCCCCATTGAAAACTGCATGAACACGAATCCGAGATGAGCGTCCGGTTCACGATAGAATTCAATGAAAAATCGCACAAAGCCGTAACCGAAAAGGTAAATCCCTGAGAGAAAGCCCGGGTATGGAGATTGTTTGCGAATCGTCCACAGAATGACGAAGAGTACGATTCCTTCGAAAAAGGCTTCATAAAGCTGAGATGGGTGACGGAGCGCAAAGCCCGGGGCTGAAGGAAAATACATGCCAATAGCGGCATCGGTCACTCTTCCATAGAGCTCTCCATTGATGAAGTTTCCTATTCTGCCAAAGGTATAGCCAAGCGGCAGGGCCGTGATAAACAGGTCGATGGTTTTCAGAAACGGCACCTTGCGATTGCGGGTGAACAGCATAAGCGCGATGATGACCCCGATAGCCCCGCCATGATAGGACATACCTGCAATTCCCGAAAAACTGCATCCGCCGGAAAAGGAAACGGGAATGATCGAGCCGAGCGGATTGGCAATGAATTCAGGAAAGCTGTAGAAGAGAAGGTAGCCGATCCTTCCGCCGAGAAGGACTCCGACCATCGCCCATGTCAGAGCGTCGCCGACAAAGGCTGGAGAGTAGGGAAGCTGTTCATTTTTTATGCGGTACCGGGTGAGGATATAGACCACCGCGAATGCGAGGATATACATCATTCCATACCAGCGAACGGGAAAACCGCCTACGGTAAAAATAATCGGGTCCATCCCGGAAGGAAGATTTTGCCACCATGAAAGCATAGTTTCCTGCCAAAAAATGAAAAAAAGAGCATTCTACACCTGTTATTGGTGCTTAAATGCTTGATATAGGGCTCAATATAGTTATATTTTAGCTTTGCGCTTTTTTAATGTGGTGGTTTTCACATTTTTAACAAAAAATATCGATTCAGAATGGCAAAAATACTTGAAGGGTCGGCAATGAAGTTTTTCAACAAGTGGGGCATTCCGGTGCCAAACTATGTTGTTGTCATGGACCCGAACAGACTGGCTCAGCTGGGCGAGGCCAACAAGTGGCTTAGAGAGTCAAAACTTGTTGTCAAAGCTCATGAGGCCATCGGTGGCAGATTCAAGCTCGGGCTTGTAAAACTCGGGCTCAACCTCGAAGAAGCTGTCGAAGCATCCAGAGAGATGATCGGAAGGAAGATCGGTACTGCCGAAATCCGCCAGGTTATTGTGGCCGAAATGCTTGACCATGATGAAGAGTACTATGTTTCAATAGCAGGCAATCCTGATGGAGCGGAGCTTCTGCTTTCATCCAAAGGCGGCGTTGATATTGAAGATAACTGGGATACCGTCCAGAGAATTCACATTCCTATCGATGAAACTCCATCGCTTGAAGCGTTGACCGACCTTGCGACAAAAGCCGGGTTCGGTGATCAGGAGATTGCTGAGCGGGTCGCAAAAATTGCATCGAGACTTATTCTTTGTTATGATAATGAAGATGCGCAGTCAATCGAAATCAATCCGCTTGTTATCCGCAAGAGCGATATGCGTTTCGCTGCCCTTGACGCGGTTATGAATGTCGACTGGGACGCACGTTTCCGCCATCCTGACTGGGATTTCAAACCTGTTTCCGAGATTGGTCGTCCGTTTACAGAAGCTGAGCAGCAGATCATGGATATCGACTCCAGAATCAAAGGTTCTGTGAAGTTTGTCGAGGTTCCGGGTGGCGAAGTTGCTCTTCTCACCGCTGGCGGCGGCGCTTCGGTGTTCTATGCCGATGCTGTTGTGGCTCGTGGAGGTTCGATTGCCAACTACGCTGAATATTCCGGTGCTCCTCCCGACTGGGCAGTTGAGGCGCTGACCGAAACCCTTTGCCAGCTCCCCAATATCAAGCATATCATTGTTGGCGGCGCTATTGCTAACTTTACCGATGTGAAAGCTACGTTTGGCGGTATTATCAACGGCCTGCGTGAGAGCAAGGCAAACGGCTATCTTGATGGAGTCAAAATCTGGGTTCGCCGTGGCGGCCCGAATGAAAGCGAAGGTCTTGCCGCTATCAGCAAACTCAAGGATGAAGGTTTTGACATCCATGTTTACGATAGAAATATTCCTATGACCGATATTGTTGATATGGCTATGAACGTCTGATCACTCTATCGCTTATAACAAGACAGTATCGATAAACTATAAAATCAAAGTATAACCGTGAGCATTGTTATTAATAAAGAAACTCGTGCGGTAATCATTGGCGGTGCAGCTGGTCTGAGTGCTGCAAAGAAAATGGCCGAGTTCGATTTCCTTGTGAAGCGTCCTCTTACCGTGCAGGCATTTGTCTATCCTCCTGAAGAGGGTCAGCAGAAAGAGATCTTTCTCGGTGGCGAACTCAAGAACGTCAAAGTCTATTCAGCTCTTGAGAAAGCACTTGAAGAGAACCCTCAGATCAATACCGCATTGATCTATCTCGGCGCTTCCCGCGCTACGCAGGCTACCATGGAAGCACTCGAATCGAAAAACATTCAGCTTGTTTCCGTTATTACTGAAGGCGTGCCTGAAAAAGATGCCAAAAAACTTCGCATCGTCGCAGAGAAAAAAGGCAAAACGCTTAATGGTCCTTCTTCTATCGGCATCATGTCTGCCGGCCAGTGCCGTCTTGGCGTGATCGGTGGTGAGTTTAAAAACCTTAAACTCTGCAACCTCTACCGTCCCGGCTCGTTTGGCGTCATTACCAAATCCGGCGGACTGTCGAACGAAGCGATGTGGCTTTGCGCTCAGAATGGTAACGGCATTACCTCAGCCGTAGCTATCGGCGGCGATGCCTATCCCGGCACAGACTTTGTCAATTATCTTGAAATGTTCGACAAAGATCCGGAAACAAAAGCGGTTGTCATGATCGGTGAAGTCGGCGGCACTCTTGAAGAAGAGGCAGCCGAGTGGCTCGGAAAAGAACCGCGCAGCATCCGTCTGATCGCAGCAATCGGCGGAACCTGTCAGGAAGTGCTTCCGCAGGGGATGAAATTCGGTCATGCCGGCGCAAAAGAAGGCAAAAAGGGAACCGGTTCAGCCCGTTCAAAAATCAATGCGCTTCGTGAAGCCGGCGCTATCGTTCCCGATACCTTCGGTGGACTGAGCAAGGCTATTAAACAGGTCTACGAAGAACTCCTTGCTG
>Ga0272441_10013148_pt1 | contig 11957 bp, 16 predicted proteins | sample SSMProp6N_FD_193582 | JGI IMG/M metagenome (GOLD analysis project Ga0272441, IMG submission 193582) | Marine sediment archaeal communities from Little Sippewissett salt marsh, Falmouth, MA, United States - SSM-Prop-6N | ecosystem: Environmental > Aquatic > Marine > Wetlands > Sediment ...
GCTGGCGGCGATGCTCATGGAATTTATTGCGACAATTTACTTGCTAATATCTATAACAATACGATAGACAATATAACAGCCCTTAGTGGTAATACTGGATATGGGATCACAACGATTAATGATCATTTTACTACCATAGTTAAAAATAATGCTATTACTCGATGTGATCAGTGCATAGAAGAGACAGCGCCGGCTAATGCTGACTATGACTACAATGCTACCTCTGACAGTTCTGCTTCAGGAGGCAATTCTCTTACTGATATTACAACTGAAGATCAGTACACGTCTATTGTCGGCGGGTCTGAAGACTATACTCTTCTAGAAGATGCTGATTTACGAGGTGTCGCTCTTGATCTCACTACAACTTCAGATGCCAACTATGATATCATTAAGCAGAATCGAGATCATTTTGATGCTAATACGTGGGATATCGGAGCTCACCAATACGAGCTTACAGCTTCTATAGGTACAGATTCCAGAGATTACTCTACTATAACAGCTTATGAAGCGGATCTGGGCGATACAGATATTTATGGTCCTACTGGAGGCTCAAACGCTAAAGGTGTTTTGTATAATGATTCTGAATTTGATGAAGCTGTAGATTTCAATCCATCAAATATTAATAGCCTATTAGTAACTGCCGCTGAATCAGACAGACATGACGGTACAGCTGGTACTGGTGTTCGAGTTGTACGATCGGGTAATATCTCTTATGGTTTGAAATTAAGCTCAAAGCTGAATTCAACCTCCATTATAGAGTGGATTGAATACGACCTGAACACACAGACCAGTTCTGGTGGTGGGATGTTTCAGATTGCATCAAGTAATACTAAGAATAACAACGAAAGAATAATTAACTGCATGGCACATGGCGGTGATGGTGTTGATTCAAGTTTTAGTGCATTTGTTAATAGAGAATCCAACCGAGCCGCTTATTTTGCAAACTGTATTGCTTATGATATTAATTGCAACGAATATACCGGCGCTGCATTTTCTGGAATACAAGCAGTTGATAACCTTGCCAAATTCTATAATTGCACTGTTTATAAAATGTCAAGATCGGATGGGACGGCAACAGCAGAGATTTATGGTATAAATATGAATGGTGGTGTTGTTGCAAACTGTATTTCTATGGATACAACAGACACGGTCGGAACATTAAACGAGGTTGCTGATTTTAAAGGTACTGATCCTACTTATAGCCTGTCGTCTGACTCTACGGCTGATGGTACTGGGTGTATATCTGGAAAGGATAGTGACGACCAGTTTGTCAGCACAGTAGAAGGTAGTGAAGACTTGCATCTTAAAGAAGACAGCGATGCGATTGGGGTTGGAATTGACCTTGGATCAACCTATAACGTTAATATCGATATCAATGGCTTCGATCGAGATGCAACGGCTATCGAAGAATGGGATATGGGTGCACACCAGCTCTCAGCTAAGCTTACCATTGGTACTGCAGGCCGTACGTATAGCACGGTAACAGCTTTTGAAGCAGATCTCAGCAACTTCCCAGATATGCTTGTTACGGGTGAAATGTACAACGATTCTGATTTTGATGAGTCAGTTACTATCAATGACACAACACCAGCAAGCGTACTGATACGCCCAGCTACTGGTGAGCAACACGACGGAACCGCCGGCACAGGTGTCAGGATTGTAGCATCGACAGATAGAGTCTGGGATACTAGGCGTGACTTAATAACAATAAATGGCATTGAATTTGATTTAAATGGGCATGGTTCCGTATCAGTAATTAGTAATGCAGGTAATACACATGGTAATGAGGTCTATCTTTGCTGTCTGCTTATCCATGATGTTTCATCTGGGGCAGGAGGACTCAAAGCAGTTAATGGTTCTGGTAGAGATGTTAATGTCCATGATTGTGTAATCTATGATTTGCTAGTTTCTGGAACAGGCTCAGATATGTGGGCGATTTTTAATGATGCAGATCAATCATGGGCTGGAATTAGAAATAATACTGTTTACCGTGTCAGACAAATTACTTCAGGGTCGGCCTATGGTATTTTAACATCCGACCTTTCAAATGGATTTGTCAAAAATAATATTGCTATTGGTGCAGAAGGTGTGGGCGGTAATTCTGACTTTGTTCCTGCCAGTCCATCGAATGCAGATATGGATTACAATATAAGCGGAGATTCGTCCGCTTATGGAGACCACTCATTAATTAATCAAGCAGCAACAGACATATTTGTTTCAGTAGTAGATGGTGCAGAAGATTTCAATCTGAAACAAGATTCTCCAGCCTTCAATGCGGGTATTGACCTGAGCGCAGACGATATTACAATAGACATTATCGGTACTGCCAGACCGCAATTCGGCTCATTTGATATTGGGGCTTTCGAGTCTTTAATCGATTTATCTCCTGCGGTCATTGAAGCATTTGACTCTTTTTTCAGGTTACTATAATGGAAGCTCTTGTTATTTCTGGAGATATGGATGTAGCAATCGCTATCTCTGATGCATTGATAGAAATAGAAGATATGGACTTTGTCTATGCCGCCCAAGGTTTCGAAGAGGCATCTATATTGTTTGATGACGAGACAATTTTGCGCGCTATTTTTATTCATGTAGACATAGAAGACAATACCGGCTCGGAGGCTTATGCGGGAATCTGTGACGAGTATCCAGAGTTGCTTGAGAAAGTTATGTTTGTATGTAAGGAAGAGTCTGGTCTGGTCGAATGTAATCTAGGGCCGGCATCTATTACTCTTCCTGTATCTAAAGAAAAAATAGAAGAAGCGCTGGAGAATGTCTAATGAGTCCATTTTGGGATGCTGTATTGAGATGGGTTGGAGGGATCGCAAGTGGTCTAACAGTACTTGTGTTTCTTTACAAACTGTTAAAGATTCGTATTACTTACGACTTAAGAGAAGAATTTGATAGGATTCTGAAGAAATCTAAGGAAGATGATAAATTGCTAGAGAGATCTATAGAGGATTTGAACGCCTCTATAGAAGCCAAGGTAGATATGATTATTGATCTACAATTAGAGTTCAGAGAACTTAAAGGTGCAACTGAAGCTTCTTTGAAAGCCCAGACAGAGGCTCAGCGACAACTAAATGAGCGTATTTGTATACGTGATAACGGGAGACGGTAGTATGCGTTTAGCAAACAAAACGTCTGTATTTATTCTTGAAAATCAACTAGAAACCCGCGAACAACTTCATTCAATCCTACATGGCTATGGCTATGAGGTCCGTGCTTTCTCTCACTTCGGAGATATGGCAGACGAAGTGGTCGTCGGCATCATTCCAGATGTATTCATTATCTCATATGATCTTGAAGATGGGATGACTGGCGTCGAGGCAATTCAATCTCTAAAGCTGAAAGATTCTTTTGCCCTAATTATCGGTATTGCTGATAGTGCGGACAGGAATGTTATGCGAGAACTTATCAAGATAGGCTGTCATAACTTTGCTCTGAAGACAGAGTATGAGCGAATAGCAGATATCATAGAAAGAATGATGTTGTCTCGCAGGCGCCCCAGCAAAGCCAGAGCGCTTACGGCGAGAATCTAATGGGTTGTTGTAGCGGAAGAAGATTTATTCCTCCTCGGCCTCCGGTTCAACGAGCGTCGGTTTCGGCGGGTCGACCTCAACAGTCGCATCTTCGGAGTCGGACGCAGGTTCTGACTTATCGTCAGTGGGTAAGACAGAAACGCCTTTCTGGATCTTAGCAAGCAGCTCTTGTTCTGTATCCCAGCCCATCTGTTCCTTCATAAACTTCCTGTATTTCTCATACCCATCATAATCGTCTATGAATTCCTTGGCCAGTTCAATGTTCTTGGGATGACGGTCTCTGTCATACAGCACCTGATGTACTCCGGTGACAATGACTGGCTTAGGGCCTATTTGATCCAGTTGAGGATGAATCTTTACAACATGTCCCAGGGCCAGATTCTTGTTAGTAATAAGCATTGGCAGAAGATACCGTTCTTTTCTTCTAAGCCTTGGCTGTCCTGGCATTTGAGCTCTTGGGTCCATATTTGACATTGTAACATCGTACACAGTTAGATAAACCTGGTGGATTTCATGGTCTTGTGTAAAGTTGATCTCCTCCAGTATCTCTTTAATAACTTTCTTCCCAAGCTCTTCGTTGCTTAGGTCTTTGTTTTCTTCCAGAATCTTAGCCGCAATTTCCTTGCATGATTCTGACACTTCTTCAGCAAAAGATTGTGAAATTACTCCCTGTTCTTCTGTCATTTAACTCCCTCCACAGTGATCGGTTCGGATCGTCTATAATACTTATTAACATCGAGCCCCTGACCTTCAGGAGCAAGTAAGACTTCCTTAACATAATGCTGTCTTCTGTCTGGATTATGCTTGATTTTCTCTCCTTTTACTGGAGGCGCTTTTCCAGGATCAAGAGGCTTAGGATGAGAGGCACCAAGCCTCTCGTCTACAGATTGCACAACATACTTGCCGGCATATTTGCCGGTAATGATAACAGGATCGCCTTTCTTGTGAAAGGCCAAACCTTCTTTTTCTGCATATATCTCTCTTGGACGTTTCCAATGTCGATATACGGTAACCTTAATCATCTCCGCCATTTTTACTCCTTATAAAAGGGTTGAATTGTTTCATATATTTATTCATTCGATCATGACTATCACACATAGGTTTGGCTGAAGGAGTATTTCTCAAGAGACTATTAACTCGACGAGGATCTTTATGCTTCAGCTCAAATGGCTGCATATATCCGTCCTTCACACACTCTCCACAGTATGCAAGAAGACGTTCCATAAAACCTTCTTGATATACATCTACCATTATATTGCAAAGCTCCTATTTTCAAGGATATTTTTGTATTTCCTGTATAACCTGCTTAACTCCATCGGAGAATTTATCGAAAGCCCCTATAACTCCCGCCTTGCATCCTGTCAGATATGAAAGCTTTCCAGTTCCAATAAGCCCTTCATAACATATTGGCGCTTCATCCGTATCTATTCCCAATAGAGCACTAGTCCCTTCTGACCCCATATAACAATGGCGACCCAAGTCGGTTCTTTCGAGATCTGTCTTAAGAGTTATTATCTTGTCTTGATTAAGTCTTGTATTTTGTTCTTTATAAAAGAACGAAAAGAATATATTAGACCATTGTGGAAAGACCTTGAAATGCTGAAGAGCATTCCAGATCTCTTCTCCAGTAGTCATAAGACAAGTAGTTTTTCTTGTTGGTATTACAGAAGGACAACTAAAGCCCGTGGTTAGTTCTTTAGTGTTTGGAAAGATTTCGAGGGCCTGATCCATCAAATCCATTGTCTCAATTTCCCATACATCCACCTGATATTGTGTCATTGTAATAGTAGGATCTTTTTGATGGTACTTTTTGAATCCATAGCACCAGAACTCTGAGGCCGCGCCCCTTCCTTCTGGAAAGGAGTGTTCTATCATATTGCATGATCCACCGATATGTAATCCATATGGAGACTTAGTAAACTCTCTAAGAAACTTGAGTCTTTGTTTAAAGTTTTCTCGATAGAAGTCCGAAGCTATAGCAATAGGATATCTTGCGTGAGTAGTGCCGACTGTCAGTGGCCCTCCTTTAGAATTCAAGTAGCCATTAGCCACTGCTATCTGATAATCTTCTGTAAAATCTGCTCCCGTTATGACATAAATTGTCCTGGTAGGATCTGTCATATCGTCTAATTTAGCAGTGAAGACAAGATCGCAGCCCGCTTCTAGTGCTTCCTTGGATTTTGTTTCTGAGTCTGAGTAACAGATCACTTTCATTGATATCGCTTCTCCAATGTTTTGATTATGTTGTTTACCGTGTTGTTTTTCATGCAATCCAGAGGTTCAGTAGACACTCTGGTTCTCCAGTCGTCCTGTTCCCATCTTACTGCCCAGCCTGCTTTAATGAAGTCGTCCCATTCTGTTTCTTCTCTTAGGACAATCGCGGGAGTTCTGGCATAAAAGGCCTCTCTTTGAATCCCTCCCGAGTCCGTTATGATGAAGTCAGCGCAAGTTGTTAGGGATATAGAATCGAAATAGTTTATCGGCTGAATCACCCTAATATGTGATCCTAATCGTAACCCATAATCCTGTAGACACTTATGAGTTCTCGGATGCATTGGAAAGATAATGTCACATTTTTTACCTTCAGGACCTTTGTTTAAATATTGAACAATCCTGGCTAATCTATCGGGATTATCAGTGTTTTCTGCTCTATGGATTGTTACATAGATAAACTCATCTAGAGTCAGATTGTATTTATCCAGTACACTTCCATGATCTATCCCTTCTTCATATTTACGGAAGACTGTATACATCAGGTCTCCTACATAATGAACGTGGTGCTTTATATTCTCTCTTTTAAGATTGTCAGCAGCTACTTTATTGGGACAAAAATGAATATCTGCCATATGATCTGTCAGCTTCCGATTTGTCTCTTCAATAGTATTTTTCCCACATCTTAACCCACTTTCTATATGAGCAATGGGAATCCCCAATTTAGTCGCGGACAAGGCTCCGGCTAAAGTACTGTTAGTATCGCCATACAGAAGCACTAGAGATGGTTTTTCATGTGAGAGGACCTCTTCCAGGCTTATCAACATTTCGCCTACCATAGCGCCCTGTGTCGTTTTATGAACGCCAAGGTTGTATTTAGGAGCAGGTATCTCTAGGTCCTTAAAGAAGATAGTTGACATATTGTCATCATAATGTTGGCCTGTATGTACAATGACTTCAGATAGAACGGAAGACTCGGCCATTTTAGAGCTTACTACAGAGGCCTTTATAAACTGAGGCCTTGCTCCAATAATGGTGACTACTTTTTCTTTTTCTTCTTCTTTTTTCTGTTTTCTTTCCATTTTGCCCTGGCCATTCTATAATCTATGGATTCTTGAGGTTCAGAATCCTGGTATTCTTGACTGTATTTAGCTAACGATACTTTAAATTCATTCAGATCAAAGTCTGTGTTTCTATAATACAACATAGATGTGTGAACAAAAAGGTCTTTATAGTCAAACCGGATATAGTTATTGGAATATTTCATATCATCATAACCATAGCCGCCTCGTTCTGAATCATGAAAGACTATGAAGTTAAAGTTATTGTAGGTTTCTTCGATAGAGTAAGCGCGAAGACCTGAGAACTGATCGACAAATAGTAAATCTCCAGATAGATTCAATTGTCTGTAAGAAGCCCGAATTATTGGCACCCATTCTTCTGGAATTTCTCTCTGACGAGTGCCGACTTGAATTCCTGGCATTGCATGAAATTCTACTTTATGGTCAGGAAATGCTTCGAGCACTTTATCTCTCCATGCGAGGTCATTTTCTATAGATCTCACATTCAGACCTCTCGAAAGGAATGTCCCAGTAGAAAAGAATCCGGTTCCCAACTCAGTCACATCTTTAATTTGCGTTGTGTCAAGTAGCGCATTTAAAAAAGGTCGGTGAGAACCCCATTTGTAGTCTTTGGCTGTCATAGAGTTTTCCATTTGTCAAAGCTTCCTTAATAATAGCACTTTGTTTGAAAAAGCAGGATCGATATCCAGTATGCCTTCTAGTTCACATGATGGATTGTTATATGCAATAGATATTTGTTCTGCATAAAAGTCATCTTGACTAGTTCTTACGTCAAACAGAATATAGCCTCCTCTTCTTGTATTTTTAACGACCTCTTTAAGATAAAGTTCTATAGACCAATGAAATCCTATAGAAAAGAAGCTGTACGTAAGGTCTAAATCAGGAGGAATTTCCTGGGTTCTTAATATAGTTCGATTCATCAGGCCGTTTGCTTCACAGAAATGAGCCGTAGCTTTCCATGAATTATAAAATTCTCCATTGTTATTTCCTCTAACTCCATTGACCTGTTGGTCTCCTGAGTTTCCGTCTAAGAGAAAGAAATGCGCGTCCTGTAGTCCATAATATAGGAAGAAATAGACACTCATTCTTCCAATTCCACAACCCAGCTCTAAAATCCTTAAGGGTTTTGTAGCAAAGATTTTGTCGAACCAAGGTTTGATTAACTTGATCGGAGGATCAGTATAAAGATCCATTCTGCCATTACATTGAAGCTCAAAATACTTCTGACAGCGTTCAGGAATGATGACTTCCATTTTATTTTCCTCGTCTATACTTATTATATTCTGCCAGGTATCTTTCATCCTGGAACTTTATCTTTGATTTGCCATTCCAGACATAATCGTTATCTCTTAATGAAGTACCAAGATATCTGGTAGACAAATGTCGAATTTTCACATGTGGCATCTTCATCATTGTCCTGTAAAATTGAAGCTGATCAGTAAACCATGTCTTCAGCTTGCCTCGAGAACTTTTAAGCCAGATCTTTGTAAAATCTCTTGTGTTCTTGGTGTTATTGAAGAAGATGGTTCCAACTGAAACGCGGCCTCTTTCTTTTAATTGATCTCTCATGCGTATCCTTATATCCGCATCTTCCATAATACCATTAAAGTCGCCAAAGTCTTTTCTAATGATAGAATCTGAGTCTATATATATAAGATTTTCTACACTCTTGTTCTGCATTAACTGATTAATAACAGCAATTCGAATATTCGCTGCCCATGCTTCGCCTTCTGTTTTGCCAGTTTTGATATTGTCAAAAGTAACAAGATTGGAATTGTATCCGGTAACTTCTATAAGCCGTGTTTTGAGCTTCCTGGAATTAAATTGATATATTTGCTTCTTAGAATATCCAACAAGCCCTGTCCATATCTTCATTGGCTGCTTCATGTTCGCCTGAGCAGACTTAATTGATATGACAGCATACTTTTCGTAGGCTTTATTGAATACGTACAAGAGATTGATCATATTATTCTTTAAAAAAAATAGTCTGGATGCATGGTTCTATCGTCAATCAGGATATCGTAAGCAGGTTTATCCAGTCTTAATTCATGGTATTTTACTCCCCACTTGGCGAACTGATCCTCTGTGATTTTTCTCCAGTCTTTACCAGTTAAAACACCTCGAGCTGTGTAATAAACTATGACATGGCCTTCGTCATACATTTTGTTGATTTTAGCTACCCTATCCAGATAGGGTTTTGCTTGTTCATAGTTACCACCAGCCGGCGTTGCACAGATAGTGTCGTCAATGTCTACATAAACAATCATTATTTCTTCCTCAATTGACGTAGTCCTACGCCTGTATATTTCTCTTTAGTTAATTTTATATTCTGTGTAGGATCGAATTTTATCTTAAAATGCTTTAAAACTTTATGGATAGTTTTCTTTGTGTTAAGAACAAGATCGTCAAAAGTAATAATCAAGAATTTAGGATTCTTCTTTAGTCCTTTGTAGCGCTTGTAAAAGAGATTAATATCCTGCTGAAACGCCTCTTTATCTGTGTTTCTCCAGATTCTTTTATTGACAGCTCTCTGATAGGAGCCTTGTGCTGCCTTGGGGTCTCGAAGAAGAACCACTACGGGGGCATCTATCTCTTTTAGAATCTTAAGATTGTTTTCTGTAGGTAGAATATGCTGCTTAAAGAATCTTTTTCTGGAGATTGCATAAGCCTCCAGAGTTTCCTTTTTAAATTCTCCCATGTCATGATGGAACTTGCTTAATGTCAGAAACTCTTTGAGAATCTTCTTATTGCATTTCCATCGTCTTTGTTCTGCAGTAATACCAGTAATCTTTTCAAGAGTTGTTTTTAAACTGGTAGAAGCCGCTTTAGGTTGTCCGATTATGAGCATAATAACTTCTTTCTAACAGGTAATTCACACTTTTGTATTTCTTTTTTGTTGCTACCAAGAGCCAATGTTGTGCTTTCAATCGCTTTAATTACATTTATTAGACCCACCGGTTCCAGAGATGCCGCCTGATCTGATCCCTTCCATGTTCTATCCAATGTAAAATGTCGTTCAATCCAGGTTGCTCCAAGTGCTATAGCAGCTGCTTCGATAGCTCCATTTCCGCTCTTATGATGTCCCGAAAATCCAACTTCTGTTCCATATCTTTTCTTAAGTTCTGGTATAATTCTGAGATTCAGGTCTTTATCATGACAAGGATAGCAGCTTGTTGTGTGCATGAGAATCAATTCTGGGACTTTGGGCTGGAGGATATCTACTGCTCTGTCTATCTCGTCGATATTGTGCATTCCAGTACTCATAATGACTGGCTTGTTAAAGGTGGCCACCAGCTCCAGTAGCTCCAACTTACTTACTTCTGCAGAGCCGATCTTAAATATCTTCTGTCCCAGATTATTCATATTATTTGCACTAACAACATCAAATACAGAAGAGAAGAGACAATAATTATGATGTCCCGCTATATTGAAGAGTTTTCTCCATTGATCTACATCAAACTCAAGTGCTTCCTTGTGTTCTCCGTAGGTCTTACCAAAGGACTGAGGACCATCATAAGGCCTGTTGTATTGCTCTTCAGTCAAGCAGACGCGCGGCTCTCGTTTTTGACCCTTTATATACTGAACGCCCAGGCTGTGAGCTACGCTCATCATTTTTGCCATAAGATCAAAGTCACCCATGTGATTGATGCCTATCTCTACTATCAGCTTTACATTTGGACTCATTTAATACACTCCATATAAATAGATCTATTAGTAGCAGTAGTATCTATTCCTTTAAATCTGAAAGCCTTGCATCCAGATCTTCCAGGCATAGATCTTCTTATATTTCTAAAGCCTGCAGCTTCGAGTTCTCGTTCGAATCGCGCCTCATTCCACCAGCTTAAATGATCATTAGGACGATACTTCTTACGAAGGGGGAGATCCTCTATTATAGATGTTGCCTGTCTCTTGTTCAGGGTTTTAAAAAGCTCTTCCGCCTTCTTGTAATCTATACATTCTGTAAATTGATTCATAAACTGGACAATAATTGGCTGTTGCTTTACTTTTGACCCCTTCATATTGTTAAAAAATTCAATATTGCCTGTCATGTAGTGTTTATAAAGAAGATCAAAATCTGGACAACATATTCTAAAGTAAGCCTTCGGCTTCAGAACTCTATGGGCTTCGCTAAGCATGGCTCTTGCTGCTTTTAGAGTGATATGCTCAATAGTATGTGAAGAATAAATTCCGTCGATTGTACTAGTTTCTATCGGAAAAGGCTCGCATGACATGAGATCGTGAGGAATATCAATCTTGCTAAAGTCTCTCTTGTGTTTATAGGATTTAAAGGGGTAGTCCATATTGAGCCAATGTTTCTTTTGGAAATCTCCACCGCCAATATTTAGGTACGACATGCTTTTTCCACCTGTTTAAAACGATTGATAATATAGCGTGGTCTAGTGACCGCACTGCCAATACATACTGCGTGTGCTCCTAAATCGAAGGCTTGCTCGACCTGGTCAAGGGTCCAGTAACGCCCCTCTGCTATAATTGGTACTTCAAACTCTTGTTTAATGAGTTCCTCAAGCAGTTTAAAGTCTGGTTCATCATAGGGAGACTTGACAAGATAATCTTCTGTGTATCCTGACAAGGCTGTTGTGAATGCCTCAATACCTATTGGTGATTTATCTTTTATAGCAAGAGCTTGTTCAACCGTAGCTACGTCTACAACAATGTTGCGCAGCCATTCCCATTCAACATGCTGCCGGCCAGTCCCGTCTATTGCCACATAGTGTGCTCCAGCCGCTTTTAACTCTTTGATTCTTTCCTTTGGTGTTATCCTTACAAGCGTGTTAGGATAAGCCTCCTTGTGAAGGCCGATGATCGCCAGCTTAGGGAAGCGTGTCTTCACCTTATGGATGTCTTCCTTGCCACACAAGCGTACACAGTTAATTCCAGAGTGCATGACCTCTTCAGCAAGCTTAGAGGAGCACGGTTGACATGAGATGATTAGTCCTTTAGGTATCATTTTCTATTCCCCATTATTCTTCCGTGGAAAAGCCATTGAATATGCTCTAGGTCTTCTAGAGAATCAATCTCAAAGCTTTCATATTTAGACATTTGATAGAGTCCTACCTTGTTGTTAATCAAAGAATGATGTTGGAGGATTCGTTTACGAGTA
>Ga0272441_10013149_pt1 | contig 11957 bp, 4 predicted proteins | sample SSMProp6N_FD_193582 | JGI IMG/M metagenome (GOLD analysis project Ga0272441, IMG submission 193582) | Marine sediment archaeal communities from Little Sippewissett salt marsh, Falmouth, MA, United States - SSM-Prop-6N | ecosystem: Environmental > Aquatic > Marine > Wetlands > Sediment ...
CGAGCATCGAGGGCTCGTGGAGCATGCTCCCCGAGTAGTCCAGCAGGTCGCAGGAGAAGAACTCGTCGCCGCGCATGAGCTCGAGGGTCAGCTCATCGGTGAGGAACTCGCCCCCGGGACCCGCCCGGCGAATGCTCTCGGCCCCCAACAGGTCGTCGCTCGTGTCGATGCCCCGGCCCAGGTGCATGGCGGCCTGCATCCAAGCCGTCTGAATCAGCATGGTCTCCGGAGACATTCCCACCGCGTTGTATGTGGACCCAATGCCGGAGAAGAAGTCGGCGCCCGAGCAGTGGGCCGCAAGCATCGACAACACACCCTCCGCGCCGGTCTGGCCATCGTGTCGCCAGGTCATCGCCCCGCCACACTCACTGGTGGTGGGCAGTCCGTAGGACTTGCCAAGCTGCACGGACGCGATGTTCCACTTCACCTTGTCCAGGGTGTAGTAGAGGGCCTCGACGGACCGCAACTGAGCTACCGATGGCGCAAACCGGTACACGAAAGGCGTGCCCGGCCTCACAAGCTGAGTGATCGCGGCCAGGAAGATTGTCTCGACGTTGCCCAGCAGGATGTTCGCCGCGACGCTATAGGGGGCTGTGCTTCCCGCCGTGGCACAAATTGTCGGGAACACGGCCATATCCCGCTCGCACGCCCGCATCAGCAGATCGCCGTTGAGCTCGGACAGGATGAGCGGGGAGATGACGGCCACGGCCACACTCATGATCTTGCCGGCCTGCGCGGTCGAGCCCGTGGAGAGTATCTCGCCAACCCTCAACCAGCGGTCGAAGCTTTCAACGGATGCCGGGCACACGAGGTGGTGCTTCGCGTGATGCAGTATGTGGGCCCTCATGGCGTGCAGGTTCGAGCCGGGGCCCTCTACGTCAAAGACCGGGTAGTCCATTAGACTCAGGACCGCGACAGGGCCGAGCCTGTGGGCCAAAGCGGTGTTCCTCTTGACATCGTCGAGGCATGGGGGCCGTGGCTCGCCTGAGGGGTAATTGATGATCCACGGGTCGGTGACGATGGCGTGGTAGCGCGGGGCATGGCCCCCGCCAATCTCGATCTCGGCCCCCGACACGTCACTGATGGTTAAGACGCTCGGGGCCTGGGCGAGCAGCTCGCCCACCAGTTGCCTGGGCAGGCGCACGATCTGCGAGGCCTCATCCACTTTCGCGCCGGCCACGCCACACAACTCCCGGATGCCTCCATGTCCCACTCGGAAGCCGACGTCCTCAAGGATGTCGTCGGTGGTCCGGCGAACCTGCTCGATCTGGCTGTCCGACAAGCCCTTGATGATGCTCTCCATGGGCCTTTGCCTCTCCTTTCGAGGTCAGGCCTGCAGTCCGATCGCGGGTCCGACGGCTCCCAAATATCGGATTGCCCCCATCGCGCCAGGGGGTGTATTGAGTTCGCCACATGGCCAAGACGAGCCTTCCTACGTGCCGCCGATACGCGGAATCGACGTCCATAGCCCGCGTCGGCGCGGACGAAGGCGCTCGGAAGACCATGAAGTGGCAACGCCTCGCGGCCCGGGCTCTGCTGCACGCGCCCCAGAGCCTCTCGCTTATTGGTGCTTGGATTGCGTCGCCCCCGTGAACCATAGGCCCGCGGTCCTCACAAAGCGGGGTCCGGGGATTGTATTCCCGGCGGGGCTTGGCGCGGAGCCCCAAGGTGTTCGCCGGTTGGTGTCAGGTAAGCAACAGGGCTTGGCGCTGTGGACGGCGAACACAAATGGGCCGGTCAACACCGTGGCGAAAGGTAGGACGCGTATGGCTGGTTCGTCGAGTGCAACTGCTCTGTGGGACCTCGCCGCCATGCCCCTCGCGGACAGGATCGGGCAGATGATCATGGTGCGATACCCGGACACGGACATCCTCGAGAAGATGCTGGCGGCCGGGCACGCCGGGTCCTTCTACTTCGGCATGAAAGGCAAACCAGCGCAGGAGGTAGCCGAGACCCTCAACCGCCTGCAGGGGATGGCGAAATACCCTCAACTCGTGGCTTTCGGCTCGGCATGCACGACCTGCGGCGCCGGTTTGCTGCAGGGCGGTCATATGCGCATTGGCGCCACTCGCTCGCCCGATATCGCCTACCGCCTGGCCAACATCGAGACACGCGAGCAGCGCGCCTACGGCTTTCACGTCGTGGATGCGCCCGTGCTGGACGTCAACACGAACCCTTTGAACCCGATCATCAACACGAGGGCCCTGGGCGACGATGCGGGGCTGGTGACGCGACTGGGCGTGCAGATGCTGCGCGGGATCATCGACGGCAGGGGCTGTACATGCACCATGCACTTCCCGGGCCACGGCGCCACGGCGGATGATTCCCACATCCGGGTGCCTGTGGATGCCCGCGGCCTGGACAAACTGCGATCCGTGGACCTTCTCCCCTACCTGGAGGCGATCCCACAGGGCCTGATCAATGGGCTATGCACCAATCACGTGCACTACTCGGCCTTGGAGCCAGGACAGCCCGCGCCATCCACCGTCTCGCGGCGGGTGGTAACCGAGCTGTTGAGGCATGAGTTGGGCTACGACGGGGTGGTGCTGTCAGACAGCCTGACCATGAAGCCGATGAAAGACGCCTATGGCATCGAGGAGAGCGCGATCCTCACGGTCCTGGCGGGGCATGACATCATCCTGCAGGACTACCAATCAGACCCTCGCATCACCCACGCCGCACTCGTCCGGGCGGTGCGGGACGGGCGTATTCCCGCGGCCCAGGTGGACGCTTCAGTGAGGCGCGTCATGCGGCTCAAGCAGTGGCTGGGCCTGTTCAACAATCGGTTTGCGGATGTGGAGAAGCTTCCCGAGCAGGTGGCCACCCAGGAGAGCAGACAGTTCGCGCTGCAGGTGGCGCGAGCGGCGGTGACGGTGCTCGAAAACGACGTCATTCCCCTGCAGGTGTCTGACCCCTCGAAGTGCCTGGTCATCACCAATGGTAGTGCTGAAGCATGGGATGCCGACATGGGCCTGACCTTCCTGCCGAGCTTCGAGAAGCTCTACCGTGCCTTCGAGAGCCGTCTGCCCGGCGTGCAGACCTTTACACTGGGCGAAGGCATGTCGCCTGCGGAGCTGTCCGAGGCCCAACAAAGGGCCTCAAAGGCCCATGTAGTTGTGTTCGGGCTCTTCACCCGTGTTCTTTGCTACCACGAGGACAGTATCGGCCTGCCGGTGCAGTACGCGGAGCTGATCCGGCAGGTAACGGGCATGGGCAAGCCCGTGGTGCTCATCAACTGCGGCAACCCCTACGTGATGAGGCACCTACCAAGGGCCGACGCTTCGCTGTGTACCTACGATGCCGAGTGTCCTGAGTCGATGCAGGCCGCTGTCGAGGTGCTCTTCGGGGACATAAGGTCGAAGGGCAAGCTGCCCGTTCGGGTGTCGACGGAGTATCCCTTCGGGCACGGCCTGTAGAGCGGGCGAGGCCCTGAGGGGTCCGTCCCGCATAGCACGATGCACGCCGGGCAACTGCCGCGGGCACAGTAGTCCGTCTGATGCTACACACCTATCGGGAGGCATTACGCGGATGCAGGTCACCAGTGGAGCCCTGAAAATCGACGTCAATCCGGCAACCGGCGCTGTCGCCATGGTTACCGACGCGGGGAGCGGGCGGGCCCACATTGACGCGCTTGGGGCAGGCGTGAGCGACGCCCGGCTGTTCCGCGTGAATGTGCCGGGGGACACATGGTCCTCGCGGTACGCGGACAGTCACGTGCAGGCCCGGATGAGCGTGGATCGGCACGACGGCGGCCTGCGGTTGAGCTTCCCGGATCTGGTCGCCGCAACCGGCGAGCCCCTGGGCATTCGCGCCCAGGTGGACATATCGCCCGGTGATTCTCCGGATGAAGCGCTCTTCGTGCTGCGGCTTGAGAACCGCGGCTCGGACGAGATCAACGAGGTGCGCTTCCCGTGGTTTGGGGGATGGCAGGCAAGGGGTGGTAGTGGCAGGGACGTGCTGGCCCTGGGCGCCCGGAGCTTCTTCAACCCCCATAGTCTGCCTACCGGCGCGGGCAACAACTACGCCCTCAACCAGCAGCGGGCAACCTTCTCCTACCCGGTGGACCTGTTTGCGCCCTGGGTGGACCTGTCGGGTCCCGGCGGCGGCCTGTCCTTCTGCAACTACATGCCCCACGCGCAGAACGGCTGCCTGTACCTGGAGAACCTCGCTGGGTATGGGCCGGGACTGCGCCTGGCCTTCAGTTGGGTGCATCACACAGTGATCCCGCCGGGCGAGAGCTGGACCTCCCCGCCGATGGGCCTGGGCGTGCACCAGGGCGACTGGCGTCAGACGGCGGATCGCTACCGCCGGTGGTTCAAGGCCCTTCAGCCGTTGCCCTCACTTCGACCGTCTGTGGGAGCCTCCATTGGTTTCCAGAACGTCTTCTTCCGGGGCTTTGACGGCGCTCCCATCCGCGGGCTGGCGGAGATTCCCGCTGTGGCTGCGACGGGCCGTCGGTATGGTGTGGACCACCTGTGTGTGTGGGATGCCCGCACGCTGGGGAACTACATCAACAGCGGACCGGGCGATCTGATGGACTACCCGCCTGAGGAACGCACATTGCTCAGCCACGGATTGGGGCAAGCCGCGGCTGAGGGCACCCGTAGTAGCGCTCTGATCAACTTCCGCCACCCACACTCCCGCGAGCACCTTGCCGACCCCCGAGTTCGCGGACAGCTTCAGCGCCGATACGACGGCACACTGCGCACCGAGAACTGGTCGGGCTCCCATTGCCACGCGGGTCTTTGGACCAAACACCTGGGGCCGGAAAGCAATGTCTTCAGCCCCTTCTCACAAGCCCATCAGGAGCGAGTGCTGCGCCTGACCCGCGAGTACCTCGACGTGGGCTACAGCAGCATATTCTACGATCAGCCCTTCGAATACTACCCGGACTACGGGCGTGTTGGGGATGGCAAGCGCCCCGAGCACACACACCGAGAAGCTCTGGCGCTCATCGCACGGGTGCGTGAGCTGCTCTTGGCCAATGACCCACAGGCGCTCATCATCGGGGAGGAGTGCGATATCCTGGCGACGCCCTGGGTCGACCTGTGGATGAGCTGGCGCATCTCCCAACCCTCTGTTGCCCATGAGGTCGCCATGACCCGATACAGCATCCCCCACACCACGCTGTCGTGGGTGGTGGACCACGAGCCTCAGCGGGCCGCCCTGGCCTTCGCCATGGGCATGCACCTTTGCCTGATGGTCCACGGGGGCGAAGCGACGCTGGCCGATGAACCCAATTTCGCAGACCTGGTCGGCCGCCTATCCTGTCTGCGCGCCGTGACGGCAGACAGGACGGTCTACGCGCGCTTCGTGGATCAACTTGGCCTACAGGTCGATGGTGATGAGGAGCTTGTGGTCCACGCGTATGAAGGTCCACAAGGCCCGACGGTCGTCGCGGCTTCGCCCGGGAAGAAAGCAGCGGGCCGTGTCACCGTGGACCGCTCCGCCTTCAGCGCAATAGGAGATCCCGAGGGTGGGCTGGTCCATGGGCTGGACGGCGCTACGACACCGGCCGAAGGCGATGTGCGCGAGTTCAGCCTGGAAGCAAACGAGGTGGCTGTATGGGCCTTGTGACCTGCAGCAGCCAACACTACGCCGGGGCGATCGGAGCCCCTCTTGGCATGGAGGCCCATGACCGATGACCCCGGTATTCTGGCGAGCGGGCATCTTCGCGCTGGCCTGCGCAGCCCAGGTGATTGTGATGGCTCAGACCGACGCACAGAGCCCTCTGCACAGCGCCCCTCATGTTATTGTCTCTGAGGCAGAGCTCCCGGCGGCCGAGCTCGTCGCTACGCCCGAGGTACGCGTCTTGCTGGGTTACACGCGCCGGATTCTGCGCCTGCACGACGGGCACACCCTCGCAGTTTTCTCATACAGCAATAGCGCGCCCGCCAACTGGCTGTTCCTCATCGATGGCCGCGACCTGTCCGTGGAACGCTTCGCGATACCCGGCAACGGCGTGGCCTCCCATGGCGCCGCCCTGGGCGCTGATGGTGACATCTACATCATGCCCTTCGGCAATGGCCGCGTGCACCACTTCGATGTTGCACTGCGCAAGTTTGAGACGGTGCAGGTCGAGTTGCCCACCTCAGAGTTGACATGGGACGCCATCGGGGCCTCCAACGGCCGCATCTACTTCGGCACATACCCCACGGCCTCACTGGGCGAGTACGATCCCACTGCACAAAAAGTCCGCGTGTTTGAGCAGGTCGCGCCCAACACCAAGTACGCCACGAAGTTCAGCGAGGATGCGCAGGGGAACGTGCGATTCCTTGCCAGTGGACCCGCCCAGGTGTGGATGTCCTATGATCCCAAGAGTGAAACGCTGAAGCGTGCAGCCAGGCCGACAAGTCCTTCCGTGATTCCTGCCGGCCTGTCGCCCTGGGCTGTTCCCGAGGGCGACGCCGAGTATCGCGGACTGGCGGTCATCGGTCGCCAACGCTTTGCAGTGGGCCACCCCAGCGGGCGCCTGTGGCAAATTGATCCTGACGGCAAACCAACGATGTGCGGGGAGACCCAGGCCTACGGCGAGCCGGGGTTCTGGCTGCAGGCCGTTGACAAAGCAATTGTGGGGATCAGCTACTTCGGCGTGGTCTTCCGCTATGACACAGAAACGGGGGAGTTCACGCGCCGGCAGATGCCCAACTCAGCCCCCGGCGGCAACTCCATCATGTTCATCGAAGCCGTCGCCGGCAAGTGGGTCATCGGCGCGAACTACAGCCAGCAGAACCTGTTCCGCATCGACCTGGACACCGGCCAAGTCGAACAGCCGCCATGGATCATCGCACGCAGCACGGGCGAGCCCATGTGCGGGGTGGCTTACGGTGACCGGGCATACCTGGGGATCTACACTCAGTCCATCCTGATGAGATATGACGCCGAGAAGCCCTTCCTTTTCATGGGTAATCCCACGTCGCTCATCGAGTTGGGGGCGACTTACGACCAGACCCGTCCCCGAGCGGCGGTGGTGGGCCAAGACCGAGTCTACATCTCCTCGGACAGCGCGTATGACCACCTGGGCGGAGCGCTGGCGGTCATTGACCCGAGCAACGACTCCGTGCAGGTGTACCACCACCTGATCTCGGACCAGAACCTGCCCACCCTTGCCTTCGAGCCTGAGACGGGCCTGCTGTGGGGGGGCACCGACCGCTGGGGGCAAATGCGCAGCCACCCACCCACTCAGGACAGCTCCCTCGTCTACGCCTTCGACCCGCGCACAGGAAAAGTCGTCAAAACGCTGACGCTCTGGCCGGGCTCGGACATCACCAACGTGCTCGGAGTCGGCAGTGGGGTCCTCGTCACCTCAAGCGGCAACCAGATTGCGCTCATCGACACGGGAACTGCGAAGGTGCTCTATCGGGGCTCGCTGGGAGTGTCCATACCGGCCAGATTGCGCCCCGGTAGCGATGGCGCCCACTACTGCCTCAGCGGCGGCGTCATGTACCGGTGGGCTCTGGGCGACAACACCCTCACACCGGTGGCCTCGGCGCCCGGTTGCACGCGGCTGGCCGAGATCGCGCCCAACCGGTGGGCCCTCGCGGATAACGCCTCCGTCTATCGCGTCCGGCTTGAGGGTCCTGCGGACGAGGCGGACTAACGCTTGCAGGGCTTACTTCGCGGGGGCCTACCGGCCCTTCTCTGACGGCGCCCGCCGGGGGAGCGCGCTCCCCCGGACCCCCTACTACCCGCGCCAATGATGCAGGGCAGCCATGCCAATCGCCCCCGTTGGCGCGGCCGGCAAGCAAGCGCGGGTGCGAAAGACGGCTGCCCGCTCCATGTGTACCGCTCACAGCCCCGACTCATCGCGCGTGCCCGCTCCTCCGAACCCCCTTACTATCCGCGCCAATGATGCAGGGGAAAGCATGCCAATCGCCCCCGTTGGCGCGGCCGGCAAGCAAGCGCGGGTGCGAAAGACGGCTGCCCGCTCCATGTGCACCGCTCACAGCCCCGACCCATCGCGCGTGCCCCCTCCCCCGGCGCCGGTCACCACCAGTTCCGCGGGACCGTCCACGGTCAGTGTGAACTCCAGACTCGTTTCCTGAACTGCGGCCGCCACAGCCTTCCCGCCGAAGGTCACCTCGTGGGCTCCCGCGCCGATGGCGTAGTCCCCATCCTCGATTTGCACCTGCACAGGTCCCCGGCCGTTGATCGCGATGCGGATCCCCTCGGCGTCGTACCGGCGGACGCTGACGTTCAGCGGACTCGATGCGGTGAACTGCACCGGGATTCTGACAACCGCGGCAGACTGCTCGGCCTGTAGCTCCAGGAGTGTCCGGACACCCGACGGGTCTATCGTGGTAAGGAACGCATTGGGGGCCAGCATCCCACGGGAATCATACCGGTACACGGCGTGCAGGTCTCGCGCCCCCTGCCAGCCGTAGATGCCGGACCGCTTGGTGACGATGCGCTCCTTGCCGCGGACCGTGCCCGAATGGATGGACTCGAAGGTGATGGGATACATGTGCTCGACGAGGGTCTTGTGGCTGAGGCGAGAGGGGCCGCCGTACCACCAGTAAAGGGCGCCCATGTCCAGCTTCGCCAGGATGTCGCGGTAGATATCGCGCTCGGATTTCACGGCGGCCTGGTTGCCCAGTGGCGTCACCGTTCGGCCCAGGTGAAGGCCGCCGATGGGCCTCGCGTCGCCGCCTCCGGTCTCGTTGCTGGTGAGATAGGGCTCCCTCCACAAGGAGCGGGGCCCCGGCATGCCGTTGGTGATGACCCGGCCGCCCTTGTCGGCGATGAGCCGGATGGTGTCGCGCAGCACCGGCAGAGCCGCATACGGCACGAGGTTCTGCTTACGGGTCACCCGCTTTGTCTTGGGGTCAATGGTGACGGAATGGCCGTCCCAGCGGTCATAGGAATACAGGCTCCGGACGTATCCGGAGAAATAGCCGTCGGCCCACATGCCGGTCGCGCCCATCTCATCCATCATGTACTCCATCGCATGCAGCATCGCCTTGCCGAAGGAGTTCTCAGGGCTTGGATAGAAGAGCCACCACCGCCAGCCGTCGTCGAACATCTCCTTGGACCAGTAGCGCGTGTAGTAGCTCTCACTGCCCCCTCCGTAGTCCGTCTGTCGGCCACTCGCGTCCAGCACGCGGCTGTCCCCGAAGAGCTCATCGGGGCGGTTGCAGCAGTACAGGGCATGGGCCACGTGGATCATCACCCGCACATCCGGATGCGCCTGCTTGACCTGCTTGAAGAACTCCTTCACCCGCGCAACTTCCCGCGGGTACTGCTCGAACTCGATGCCCTCGATGGACACCCGCGGATCGTCCACAGGGCGCCAGGGCGTCCCCAGGGACAAGTAGCCGGCCTTGCGCATCTGTATGAATTCCCGCGTAGGCACGCTGCCCAGGCCCACGCCAATCCAGGTGCCCTCCGCGCGCCCGTTGATCCCCTCATCCCTCCTGATCTGGTTGATGAAGTCGTAGTAGTCGGTGGTTGCGGTGGGATAGATGGCCCATTCGAGGGTGTAGGCCTCACCCTCGCCCAGCCCGAAGTTCTCGTCTCGAATCGCCGCCAGCTCTTCAGTATGGGCCGTGGTCTGCTGGAGTTGATACAGGTCGTCCAGGGCGATCAGCCCCAGGCCCACGCCACGCTTTTGATGCCCCACGAAGATGGTGGGGTTCGCCATCTGCGTCACGTTCACCCCGTCCTGGTCCTGGAAGCGCACGTGGTTGCTCAGGATGATTCCCAACACGTCGTCCCACTTGCTGCGGATTGTATCCCGGATCAGAATGCGCGTGGGCTGTAGCCGGATCTCGCGTCGCAGGTCGTAGAACCGGCCGGTCGCCTGCAGCGAAGAGCCACCGGCGCCGTGGGTGGGCGGACTCACGCGCCACGCCTCTTCTCCCGATGCATCCGCCTGCCCCGCGGCAAGCCGGTTGAACCCACCATTGGGGTACGAGTACGTTGACTCGACGCGGAAGGTATGGCCCCCGACCGTGACCAGCACGCCGCCGCCATCGGTCAGGACTGCGTCATAGCGCGGCGGTGTGACGGGTAAGGGCAACGGGCCAACGACCCGCTCATCAGGTGAGGGTGGCAAGGGTTCAGGCGGGGGAGGATACTCGAAGGTCACTTTTTGAGCTTCCCTCACGAGGCTGATGGCCTCTGCGACAGGCTCCAGCGCCAACGCGTCGAGATAGGTGTTCGTAGCATACCTTCGTCCGGCCTGCCCCACCACCGGCGCGGTTTCAAGGCGCACGACATGTTTGCCGGCGGCCAGATCATACGTCCCAACGGGCTCGAATCGAGCGCTTGCCCATGCGGCTTCACCACCCGACTCGGTGCCGTTGAGGCTGATCTGGGCCGGCTGTTTGCCGTCAATGGTGCAACGGATTCCCGCTGAATCGTAGATGCGGGCGGCCAGGACCGACAGAGTGTGCTTTCCGGCGCCCGTGGTCACCTCATACTCGGCCCATCCCCCCAACAGGTCCACTTTGCCCGCCAGCCAGCCCTCGGTCTTCGCATCGACTCTGGAGCTACTGCGCGCGAAGCTCTCCGCCTGAAACACTCCGGTCCGCGTGCGCGCATAGGCCCGCAGCTCGTATGTACCGGGGTCCAGACCCTCCATGGAGAAGACCGCCTCATCCTCATGGCCGGGTAGATCGTGTCTCAGGGCCACTCTCTGAAGGGCTTCGTCGGCGCCCGCCACAGCCAGTTCTGCGACCAGTTGCCCGGTGGGGGGCAGCGGCAGCACCCACCGCGAGTCCACGCTTAGAACCGCTTGCTTCGGCTCCGGGTACATGTGCGCGGTCAGCGCGAGCTTCCCGAGTTGTGATAGGTCAAAGGGCTCGAGGCCCTTGTCGGTGGCCCCCTCGTTGTAGCAAAGGAGAATCTCGCGCGGGCTCAGGGCCTGACTGTGGACGCGCACGTCATCGATCAGGCCGGGGAAAAACGCCGTTCGTCGCAGGTTCGGGTCCGGTGAGCCCTCCTGTCCGAACACGCAGCCAATGTAGAAGTTGCCCCCGTGGTTGACGGTCGGGAACCGTGTGGGTGAGGCCTCGACCTCGAGGCCGTTGACGTACAGCCTTAGCGTCCCGCCGTCGAAGGTAGCCGCGAGGTGCGACCAGGTCCCGACCCTCGTGGGCCCCGAGGCCTTGTTACCCCCGCTGGAGATGTAGAAGTAGGCGTCTCCGTAGTAAGTGATGGCGTAGCTGTTGAAGAACTTGCCGGCGATCCCCGGCTCCCCGCGGTTGGCCGCGGTAGGCATGGCCCACAACTGCAGCGTCAGTGGTCCGGTAAGGTCCAGCGACTCTCCGGCGCCGCAGTCGACGTAGTCGTCCACGCCATCGAACTTCAGGGCATGACCGTCGCCGGAGGAGACCCACCTGGCTCCATGAATGGTGCCATCGTTGCCGTTGCCGCTGAGATCCTGTAGGACTTCGCCCCGTCCCTCATCGCAGGTCCAGTGTGCTACAAGGCCCTCCTGGGCGGCGACATCGAACGCGCCAGCCACCAACAACAAGCCCGCTAAGAGCAACCAGTTGTGCATCATGTATCCCTCCGGCCTCACGGAGATGGACCAGCAACGAAGTGCGTAGTACAGGCCCTGGGCTAACCCAGCGGCGGTGCGTCACCTTCGGTGGGGCACTGTCCCTGCGGGTCGCCGCCGCCACCGGGCGGCCCCTGCTCCGCGGCTACAGTGTCCTGTACGACCTTGCTGAACTGCTGGTGGTAAAGCGTGGAGTACAGGCCGCCGCGCCGGAGCAACTCCTCGTGGGACCCGCTTTCGACCACCCGCCCCTCGTTGAGGACAACGATCCTGTCGGCGTTGAGGATGGTGGACAGCCGATGGGCGATGATGATGGATGTCCGGCCCTCGAGCAAGGTCTCAAGAGCCTGCTGGATCAGGTGCTCGGAGGTGGCGTCGAGGTTGCTGGTGGCCTCATCCAGGATGAGTATGCGAGGGTCCTTGAGCAGGGCCCGGGCGATGGCCACGCGCTGCT
>Ga0272441_10013150_pt1 | contig 11956 bp, 8 predicted proteins | sample SSMProp6N_FD_193582 | JGI IMG/M metagenome (GOLD analysis project Ga0272441, IMG submission 193582) | Marine sediment archaeal communities from Little Sippewissett salt marsh, Falmouth, MA, United States - SSM-Prop-6N | ecosystem: Environmental > Aquatic > Marine > Wetlands > Sediment ...
CGGACGAAGCGCATGAATTTACGCATTATTCCAAGATTTTTGAAAAATGACACTTTCATTTTCCATTCTCCTCGTTGTAACTTTAGGTGATCGTAATTCCAAGTAGATCGTCATCTGAAACACTGTTTTCAACCATATCTTATCCGCGCACTATCCTTGCCATGACCTCCACTCGCCAAATTGCAGGTGCGTGTATAATATTTTATCAGTAACATACTCCCCGTGATTTGCAAGTAACCCCCAAACCTATGGCGAAAGGAGGTCCATCATGAAAGTCCATTACGCCGTTCATTGTTGTCTGGAATACCACCGGGCAAATTCAAAAAAAAAGCACCGCTAAAAACTATGAAATCCTGCTTGCCATTTTCAACCGAGAATTCGGTGACCGGGAGCTTGAATCTATTACATCCGATGAGGTTATGGGATTTCTGAACCGTATCGGTGAGGGAACCCGGCAAGCCACCAAAAAATTCCGCTACGCCCTGCTCAAGGCCTTTTTCAATTTCCTCCGAAACACCATCGACGAAAACATTCCCAACCCCTGCGATACCCGCATCCTGCGTAAAATATTCAGAGAGCCCAAGATCCATCGATGGGACATTATAGAGAAGGATCTGGTGGATGAGATGATATTCAGAACTCGGAGCCAACGTAACCGATTGATGCTGGAGCTGATGGCCCGTGGCGGCATGCGGATCGGTGAGGTGCTGAAAGTCAGAGCCGGTGACGTCTCAGACCAAAAAATCATTTTGTATGGCCCAAAGAGCGGAAAAGAGTCAGAAGCAGTCTATATCCCCAAAAAGGTGGCCGAACGCCTCAAGGAATATATCAACGCCAAAAACCTCGGCCCGAACAAGCGAATATTCCCGTTCGGTTATTCCAGAGCCAGGGATATCGTGATCGAGGCGGGAAAACTGGTGAGTATACAGCTCAAATCCCATGATCTGAGGCGACATGCTGCCACATACGCTTCCAGGTCCGGCACACCGATTGAAATTGTCAGCAAGGTGATCCTCCGACATGCGAACCTGGCAACGACCCAGCGATATTTGGGAAAAATAACCGACGTGGAAGCCGTGAGGTGGATTGAGAATCTTTACAGTTAGATGATAAACGGGGCACTGGCTATCGGTGCCCCGAAACCTTAAACGGTGTGATATTGCAAATAAAGAATGCGTTTTTTGAAGCTTGATATTCTGGCTGCTTATAGCAGCTACCCCAAGCCAGGCACATCTTAGGGTACATACTGGCTATCACCAGTATTTTTCAATGCCAATCCCAATGCATATCGATCCTGTCTATGGTCCAATTGAAACTTGATTGTTTTTTATTGCCGGTTATTCTCCTTGTTAAGATTCGCATGCCAACATGGAAGTGAAGTGCGCCTGGATCAGGCTAATGGTGAACAGGACCTGGTCGGCGCCATTGGTATGACGGGTGCGCGAAAGCGTTGATGGTGGTGTTCTAAGAGGGCTCACTCCCGGCAAAGGTCATCGGCTTCGAACCGTTCCACTGCGCTGTGGGGGGAAGGGTCCCGGTTACCCCCTGAAGATTCTATCTAATTCGGGTTCTATCACTTTCTCAGGGAATAAAGCCCGCCTCTTTCACCGGCGGGGGCGTCACCACCTGCGTCGCCGCTTCGACCCAGTCGCCACCCATCGTCTTGTAGGTATTGACGGTGGCACGAAAAAGGGCGTTCTGGCTGGAAGTATAGGACAGTTCCACATTGAAAAGGCTGCGCTCGGCATCGAGCACTTCCAGATAACTGGTATAGCCTTCGTCGTAACGCATCCACGCAAGGCTGGCATATTTCCGAAGGGCCTTGACCTGCCGGCCGAGGGCCGCGAGACGTTGTCCGGATTTGGTGCGGTCGAGCAGCGCATCCTCCACCTCCCGGAAGGCGTTCTGGATCGTCTGGAGATAGGCCTGAAGCGCCTGCTTCTGGGAAGCCTCGGCCGCCCTCACCTCGCCGCCGATGCGACCCGCCGTGAAAATGGGCACATTGAGATCGACGCCGAAACCCCATTCTTTGGCAGAACCGCTGAACAGGTCGGAAAATTCCGTGCTCACGTGGCCGAAGTCCCCGGTGAGCGATATCGAGGGGAAGTAGAGCGACTTGGCCACACCGATCCGGGCGTTGGCCGCCACAAGTGCCTGCTCGGCCTGCCGGATGTCCGGCCGCCGCTCGAGCAGGTCGGACGGCAGCCCCTGCGGGATGTCCGGCAGCGCCATTTGGTCGATGGTCAGCCCGCGCGGAATCGGGCCTGGATTTTGACCCAGGAGGACACTCAAGGCGTTTTCCAGCTGCCCGATGGCACGTTCGAGGTCGGGGATGCGTGCGAGGGCGTCCTCATACTCGGAATCGGCCTGCATCAGATCCACTTCGCTGATGATGCCTTTATCAAAGCGCAGTTTGAATATCGCCAGCGTCTCCCGGCGGGTTCCAGCTGTGTGCAGGGTGATTTCAAGCTGTTTGTCCAGGGCCCGGAGTTCCACGTAGGATAGCGCCACCGCGCTGACCAGGGTCTGCACCACCGTGCGCCGGGCCTCCTCCGTGCTGAAGAGTTCGGCCTGGGCCGACTCGGAGGCGCGGCGAAATTTGCCCCAGAAATCCAACTCCCAGCTGGCACCGAGAAATACTTGATATAGGTCGTAGGTCGAGTCCACGCCCGAGATGATGGGATTCGGTCCTTCTTCAGTGACCCTTTCGCGCCCGGCACTGCCGCCGCCCGCGACGAAGGGGAACTGATTGCCGCGGGTGGCAAAATAGCGGCCGAAGAATTCCTCCACCCGCGCCGTGGCGATGCGCAGATCCTTGTTCTCCCGAAGGGCGGTCTCTACCAGATGGGTCAGCACCGAATCCTGGAAACGCTCCCACCAGGTGGTGTCGGCAAAAACCCGCGCCTCTTCATCCTCGAAACGCCAAGTGGCCGGTGTTTCGACTTCCGGCCGCTGATAGTCCGGCCCGACTGTCATGCAGCCGGTGAGCAACACCAACAACAGGCACGTCAACGACTGTTTAGGCATGCGCGTCTCCCTTCGTTTTCGTAAGGGGTGGATCGGCGGGCGGGGTGCCGTTCGAGCTCCCGGCGGCGTCCTTCCGATGAGCCAGTCTTTCGAACATGTAGAAGCAGGCCGGCACCACGAAGACTGCGATGAAGCTGGCCGTCAGCATACCGCCGATAACCCCCGAGCCCATCACCCGCCGGGCGATGGCCCCCGAGCCGGTGGCGATGGCCAGCGGCACGCAACCCAGGATGAATGCGAAGCTGGTCATCAGGATCGGCCGCAGCCGCACGCGGGCCCCCTCCAGGGCCGCATCCCTGATTGACAGGCCCTCATCAAACTTCATCTTGGCGAACTCGGTGATCAGGATGGCGTTCTTGGACGACAGCCCGATCAGCATGATGAGGCCGATCTGGGCATAGATGTTGAATTCCATCTGACGCAGAAAAATCGCCCCGAAAGCGCCGAATACGGCAATCGGGATACACAGCAGCACGGCAAAAGGCATAGTCCAGCTCTCGTAGAGGGAAGCCAAGATCAGGAAGACAAAGATCAATGAGAGCACGAAGATCACCCAGGCCGGCACGCCTTCCTGGGCTTTTTTCTCCTGGTAGCTCATGCCCAGGTAGGCAAACCCCATTTCGCGCGGCATGGACTGGGCAAACACCTCTTCCAGGGCCTGCATGGCCTGGGCCGAGCTGAAACCCGGGTTCGCCACCACGTTGATCTGGGCCGAGCGGTAAAGGTTAAAACGCATGGTAAATTCGGGGCCGGAGCGCTGCTCGATCGCGGTTACGGTCGATAGGGGCACCGTATCCCCACGGTCGTTGCGCACGTAAAACTGGCCCAGACCCTCGGCGCTCGTGCGGTACTTACCCTCGGCCTGGACGTACACCTGCCAGGTGCGGCCGAAGCGGTTGAAGTAGTTGACGAAGTAGCCGCCCATGAACGTCTGCAAGGTAGCGTACACCTGCTCCAGATCCATCCCCTGCTTGAGCACCTTGTCGCGGTCCACGTCCACGAAAAACTGGGGCACCGTTGGCAGGAAGGTGGTCGTGGCCCTGGCCACCTCCGGTCGTTTCTGGGCCTCGGCCAGAAATTTCTGTGTGTTTTCCCAGAGAAAGGCGATATCCTTGCCGGCGCGGTCTTGGAGGATAAAGGTCACGCCACCGGACGCGCCAATGCCCGGAATAGCCGGGGGTGAAAACGCAAAGGCAATCCCCTGGGGCACCTGCCTCAGCTTCTGGTTCAGACTCGCCAGGATGGTTGTATATTGGGTCTCGGGGGTCTTGCGCTCGGCCCAGGAGTCCAGCGAAACGAAATAAAAAGCGCTGTAGGTATTGGTCACCCCGGAGAGTAGACTCATTCCGACGACACTCGTGACATATTCGACGCCGGGCGTATCCATGATCAGCTTTTCGACCTCACGGGCCGCCGCCGTCGTCCGCTGCAGCGATGCCGCGTCAGGCAGCTGCAACTGGACATAGCAATAGCCCTGGTCTTCTTCCGGCAAAAAGCCTCCGGGGACTTTTTCACCCAGGAAAACCGTGCCGCCGGCCGTCACCGCGATCAGGATCAGGCTGATGGATAGTTTGCGGATCAGCCCTGCGCAGGCTCTGACATAGCCATTCGTGGCGGCACCGAAGGCGTTGTTGAACCAGCGGTAAAATACGCCTAAGGGGCCACGGGCCTCCTTTTTCGGCCTGAGGATCAGCACCGCAAGCGCCGGGCTGAGGGACAGGGCGTTGAAGGCCGAGATCAGCACCGAGATGGCGATGGTTACCGCAAACTGCTGGTAGAGCTTGCCCGTGATGCCCGGGATGAAAACGGTCGGCAGAAAGACGGCCGACAGCACCAGAGCGATGGCCACCACCGGGCCGGAAACCTCTTCCATGGCCTTCAGCGCCGCATCCTTGGGGGACAACCCCTTCTCGATATGGAGTTCCACGGCCTCCACCACCACGATGGCGTCGTCCACCACCAGGCCGATGGCCAGAACCAGACCCATCATGGCGATGGTGTTGATCGAAAAACCGATCAGCGGAAACATGGCGAAGGTCCCGATGAGCGACACCGGTACGGCCAGCGCCGGAATCAGGGTGGCCCGCCAACCCTGCAGGAAGGCAAAAACGACGATGACCACCAGCGCCAGGGCTTCGAACAGGGTAACGATAATCTCATCGATGCCCTCGCGCACGGCCTCGGTGGTGTCCAGGGCGATGGTGTACTCCAGATCGGGCGGAAAGCTCTCCGCGATTTCTTCCATGAGTTTCTTCACGCCATCCACGGCCGCGATGGCATTGCCGCCGGGCAGCTGGTAAATCGCCACGGCGGCCGCATCTTTACCGTTCAGACGACCCGCCATGGAATAGGTCTGCGCGCCCAGCTCGATCCGGGCCACGTCCTTGAGGCGCACGAGGGATCCGTCCTCTTCCGCGCGCAGGACGATCTGGCCGAAGGCCTCCGGGTCGCTCAGCCGTCCCTGGGCCCGGATGGTGTAGGTAAAATCGACCCCGGGCGGTGCGGGCTCGCCGCCGACCTGCCCCGCCGGGTTCACCGTGTTCTGCGCCTGGATGGCATCCACGACCTCGGGAACGGTGATGTTGAGTTTGGCGAGTTGGTCCGGATTGACCCATACGCGCATGGCGTACTGCCCGGAACCAAACACAATGACGTTGCCGATACCCGGCACCCGCAGGAGCTGGTCGTTCAGGTTGATGGTCGCGTAGTTGGAGAGAAAAACGGGATCGTAGGTGCCGTTGGGGGAAGAAATGTCGATGACCATCAGGGGCGAGGACTGCGATTTCTTGACCGTGACGCCGTAATTCTTGACTTCGGAGGGCAATTTCGTATCGGCCTGGGCTTTGCGCATCTGCGCCAGCACCTGGTCGATGTTGGGGTCCGTCTTGACATCGAAATTCACGTACATCTTCAATTCGCCGTTGTTGGCATTGAGCGAGTACATGTAGTTCATGTTGTCCACCCCGCTCATCTCCTGCTCGATGGGGGTGGCGACGGACTCTTCCACCGTCAGCGCGTCGGCGCCGACGTAGGTGGTGTTGATGAAAATTTCCGGCGGCACGATATCCGGGTACTGGGCCGTGGGCAGGCCCAGGAGCGCCACGATGCCCACGATGACAATGACGATGGAAATACAGATCGCCACGATCGGTCGGTTGATGAAGAATTTTGCCATGAATCCACCTTTCCCTGGAGAAGCGAAAATGTCCTGCGCGGATCAGGATGCGGGCTTAGCCGCTTCCGACGGTTTGGGCGGAGCATAGGGCTTGGGTGCTACTTTGGCCCCGTCGCGCACTTTCTGGGTTCCCTCGGCCACCACCCGGTCTCCGGGTTTGAGACCCTCGGCGATCACCCAGAGTTCCCCGTACCGCTCGCCGACCTTGACGTTGGTGACTTTGACCGTGTTGTCGGCCCCCACCACCGCCACCTGGTAATTGCCCTGGAGCTCGCCCACGGCGCGCTGGGGCACCAACAAAGCGCCTTTGGCCGTGTCGATGAGAGCCCGCACTTTGGCAAACTGCCCCGGCCGCAGGAGGTTTTCGGCATTGGGGAACAATATCGCCACCCGGATCGTGCCGGTACCCTGATCGACTTGCCGGTCGGCAAACGAGAAGGTTCCCTTCTCCGGCCAGGTGGTGCCGTCGGCCAGGATCAGGTCGTAGGTTATCTTCTGGGATTCGGGCGTCTTCGCCTGCTCGGACATTTTCGCGAACTTGAGGTATTCCCGCTCACTGATGGGGACATAGACTTTGATGGGGTTTACCGTGGATACGGTGGTCAGTTCCAGGGACTGGGGCGTGCCGACCAGGTCGCCGAGCTGGGCTTTGGCCTCGCCCGCAATCCCGTCGATGGGGGAGGTGATCTTGGTGAAGCCCAGATCGAGCTGGGCCTTGCGTACCTTCGCCCGGGCAGACAGCACCTGGGCCTCGGCGCTCTGGGCCGTGCCCTCGGCGTTGTCCTTGTCCCGCTGGCTGACGGCATTCGCCGCCGCCAGGGGCAGAATGCGCTTCAGGTTGGCCTGGGCGGTCCTGAAGACCGCCTCTTCTTTGGCCAGGGCGGCCTTGGCCTCGTCCAGGGCGGCCTGGAACGGCCGGGGATCGATTTCAAACAACAGCGTCCCCTTGCGAACGAAATCCCCCTCCTTGTAGTGCTGCTGGATCAAGTAGCCCTCCACCTGGGCCAGAATGGTGGCGTTGATGATGCCGTCCATTGATGCCACCCATTCCTGGTAAACCGGGATGTCCTTCTGGACGACTTCCGCCACCATGACCTCGACCGGGGGTGGTTCCTTGACCGCTTTTTTTTCTTCGGAACAGCCCCACAACCACAGAACCGCCGACAAGGCCAATAAAACGATACCGGATTTAAGCTTCACATTTTCCCCCTTTGGATCCTCAATAAAGATGATTTCGCAAAAGCAAAACGACGCTGTGAGAAGGCCAGTTAAATAACGCGCATATTTCGAGGAATGCTGATGTCGCGGGTACTGAAGTCGGCTTACTTATCCTATGCCGCCATGAAAAGGAATTGCCTTACTGCGGCAGCAAACGGGTTTCTATATAACCTGCTGGGAAAAACGTCAATAGATACCACCAAATTAAAATTATGCCCAAACGCCGCCGTCGTTGGTAAACGATGGCGCATGGTGAAATTTCACATACGCCGAAAAGGTATCTACCGCGTGGATTGTTTTATGTCTATGTGGCGGTCTTCCGCCAGAAACATTCCTCTGGCGTGGCAGCTGATGCGTTCATATCGGTTGCTTTAATTGCTGCACTGTTGCCGCCGGCTTTGGGCCCATTTCCTAAACGGACGAGAATTGAATCGACCTTGCCATTCAAAGGTGCAATGCTGGGGCCCGCTCAACCGGGACCAACTCCAATCCGCATTTATGGAACAACGCCCCTGATTGTATGGATAGCGCAAAGGAAAGAAGAATGAATCCCCCATAAAGGGGGATAAATAAGGTAAACGTCAGCGTGGCATTAGTCAAAAGGCGTGTGTGAAAAATTTGTGACGCCTTGTCCCAATATACGCATCGTCTCCCCGTCATAGCCGATGGCAAAGGCGTGCGCACCGGCGGGTTTCGTGAAATCGCGGTGGAACTGGCGCATGCTTGAAATGGCTTCGGCAAATTCGCTGTGGTCAAGATATGAAAAAAAATCCTGGTGGCTGATTACTTCATACCTAGTGTCCAGAAAAAAAGATGAAAGACCAACTCGTTGATGCTTTCATGGCAGATATCGCCCCGGCCCCATATTTTTAAACGATTGCCGGCCGCCCTGTATTGATACGTCAGCGTCATATCGGGGGTCCGGAAGGTCTGGCCGAGCGGCAACTTGCCGCCCAAAGCGCCCGGATCGGCTTTGCCGTCACCGATCTCTATCCCCAACTGGGCCTCGGCGGCACCATCGGCAGCAGCGTGCCGTCAACTCAGGGGCAATACTTCCCGGACCTTTTTAACGCCGACAAAATCGGCTACAGCGCCTTCGGCTTTTTCGAGTGGAATATCTTCAACTACGGCCGTTTGAAGAACATCGTGCGCCTGCAGGACGCAGCCTTCCAGCAGCTGCTGGAAGACTACCGCCGGACCGTCCTCCAGGCCCAGGGCGAGGTGGAGAATGCCATCATCGCCTTTCTCAAGTCCCGCCAGCAGCTGGAGGCTTTCCAACTGGCCGCGGACGCTGCCCGGCGGGCCTACGACATATCCACGGAACAGTACCAGGACGGCCTGGTGGACTTCAACACGGTCCTCAATACCCTGCGAACCCTTTTTGCCCAGCAGGAGCAACTGGTCGTGAGTGAGGGCACGGTGGCCACCAACCTCGTGGCCGTCTATCGCTCCTTAGGCGGTGGGTGGGAGATCCGTCAGGACGAGACAGCCCTGGAGTTGATCCCGAAAGATGTCCGGGAGGAAATGCGGGAACGGACGGACTACTGGGATAAGACTTTCGATGAGGAATGAAAAACAAAAACAGGTTCCGGTGGAAATTCTACCGTCAAATGTGGTAATAGCCTCAGGTGCATCCCTCTGTCTGGAAATGCGGTTCAGGTCGATTTGAAAGGGAAATTTTATGATTTTGTTCTTTGCAAGTGTGGGACTACTGTTGCTGGGGTATCTGGTCTATGGCAGGCTGATCGACCGGCTTTTCGGGTCTGATCCGAAACGGCCCACCCCGGCGGTCACCATGGAGGACGGGGTGGACTACATCAAGCTGCCGCCCTGGAAAATCTTTCTGATTCAGCTGCTCAACATCGCCGGGCTGGGTCCGATCTACGGTCCCATCCTGGGCGCCCTTTACGGCCCGGTGGCCTTGATCTGGATCGTTTTCGGCTGCATTTTCGCCGGAGCCGTTCACGATTACTTCTCCGGCATGCTTTCGGTGCGCTATGACGGCCAGAGCGTACCGGACGTGGTGGGGCATAACCTGGGCAATGGGTTTAAACAATTCATGCGCGTGTTTTCGGTGATCCTGCTGATCCTGGTGGGTGTGGTCTTTTTCCTCGGGCCGGCCGCCCTGTTGCAGAGCTTGACCGGTATCGATCTCAAGGTGCTGATCGGTCTCATTATCGCCTATTATTTTCTGGCCACAATCCTCCCGGTAGACAAGATTATCGGGCGGATTTACCCGGTCTTCGGTGCGGTGCTGATTTTCATGGCGGTGGGCACAATCGTGATGCTCATCGCCAAGGGGTATGAATTCTACCCCCAGCGCACCTTTACCAATGTCAATCCCCATGACCTGCCGCTGTGGCCGCTGATGTTCATCACGATCGCCTGCGGTGCGGTCAGCGGATTTCACGCCACCCAGTCACCCATGATGGCCCGCTGTCTGCCCAGCGAGAAGTACGGGCGCAGCGTGTTCTTCGGTTCGATGATCGCCGAAGGCGTCATCGCCCTGATTTGGGCGACGCTGGCCATTTCTTTTTTTCATACGCCGGAGGCTCTGGACAAGGTCCTGGCCGAGGGGGGGCCGGGGCTTGTGGTCAACCGGGTCTCCACCACGCTCCTGGGGGGATTCGGGGGGCTTTTGGCCATCATCGGCGTGGTGGTGCTGCCGATCACCTCGGGCGACACGGCCTTCCGAAGCGCACGGCTGATCATCGCCGACATCTTCAAGCTTTCCCAGAAAGAACGGCTCAAACGTCTGATGATTGCCGGCCCTTTGTTCGCTGTGGGATTTCTGATCTCGCTTTCCGATTTCGGACTCATCTGGCGCTATTTCGGCTGGGCCAACCAGACCCTGGCGGCGGTGGTGCTCTGGACGGCGGCTGTATATCTGGTGCGGGCAAAGAAGTTCCACTGGGTGGCCACGGTTCCGGCCATCTTCATGACGGCCGTGGTGACCACCTTTATTGCCAACTCGGGCATTGGTTTCAACCTGCCAATGCCGATCGCCACCAGTATCGGCATTGGCAGCACCGTCGTGGCGACGGTAGCCTTTTTCTGGAAAGCCCGGCTGATTCAAATACCGCCGACGGGGACACCCGAAGAACCGTGAAGGGGGAATCGGCAAATCCGTATCAACCTGTTTGGGGTTATGTATCATTAGAGCGGCGTTTTCGAAGGGTTGCCAGTCGGCCGGCCGAGAAGGGGAGAAATCAGTGAAAACCGGAATGATGCTTATCGTAATGGCTATTGCGGCGATGGCGCCCGAATGCGTTTGGGCGCAAGATTATAGCGGGCAGTGGCTGGGGACGATCACCGAATCACAAAATCGCTGTAAAGACCTTGGCAAAGCCGAACCCGGCGATTACAAACTCACCATCGTGCACAAGGACAACGAAATTCTGATCATGGAAAACGTGGTGCAGCGGCCCTACAAGGGCGTGATCAACCCCAAACAGCCGCGCAACGTCCATGTGCAGGGGGCCTACATCGTGGACGGCGGCTACGTGACCGAAATGATCGACATCGTTTTCGAGAGTGATACCAAGGGCACGGGGGATTCGGTCTGGAGCTGGTCGGACGGCTATTACCAGTGCGGGGGACGGTTCAAGTTTGAATTGACCCATATCCGGGAGTAGGCGCCGGTTGCGCTATCGGTTGGGTTGACCGGCAGCGGCGCTTCACCGATGGTAAGGGAAAGGAAACCAATGCATAGAATACGACTATGGGTGTTGCTCTTAGGGGGGATAATGGGCTGCGCTGCGGGCGGCCATCCGGGTGCAACCTCCCGCAGCACGGATTCCCACCTCTTATTGAATAAAACGTGGCAATGGGAAGCAACAATGACCCCGGCGGAAACCATTTCGGTTTCCGATCCGGACCGCTATACAATCCGGTTCCTGGCCGACGGCCAACTGCAGGCCCGGTTCGACTGCAACCGCGGCGGTGGGAGCTATACGATTTCAGCGGGGAAGCTGTCCTTCGGGCCGATGATGTCCACCCGCATGGCCTGCCTTCCGGACTCGCAGGATGGACCGTTCATGCGGGATTTGCAGCGCGTCACATCCTTTTTCGTTGAGGAGGGCACGCTTTATCTGGAACTGCCCTACGACAGTGGAACGATGCACTTCCGGGAGGCTCCCACATCCAAACAGCCTGACACACCGGTCGGCGACATCCTTAAATTTCGGGGGACCGTTGTACACACAGATGTGGAAGGTGGTTTCTTCGCTATCGAGAGCGATGACGGGCGCGTTTATGATCCTATCAATCTTCCCGACCGTTTTAAAAAACATGGCCTGAAAGTAAACGTGGCCGCCAAATTGCGAAATGACATGGGAAGCATCCACATGGTTGGCGACATCATTGAAATTGTAGAAATCGACGCTGAATAGAAGCGTCTCAAAAACAACAAAGGACTCAATAAATCAAACTAACTTTCGCTTTCCGAATGATTCGCCGCTGTATTTTTTCCCCTTCATGTATGGCCTGGCTATCCCATAGAAAGGAACTCTGCCGGGGGTTGGCATTACTTGCCAA
>Ga0272441_10013151_pt1 | contig 11956 bp, 8 predicted proteins | sample SSMProp6N_FD_193582 | JGI IMG/M metagenome (GOLD analysis project Ga0272441, IMG submission 193582) | Marine sediment archaeal communities from Little Sippewissett salt marsh, Falmouth, MA, United States - SSM-Prop-6N | ecosystem: Environmental > Aquatic > Marine > Wetlands > Sediment ...
CGGCATGACCCGCTGGCAACTAGCGACAAGGGTTTCGCTCGTTACGGGACTTAACCCAACATCTCACGACACGAGCTGACGACAGCCATGCAGCACCTGTACACGTTTCACTCCGAAGAGCAGCGGACACTCCTTTCGGAGGCCGCATCCGTGCTTTTCAAGCCCAGGATAAGGTTCTTCGCGTAGCATCGAATTGAGCAACATGCTCCACCGCTTGTGTGAGGACCCGTCAATTCCTTTGAGTTTTAGCCTTGCGACCGTACTCCCCAGGCGGTCCACTTAACGCTTTAGCTGCGGCCGGGAATCCGTCAAAGAAACCCCAACCTAGTGGACATTGTTTACGGCCAGGACTACCGGGGTATCTAATCCCGTTCGCTCCCCTGGCTTTCGCACCTCAGCGTCAGGACAGGCCCAGCGTGTCGCTTTCGCCACCGGCGTTCCTCTTGATATCTACGCATTTCACCGCTCCACCAAGAGTTCCACACGCCCCTACCTGCCTCAAGCCTACCAGTTCGCCCAGCAGTTCCTCGGTTAAGCCGAGGGATTTCACAAGACGCTTGATAGGCCGCCTGCGTGCCCTTTAAGCCCAGTAATTCCGAACAACGCTTGCCACCTCCGTCTTACCGCGGCTGCTGGCACGGAGTTAGCCGTGGCTTCCTTTGGGATTCCTCAACGCGCCCGCTTTCACGGGTTTGCTTGGTAGTCCCTGACAGTGGTTTACACCCCGAAAGGCTTCTTCCCACACGCGGCGTCGCTGGATCACGCTTTCGCGCATTAGTCCAATATTCGTCCCTGCAGCCTCCCGTAGGAGTCTGGGCAGTGTCTCAGTCCCAATGTGGCCGGTCGACCTCTCAGCCCGGCTACCCGTCGTTGCCTTGGTAGGCCATTACCCCACCAACAAGCTGATGGGACATGGACCGATCCCGGGCCGGCGGACCCGAAGGTGACCGCCCTTTGACCGCTCGGAGATGCCTCCGTGAGGTCTCATCGAGTATTGCACCACTTTTCAATGGTCTATCCTCGTGCCTGGGGTACGTTATCCATGCATTACTCACCCTTCCGCCGCGCTACTTGCTCCCCGAAGGGAACGTTGGCGCTCGACTTGCATGGGTTAGCCACGCCGCCAGCGTTCGTTCTGAGCCAGGATCAAACCCTTCAGTTGATTTATCGGTCGAACCCGTCGGACGGCAGGCTGCGGTCCTCTAACCCGCGTGGGGGTCACCGTCCCGATTGCTCGGGACTTATTTGCCCGCTTGCCGCCCGAAATCGGGCGTCGGTCGATTGAAGGTGAAACTGGCACGGCCCCGCTCCGGCACGGGCCGGGCGGGATCGGCAAAACTCAAAATCCTGGTTCTACTTGTAGAACATCACGAGGATTCTGAGTGGGCCCGCCGCAAAAAATGGGGCGACCCGAATCTGTTGAACCGGCCCCGGCCGCGGCCGTGATAGCCGAAACCGGGCGGTCACATCCTCGTGACGGCAACACTGTTCACTTGTCAAAGAGCCGCTTGGCCCCGGGCCTGAGCGCCCGCCAGCCATCTCGCGAACCGGGAACTATACACTATCACACGAACCGGTCAAGCCGATTCCGAGAATTGTCAAGTTTTTTCCGAGGGTTGTCGTCGGCGTGCCTGCAAACCCTGCATCGCCGTACACGACACACAGAGCATTCGTGGGCTGAGGACGCATCGCCCTAAAGCCGCTACACACTGTAGCAGGTGCCCGAGTGTTCGTCAAGGGTTAGGGGGCAGAAAATCTTCCGTTGTTTCCGGTCCCGCCCGGCCGCGGCGGGGCGGGCTTTTTGCCTTTCCTTGCGGTCGGCCGGGCGATACAGTGCGCGGTGACGTCGGCTGACAAGGCGGGCGAAACAGGAGAGCGAATCCATGGCGTCGCGAAAGAAGGTGCGGTTCGGGATCATCGGAAGTGCAGGTCTCATCGGCAATTATCACGCCGGCGTCCTTACGGATGGCGCGGGGCCTTACGAACTGACGGCCCTGTGCGACATCCACAAGCCCCGCCTGGATGCCCAGTGCCAGCGCCTGGGCCTGCCGGGGACGACCGAGGCGGCCGAACTGGTCGCGCGCGACGACGTGGACGCGGTCATCGTCGCCACGCCGCACCCGCTGCACTGCGCGCACGTGACACTGGCGGTCGATGCCGGCAAGGACGTCCTGACCGAGAAACCCCTGGCCGCCACACCCGCCGACGCCAAGGCCCTGATCCGCGCGATCAACCGCCGCCGGCGGATCGGCGGGATCCACTACCAGCAGCGCGGCCGGCCCGCGACGATCAAGGCCAAGGACATGATCGCCAGCGGCGAACTCGGGCGCTTGCTGGGCATTCGCCTGAGCGGCTCGTACTACAAGAGCAACTACTACTACAGCCTTGGCGGGTGGCGCGGAACGTGGCGCGACGAGGGCGGCGGCGTGCTGATCAACCAGGCCCCGCACGACATCGACATGATGTGCTACCTGGCGGCTGGGGCGGCGCCGGCGGAACTGGCCGGGCGGTGGAGCAACCTCTACCACGACAACAGCCAGGTCGAAGACGTCGCGTCGGCGGCGGGCGTGTTTGGCAACGGCGTGGAGTTTTCTCTGAACGTCAGCGTGGCGATGCACGCGGACGTCTCGCGGATCGAGGTGTTCGGCTCGGCCCGGGCGATCACGCTGACCGGCGGGGACTTCACGCGCTACGTCCGCTACGCCGCCGACCTGGTCGAGTTCGCGCGGGCCTACGACGGGCCGAATCCCTATCAAGGCCCGGAGGCCATCGAGCAGCCGCTGCCGGCCTGCGAGGAGCCCGACGGCGCGCTGCTGCACAAGCGCTTCGCCGAGGCGGTGCTCACCCGCAAGAAGCGCCACCTCCTGGTGCCGGCGGCCGAGGGGATGTGGTCGGCCCAGACCATCTACGCCATCTTCCTGTCGGGCTACCTGGGCAAGAAGGTCAAATTGCCCGTCAGCGCCGCGCGGTACGACAAGATGCTCGCGGACCTGATCGCCCATGCCCGCCCGGTCGCCCGCGGCCAAGCCGACAGCGCCGAAGGCATGGAGGCGAAGTTCTAGGACCTCACCGGGCGCGCCCCTCCGGCGCGCGTTCGCGGTCCAGCAACATGTCGCTGTACGATCGGTCGATCAGGTTGGGCGGGGAGACCCCGAGCAGCGCCACGTACCGCTCGCATTGGGCGCGGAGGCGTTCCGGGCCGATTCGCCCGGTCTCGTCGATCGCCTCGATCTCGACGAACGTCCCCAGCCCGTCCACGGCGTCCAGGTGGAACTTGACGTTGTCGATGAAATAGATCTCGCGTGTTTTTTCAACGACGACCATGACGCCGAGCGACTCGGTCAAGATCTGTTTCAAGGCCGGGTCCGGCGGCGGGTGGTACAGTGTGACGACGGCCTGTTTCGGCCCGGCCTCGTCGGGGCGGCGGTAGTGGATCAGGCTGTTCTCGATGTTGCCTTCGCGGAGTTTCAGCCGCCCGGTGCGGCAGTGGAGGTAGGTGTCCACTTGGCGGTCGGTCCCCCTGAAATCGGCACGGCGACCCGTCAGGATCGCGCGGACGCGGTCGGGGTCGGCGCAGCGGGCCTTGACCTCGACGTTCAGGTGGCTCACGGGGCTTTGTCTCCGCCGCTCGGGGCGGTGGCGGCGCGGCGTGCGGGGCGCGTGCTGGCCGGGGCCGTACCCGTCGCCGGCGGGCGCCGCTTGGCCCACGTCAGCGTGCTGACCAGGAGGAGGTGGTCGGAAGCGGCCGACTTGACGATCCGGCTGGCGACGGTCTCGACGTGCGGCGAATGGAAGATGTGGTCGATGCGGAATTGCCAGTCCACGCCGCGATAGCGCCACCCCCAGGTGACGTGCTTGTCCGCCCGTGGCGTGACGGAGGCGAAACTGTTCACATACTTCCGCCCGGTCAAATACCGGTAGGCCCGCATCTGCGAGGTGCTGTTGAAGTCCCCGACGATGAGGACGGGGCCTTTCGCCGGCAGGTTGGCGCAGATGTGCTTGATCTCGTTGGCTCGGATGCCCTCGGTGCGGACCAGTAGCCCGATCAGCCCGCCGAGGCCTTCATTCCGCCGCGGGACGATCGGAAACAGGTGGACGTTGGCGACGTGGACGTTCCGGCCGCCGAGGCGGGCTTGGACCACCCACGCGCCGAAGTAGCCGAACTTGCGCGGGATGAACTTGACGGCCTTGATGCGCTTCTTGGCCAGGAAGCCGAACCCCCCGGCTCCGCCGGCGTGGCGGAAGCCGATGTGCCGGTACAGCCCGGCGAGTTTGGCCCGCAGGTAGCGTGCGGACTGGCGGTTGGTTTCCTGGAGGCAGACCAGGTCGGCGTTGGCCTTGCGGATCGTCTTGACGATCAGCGGAAGGTTGGGGTTGCCGTAGTTGATGTTGTACGAGGCGACAGTGAACTTGACGGCGGGCTTGGACGCCGGCCCACTGGCGGGCTTCGAGCGCGGCCCGGCAAGCCCGACGGCGACGGCGGCGATCAGTCCGCCCAGGACGCCCGCCCATCGCGCGCCCCCGAGGCCGCGGCCCAAGCCGATGATACGTCGGCAACACCCCATAGCCTGATTCTATCGACGCGGGCCGCCGCTGACAAGGACGGCGCCCGGGGCGGCGCTGCGACTCACTCAGCCGGCGCCTGACCGGCCAGGGCGCGGAGCGTCGTCATCTTCTGGCGGACCTCCTGCGCCATCCGCGAGTTGGGGTACTCCTGCACGATCTGCTCGCCGATGGCGACGGCCTCGGCCCAGTTTTCCTCCGTGACGCGGATGGCGAACTGCACGCCGAAGTTGTGCAGCCGCGCCCGGAACACGCCTCGGGCGGATTCCTCCAGCGCCGCGGCCTCGGCCGGGGTGAGGTACTTGTCCAGTTCACTGATCAGATCGATGGAGCGGTCGATGTCGCCATTCTTGACCGCCTCCCCGTAAGCCTGGAGCAGGTCGCGCTTGTGGCGCGTCTGCGCGTCGCGGAGGCGCTGCGGCAGCGCGGCGACCTTGGCGTTCTTGGGCAGCAGTTGCATCAGACGCCGCGCCAGGCGCACGGCCTTGTCCCAATCCTGCGCGGCGATGAACTCGTCGATCCGCTTCATCGCCGAGTCCACCTTCTGCTCGACGGTCGTCTCGCGGGCCGCGGCGATCGCCTTCCGCAGGCGGGGAACCTGCTCGGGGTGCCCCAGGCGCGTCTCGACGTCGCTCACCAGGGCCTCGGCACTGGCGTAGTCCTGGCGGATCAGGTGGTCGTGGAGGACCTCGTCGATGGCTTCGGCCTCGCGCTGACGATACAGCAGGCTCTTGGCGGCGTCGGACATCTGCGACAGGTCCACGAGGCGCCGGCTGGACTCGTGCAAGGCCTCCAGTACGCTTTCCAGGCGGCGGATGCGGTCGGTCGCCGATTGGACGCCCCGCTGGTTGTCGATCAGGACCATCGCTAGACCGTACACCATGGCCACCAGCGCGATCGCCACCAACTCCAACAGGATCGCCGGCAGCACCCCCACCCACTGGTCGGCGGGCAACTCCTGGATCGCCACGATCGCACGGGCGACCGAAATGGCCAGCATGATAACCAACGCGACCAGAGAGGCGATGGCCCAGACCTTCGCGGCCACGGCGACCCACTTGTACCGTCCGGCGTTCTCAGGCATCGCATGGCTCCTTCCAGACGAACGAATCGGGCGAACGATTGTCGGCGACAATCTAGGCTCGGTGGCCGGCAAAGTCAACCGCGCATCGCGACGGAGGTCGGCGGCGGCGCGGGCTTGCCCGGCGGGGCGCCGTGGGGCTATCATGACGCCATGCCACGCGAGGTCATGGACGTCCGGCAGGTCGCACGCTACCTGAACCTCCCCGTCCAGGAGGTGGTCAAACTCGCCGCGCGCGGCAAGATGCCCGCCCGGAAGGTCTCCGGGCAATTTCGCTTCCGCAAGGGCGAGATCGACCACTGGGTCGAGACGCAGATGCCGGAGTTGTCGCACGAGCGCATGGCCGAGATCGAGCAGGGCGTCAGTTCGCACCACGGGATGGACCACGAGGCCCCGCTGCTGATGCCGCTGATCCCCGCCGCCGGTGTGGTCGTGCCGCTGCCGGCGCGGACGCGCGAGGCGGCGATCCGCGCCCTGGTCGCCGCCGCCGACGGAGCCGATTTGGTGTACGAGGCCAAGGACCTCGTCGAGCACATCCGCCAGCGTGAGGGCTTGTGTCCGACGGCGCTGCTGCCGGGCGTGGCGCTGCCGCACCCGCGCCACCCGCTGCCGAACGACATCGCCGCGTCGTTCGTGATTGTCGGGCGGACGGCCGGGGGCATCCCCTTCGGCTGCCCCGACGGGTCGCTGACGCGCCTGCTGTTTCTGATCTGCTGCAAGGACGAGCGGACCCACCTGCACGTCCTGGCGCGGATCTCTCGCATGCTGGACGCGGCGACGGTCGAGGCGTTGATGGACGCCCCGGACGCCGAAGCCGTCCGCGAGCGGCTCGGCCGCCGCGAGGCCGACGTGCTCGCCGACGCGGGCGCGTGACGCCCGACGCGCCGCCGGGTCCTCCGAGCGCGGCAAATCGCCTTGACGCGCCGGGGGCGAAGTCCATACATTCCCGGTTCGCGAAACGCCGCGCGGCTCGAATACCGGTAGGTCTCTCGGCTGAGACAGGAGCATGGCATCGTGGGTTACGACTGCGTCGTGTGCATCAAGTACGTCCCGGACACCCAGCGGGTGACCGGCGAGGCGATGAAGGAAGACGGCACGGTGAACCGCGCCGCCCTGCCGATGGTCTTCAATCCCGAGGACCTCAACGCCCTCGAGCAGGCCCTGGCGATCCGCGACGCCCGCGGCGGGTCCGTGGCGGTCGTTACGATGGGCGCCCCGGCGGCGGGGGAGATCCTCCGCGAAAGCCTCTGCCGCGGCGCCGACCGCGCCGTCCTCCTGACCGACCGCCGGGCGGCGGCGTCCGACACGCTGGCCACCAGTTACATCCTCTCCTGCGCCGTCAAGAAACTCCCGCACGACCTGGTCCTCTGCGGGCGGCAGGCCATCGACGGCGACACCGCGCAGGTGGGCCCGCAGATGGCCGAGAAACTCGGCATCCCGCAGATCACCTACGTGGAGGAACTCCTCGGCCTGGACGCCGCGACGATCCGCGTCCGGCGGAGCGTGGGCAACGGGTTCGAGGTGATCGATGGCGACCTGCCGATCCTGCTGACGGTGATGGACACCGCCAACACGCCGCGTCCCCCGGCCGCCAAGCGCATCATGAAGTACAAGAAAGCCCGCGCCCCGGCCGAGGTCGCACGCGAGGCCGCCGAAGCCCTCGGCCCGGATGCCGACCCCGACGCCGTCACCGCCGAAGCCGAGAAGCGCTGCGACGCGCTGCGAGGCCGCGGCCTGCTGATCGACCAGTGGAGCCTCGACGACATCGACGCCGATCTGACCTGGTGCGGCGCCCGCGGCAGCCCCACCAAGGTCCACCGCATCCAGTCGGTCATCCTCGCCGGCGGGCAGTACCGCGAGCACCCCCCGACCGACGAGGGCGTCCGCGAACTCGTCGCCGAACTCATCGAAGACCATACGATCGGATAAGCGGAAACAAGAATGATCGACGTGAATCGACAAGGCGAAGTCTGGGTCTTTGCCGAGCAGGAAGACGGGCGCCTGTCCGACGTGCCGCTGGAATTGCTCAGCAAAGGCCGCGAACTGGCCGACCGCCTGGCCGTGCCGTTGGGAACCCTCCTGCTGGGCCACAACGTCGAGGGCCTGTGCGAGGCCCTCACCGCCCACGGCGCCGACAAGGTCTATCTCGCCGACGACCCGCGCCTGGAGCACTACCAGGCGGCCGGGTATCGCCGGGTCATCTGCGACCTGATCGAACAACACGCCCCGCAGATCGTCCTGTATGGGGCCACGCCCCTGGGACGCGACCTGGCGCCCACCGTCGCCAGCGCCATGTGGTGCGGGCTGACCGCCGACTGCACCGACCTGCAGATCGGCGACCACAAGCCCCCCGGCAGCGACGAGGTCCACAAGAACCTCATGTTCCAGATCCGCCCCGCCTTCGGGGGCAACATCATCGCCACCATCGTCAACTACGACCGCTGGCCCCAGATGGCGACCGTCCGGGAGGGCGTCATGGCGCTGACCGACCCGGACGTGTCCCGGCGCGGCGAAGTCGTCCGATGCGCCGCGGACCTCGACGGGGTGGCGATGCCGCTGAAGGTCATCGACTCCCAGCGCCGCCCGAAGAGGGTCAACCTCAAGGCCGCGCGCATCATCGTCGCCGGCGGGGCGGGCGTCGGCAGCAAGGACAACTTCCGCCTGATCTGGGACCTGGCCAATTGCCTCGGCGCCGCCGTCGCCGGGTCGCGGGCGGCCGTGGACCTGGGATTCGTCGACCACGACCACCAGGTCGGGCAGACCGGCACCACCGTCCGACCGGCCTTGTACATCGCCTGCGGCATCAGCGGCGCCGTCCAGCACCGCGCCGGCATGGGCGAGTCCGCCAAGGTCCTCGCCATCAACAACGATCCCGAAGCCCCGATCTTCTCCGTCGCCCACCACGGCATCGTCGGCGACCTGACGGACGTCATCCCCAGATTGATCAAGACCGTCCGCTCCGGGGCCGCCCAGAAGACCTGACCGGCCACGCGAGCCGGAGGCGCTGCGACAGGACATCCAGCATGGCGAACTTCTTCACCGACAACGACGACATCCGATTCCTCTTCGACCACCTCGACCTCGCGCGCCTGGCGGAGATCCTCGAGGAGGGCTTCCGCTTCGCCGGCGAGTTCGACTACGCCCCGGCCGACGCCGGCGACGCGGTCGATAACTACCGCCGCATCCTGACGGCGCTGGGCGAACTGGCGGGCGACCACATCGCCCCCACGGCCGAGGACTCCGACCGCGACGGCAACCGCCTCGAAGCCGACGGGTCCGTCACCCGACCGGCCGGCATCGCCAAGGCCCTCGACCTGCTCGGGCGCGCCGACCTGATGGGCTTCACCCTCCCGTACCGATTCGGCGGCCTCAACGGGCCCAACCTCCTGTACACCATGAGCATCGAGATCGTCAGCCGCGCCGACGCGGCCCTGATGAACCTCTACGGGCTCCAGGGCATCGCCGAAACCATCAACGCCTTCGCCGACGAGGCCGTCAAGGCCGACGTCCTGCCGGACATGGCCGCCGGGAAGACCACCGGGGCGATGGTCCTGACCGAGCCGGACGCCGGCAGCGACCTCCAGGCCGTCAAGACCCGCGCCTACCAGGACGGCGACGGCAACTGGTTTGTCCAGGGCGTCAAGCGCTTCATCACCAACGGGTGCGGGGAGATCCTCCTGGTCATGGCCCGCACCGAGCCGGAGATTGCCGGCGGACGCGGCCTGAGCCTCCTGCTTCTCGAGCGCGGGCCGCGCGTCAAGATCCGCCGACTCGAGGACAAACTCGGCATCCACGCCTCGCCGACCTGCGAGATCTTCTTCGACGACGCGCCCGCGAAACTCATCGGCGAGCGCCAGCGCGGGCTCGTCCCTTACGTCGCCAGCCTCATGGACGGTGCCCGGATCGGCATCGCCGCCCAGGGCCTCGGCATCGGCGAGGCCGCCTTCCGCGTCGCCCGCGACTATGCCCACAGCCGCCGGCAGATGGGCCAGGCGGTCGAGAACTTCCCCGCCCTGCGGGAACTGATCGCCGACATGCAGATCGACCTCCAGGCCGCCCGGACCCTGACCTACTTCGCGTCGTTCTGCGTGGACATCCATCGCGGCGCCCTCCGCCGCCTCGACGCCGGCGAGGTGACCGACAAAGACGAACTCAAGCGCCTCAAGACCGACGCGCGAAAGTACAAACGCCTCAACAGCATGCTCACCCCCATGTGCAAGTACTACGCCTCGGAGATGTCCATGCGCGTCGCCAACGGGGCCGTCGCCGTCCTGGGCGGGTCCGGCTACATGAAAGACTACCCCGTCGAGCGCCACCTCCGCGACAGCCGCATCACGACCATCTACGAGGGCACCACCCAGTTGCAGGTCGTCGCCGCCGTCCGCGGCGTCACCTCCGGGACCGCCGCCGGGCTGATCGCCGACCTGCTCGACCGCGACTGGCCCGAGGACCTCGCCGACCTGGCCGCCAAGGCCCGCCAGGCCGCCGCGCTGCTCGACGAGGCCATCGCCTTCGTCAAGGAACAGCCCGGCACCGAGTACATGGACCTCGTCGGCCGGCGCCTCGTGGACATGGCCATCTACATCATCGTCGCGGCCCTGCTGCTGGACCAGGCCGGCGCCAGCGAGACCAAGAAGGCCGTCGTCCGCCGATGGCTCACCGTCAAGGTCCCCGAGATCCGCATGAACCGCGAGGTCATCCTCAGCGGCGAGCGGTCGCCGATGACCGACTTCGAGGCCCTCGCCGGCCCGCTGCCGGTCGGCCAGTGACCCGCGCCAAACCTGAACGGACCTCTACAGTTCTCTACAGTTCTCCACGGTTCTCTACAGTTCTCTACAGTTCTCTACAGTTCTCTACAGTTCTCTACGGTTCTCTACAGTTCTCTACGGTTCTCTACAGTTCTCTACGGTTCTCTAAGGTTTGGAGCGGGCAATATTCCCCAGTTGTGCCGTAACCCCTTTTCGGATAAGGGCCGGCATTTTCCGGCGGTCGGTGGTTCACCTGAGGGACGAGGATTCCGGCGGAATCCGAAGCCCTGTGCTTGTCAGTAGCCGGCTTGCCACGGCGTAGTCCCATCGGGACGAAGCCGGGTAGCCCGCTGCCTGCTTGCCACGGCGTAGTCCCATCGGGACGAAGCCGGGTTGCCTGCTGCCTCTGTCGCTATTAACTTGCCAAACCGCTGGGACGCCGACGGCGCAGCGTCCCTCCACTAAGAGCCCGTAGTTACACGTTTGTGCGCACAAACGTGTAACTACGTCCGGTCGAAATCGCCCCAAACCTCCCCGGCCGCGGGAGATAAGTTTTTCTCACTTTCCCCGCCTGCCCCGAAAACTCGTGACACGTTTGTGCGCACAAACGTGTAACTACGTCGGGCCGATTCACCGCCGAGATCGCCGAGATCGCGGAGGGCAGACAGAGCGCTCACAGGTGCCTTGGCGGCCCGAAGGGCGGCCAAGTGAAGCCCCGCCCGCCGCCCAAAGCCCGGCCGTCGCGTCGGTCGGGCCAAGTCCCGTCAGGGACGGTCGTCGTTAGCCCAGGGCGCAGGCCGAAGGCCAAGCCCTGGGGCACCGAGCCCCATCCCCTTCAAGCCCCGGCGGGGGCGATCGAAACCACGGGCGCAGACAAGCGCCCCCGGCTGAAGCCGCCGAGCGGGAAGAGCGTTGAAACGCCCTCGATAGGATTGATGGACGCTCCGCGATACCAGGCGTAAACGCCTGGTTGGAATCCCGGCGCAAGAGGCCGGGGAATCCGTGCTGCATGAATCTCCCCCTGTCAGTACAATTGCAGGCGTCCCGGTTTCTCGAATGCGCGGTCGCCGCTATAGGATGAGGAACTGCAATGTCAGGATTTCAGATCAAGTTCGCCTACGACCTCAAAGATCCAGACGACTCATCACCCGTGGCCCGCAATGGCCCACTCTTCCATCGGTGGCTTCCAGACGGCGAGCCCGATGCTCTCACACTTGGGACCGGTCATCCTGGTCACCTCCTGAAGGTATGGTTTGAGAGGACGGGTTATGTGCGTGGGGGCTTCATTAGATATGATCGTAAGAAGCGAGAGGTCGATCCCAAGATTATGGCAACGCAGGGTATCCTGGAAGCCGGTACCCTCCGTGGCCTCCTGACCATCGACAACCCGCCAGCGGGTGCGCTCGAGGCGGTCCGGCAAAACGCAATCGGGGACGAAGAATACATCCGCTTCGGCAAGTTCCTCATCAAGGACATCCTATACCCGGCCCTCTGCGAATTCCTAAACCTTGTTCGGATCAACTACGGTCAGTACTGGGTGCGTGAGTTGGAGCCATGGGATTCC
>Ga0272441_10013153_pt1 | contig 11955 bp, 8 predicted proteins | sample SSMProp6N_FD_193582 | JGI IMG/M metagenome (GOLD analysis project Ga0272441, IMG submission 193582) | Marine sediment archaeal communities from Little Sippewissett salt marsh, Falmouth, MA, United States - SSM-Prop-6N | ecosystem: Environmental > Aquatic > Marine > Wetlands > Sediment ...
CGTGGACAGTGCGTGAAGCCGAAACCGCTTACGGGCAGTTTTCGACCCCGAAAATCGCCCGTAAGGCCCGGAATCAGGCCTCACACGGGGGTTAAGAGGCTGAAGTGCAACGGCTTAACGCGGTTCGACCGCGGAGCCCGGTGGATTGTCGACCAGGCCGTAGGGGAAAAGCGGATTCAGCGGCGGCTGCTTGCCTCTCTCTGGCGCATGCGCTAACGCGAGTCCCTTTTCCTTTGGCCGTTTCGGCCCGACTGGACCCCATAGTGGACCCAAAGAGGGGAAGGGACTCGAACCGTTCGTTCAACGCACCAAGAATGACAAAGAGCAGAATGTCTGCGACAGACATGCCTGCACCCCAACTACGGCGGTCCTCGTCTGACCTATTGCACTCACAGTCCAACGTCCTGATCCGCCCCCTTCTCTCGGATGCCCTGCTGGCGGGCGTTGTGCGGGCGGGAGACGCACTCGCATGAAGCGCGGCGTGCGCCTATACCGGGATGGCGACTCGGGAAGGGTTGACTGGCTGTGTGCCAGCGCGAGAATCACGGCCGGAGGGGCGGGAATTGACGGTAGTACGGGGCCAGCATTGAAGATGTCGCCGATATCCCGGGTCCGCGCCACGTTGAGAGACGCGGTGTATCGGCACGAAGCGAAGCAGGCACAGTCCAACAGGCTTGGCTATGAGCTGCTATTCACGGCACTATTGTGCCTGAGCGGCATCGGCATCCTTGCCGTGTTGATTCTGGCGCCAATCTGGATCAGCGAGGCGGTGTTCCAGGAGCGCGAGAACTCGACACTCGATGGTCTGCTACTGACAACCGTTGACCGAGAGAGACTCCTTTGGGCCAAGCTGCTTGGCCGGCTCAGACCGCTGCTCCTCATGATGATCGGGAGCGGCGTAATGGGCGGCGTGTTGGGGGCAGTCTTGGGCTGGAAGCACTCGCCGATCAACTGGTGCGTGCTTGGCGTCGTCTGGGGACTCGTCCTGGGTGCGAACCTCCTAGGAGGGGGAGTGGCGCGCGGGGCCTATGGCTTGATTGCGGCAGTCAGGACACGCTCACGTCTGAGAGTTACCGCCCGGGCCGTGTGGTCGCCCTTCTTCCTCCTGGTCTTCCAGTTCCTCGCCGTAGTGCTGCTGCTGAGCATGGCTTGTGCGAGCGGCTACGCGGAAGTGATGGCTCATGAGGACAAGAGCGCCATCCTGGTCCTCGTAGGTGCTGTACTCGTCACCGCATTGCTCGTAGCAGCCAAAGTGCTGGTGCTTGATCTCCACATCGCTGCGACCGCCATTGAGGAGCTGGCGGTGTCAATGGACGAGTTCCTGATAGAAGGACGGGCCAGTGGCAGGACGTCTGCTGACCGGATGGACGAACCGTCGGCCGAGCCTGTTGAGTGGCAGCGGCCAGTTGACGCGGACGACGGCGCCTCTGAAGCGTTGGATGCTGCCGAAGAACCAGAGGTGGTTCTCCTGAGCCCGGAGGCGAGACGGCGACGGCTGAGGAAACGCCTGGTCCTTGCGACGGCGCTTCTCCTTGTCTTCGGCGCGCTGGGGGTCTTCTGCTGGCGAGTAGTGATCCCCTTCTATCAGACGCATGATGCCGTGCAGCGTGTGCACGGCGCTGGTGACGACTACACAGATACAGCAGTTGCCCAGATCGAGCGCCTGGGTGGCCCCAAGAGAGCGCTCGTCCTTCTCCGTCGTTACATGTGGCTGCCTCAAGGCGAGGCGCCGCACCAATTCATAGTGATACTCATGATGGCCGAGTGCGGGCCGGACGCCGTGCCGGAAATCGCGCGCCACGTCGAACACGATGACGTCGACGTGCGCCACAACGTGGTTTTCGCTCTCGGGGAGATGAAGGACCCGCGCGGCTCCGATGCCCTGCTACAAGCCCTCAAGGACAGCGATTCCAGGGTCCGCGCCGCGGCCGCAGGTGCTTTGGGGGAGATCAGGACCAAGGCCGCCATCAAGCCGTTGATGAAGGCCCTCGGTGACAGCGACAAGAGCGTGCGGACCCAAGCGGTCGTGGCTCTGGGCAGGCTGGAGGCCGTGGAGAGCGGGGAGAAGCTGATAGGGCTTCTGGCCGACAAGAGTGCTGATGTGCGGGCTAACGCCGCCTGGGCGGTCGGCACGCTCGAGGTCGAGGCGGCAGGCTTTGCTCTGGCGAAGCTGCTGGATGACAAGACCGAATCCGTGCGCGAGCAGGCGTCCTGGGCGCTGATGCAACTGGAATCGCTTCCGGAGGAGGCAGTGGCCGGTCTCGTGAAGTCGCTGAAGGACCCGTCCGATGAAGTGCGCGGGTACGCAGCGCGTGCCCTGGGGCAGGCGGGGCTTCATGCGGAGAAGGCGATTCCAGCTCTGATAGGTGCGTTGACAGACAAGGACCGGAACGTTCGGGCCCAGGCGGCCTGCGCGCTGGAAGAGCTAAGGGTCAAGACGAAGGACGTTGTTGCACCGGTGCGCAAGCTGACCAACGACAAGGACGGCCGTCTCCGCTTGGTCGCGCACAGCGTTCTCTGGCGGGTGACGGGCGACGGCAAGCGGGCGCTCCCCGCTCTCGTCAAGGGGCTCGGCGACCCAGACGACGAAGTACGAGACATGGCCGCTTGCCTGTTGGCAAGGGCAGGGGTGCGAGCACGTGCAGCATTGCCGGCCCTGAAGCGGGCGCTCGGGGACAAGAGCGAGTATGTCCGGGAGTCGGCCGCGGAGGCGATCAAGAAGATCGAGACCGCGCAGGAGAAGATGAAGTGAGCATTCCCGCCCCTTCGCCAAGAGAGTCGCTGGCACTCGGGAGCATGCAATGAAGAAGCTGCTGATCGTGTCTGTGTTCACAGCAGGCACGTTCGTGGGTGCAATCGGATGCTACGTGCTGATGAACGGGTCGAAGACCGCCCCCCCCCGGCACTATGCCTTCCAGATGGCTTCACCGGTGTGTGGCGCACCCGGTACCGGCAGGGGAGGACCGCCGGACGAAGCTTGCGTGACTGAATGGGTAACGGAAGATGACGGCAGCAAGAGTGTCCTCTCGATGTGCGGAATCAAGTTTGATGCGGGCCGGTGGTACGGGAGCGGCTTCTTCCTTCTGGATGATTCGTTCTTCACCATGGTGACCAAGAAGGTCGTTAGCTTGCTCGAACGGATTGGGGCGAAGGGATGGGAAGCAGAGGCCGCCGAAGACTTCGAGATGTAGCGCTGTCCAGCACGTTGATCTTGGTCAGTGCCGCGCTTCTGCCTGCAACTGCATCTTCGGCCGGCGAAGCCAAGCGCATTGATCTGTGGCGAGACGCCGACGTGAAGGCTCGTGGGGCGCTACTGAAGAGGTGGCGCGCCGAGATCAGGGGCGCGCGCTCCAGGACTCCCGGATGGAAGCCCGACAAAGGCCTCGAGGCCGTGCTCCCCGCAGTTGCTGCTGTGCCGACTGACTCGCCGGAACTGTGGTTGAATGCGGCCGGCCTCTTCCTTGCCATCGGTCAACCATCCGACGCGTGCGTCAGGTTCTGCGGGGCATGTCTGAGCATGAAGGTCAGAAACCCTCGTCTTGTTCAGAGGGAGGTTCTACAACTGCTGACCGACGTACGCGCAAAGAGCGACGAAGCGCGTGCCATTGCCCTGAAGACTGCACGGTCTGCCGGCAACCCCGATCTCGCCTTCGGCTACCTCTGCAAGGCGTTTCCTGCAGACGAGGAAGTCAAGCGAGTCGTGCTCAAGGCGCTCCTCCAAGATGAGAACAAGGAGGCCCGTGAAGCCGCTCTGTCCAGCTTCGGGAGTCTCCGGTTGAACAGGCGGGAAGCGACTTCCCTGATCTCGAAGATGGTCGCCGAACTGAAGGACCAGGACAGCGAGCTCGGACTGACTGCTCAGCTTGTCCGCTCCTTGCCCACGAACGCTTCCGTCTACCGTGGCCTCCTCACGCCAAAGGATGTGAAAGACCTCCTGCGAATCGGCCGGGAAGATCCGAGCCGCAGGATGATCGTACTGTCAACACTGACCCACACAGGCAGCAAGGTGCCGCCCAGGGAAATGGCCGAATTCCTGTTCAGAACTCCCGTGGACTCTCAGACCGGCGACGGGCGGGAGTTGTTGGCCCTTGCGTTCATGCCCACAGGGGTCCTGTCAAAGGATGCTCTGTTCAAGAAGCTCCCAGAGTTCACTCGGATGCGGAGCGGGTACGGTCAAGCAGGCTTGCTCTCGCTGCTCGTCAGACACACGGGCGACCCCAGAGCGGCCTTCGACACGTGGAAGAAGAAGACCGGCAAGTATCCCAAGCCGAACGAGGACTACTGGCAGTCGGTCTGCAACGTCAGAGGCCAGATCCCTATCCCTCCGGAACACTGGAAGAAGAGCTGGCAGGAGGTTCCTGCCGAGGCGCGCGACTTCGTGCATACTGCCGTTGTCATGTCGCTTTCCGCCTACCCAGGCTGCGATCATGTGCGGTGGTTGCTCGACAACGCGCTGCAGAACGAGAAGACCGCGGCTGCGGCCCTGGTGGCCCTTCACGCCGCCGGCCCCAGGATCAAGAAGGCTCACCTCGACGACAAGATGGTTGCGTGGCTGAAGGACAAGGCCGGGAAGACCGCCGAGGACGCTTCCTCGGCCCTTATGGCAGCCGGCGTGCTGGCGACCGTTCTGGAAGATCGCGCGGCCGCGCACGCAATCCTGAAGTCTCCTCGGGCTGTTTCGGCTCTCAAGCATCCGGAGTGGTCTGCTTACACCAACTTGGCTCTTCGCACTGGCCAGCCCGAGAAGTACCTGTCCGGCTTCAGAGCCAGCCTTGAGAAGATCTCAACCCGTAGCACCTGGCTCCTGTGGATCCTCGATCTGGGTCTTGGCAAGAAGAATGGCAAGGTTCCGACTGATTCGCTTGCCGCCGAACTGCAGGCGGGTTCCTGTGCCTGGCTGCGCGTGCTCAGACATGCAGGGCCACGGGTCTACCCGCACCTGGCAGAGCTCAGGAGCCCGACGCTCATGGCCTGCAATACACGCCATTCACAGAAGAACCTGATGAGATTCCTGGGGGTCTTGGACGCGCTGGAAATCGAGAAGAAGCGCAACTGAAACTCCGGCTCGCTGCTTGCGCCACCCCGTGTCCCGTGCTGTTCAGATATTCAGCCGAACCCCAAGCCCCTGCAGTTGTGGAGCGTGGGCGAGGCCCCACGGGCCTGACTTCGGCCGGCATCGGGGGCAGAACCGCGGCGTCAAGCGCTACCACCTCCTGGAACGTGGCGGCCCTCCGCCGGAACGCGTCATAGGGTGATGCTGGGGCAATGCGGTTCTCTCTTACGCTCTCGGCCTGCCTGGTTTCACTATCCTGAAAGCGCCGCCTTTGACCCATGCCACTTCGGTAAAGCCGAGTGTCCAGGCATGCATCTTTCCGATCGTCCCGGAGCGATACCACTTTCCGTTGCGCTCGAGCATTTCGCCCGCAAAACCGATATCAACCGGTTCTCCCTCGAATTCAAGATCGTACAGTTCTGCTGCGTCGGCTGGAAAACGCAGTGGGTCATCTGAGCGGATATACTGCCAGTTGCCGAGCATTATCCATTTTCCATCCACAGGATGGCGCATAACGGTGAGGCTTTCAGAACCATTGAACCGCGGGAAGCCCTGGCATGTTCTGCCGGGGCTGAAGTCCTGTCTTGTGAGTTCCGGAAACGCGGCACACTCCCCCAGGGGAACCCAGTTCACCAGATCCCGTGATTCGGCTGCGTGAGCCCTCAATACGCCGAGCGTGGAATAGAGAAGGAAACGCCCGGCGTCGTCGTCCCGGACGACATGCGAATCCCGGCCCGGGATCTGCGCGCCATTGACGGGATCCGATATCTTCACCCAACTGCTCAGATCCGTTGATCGGGCAATGCCCTGCGTTTCGGTATGCTTGTGCGGAGGTTCTGGGTGAGTGGCGCCGCCCCTGTTGTGCTTCAGGGAGCGACCCGGCAGGGTGATACCGGTATAGAACATGTAGTACGCGTCCGGCCCCCTGTAAACAAAAGGGGCCCAGACTTCATGCTGGTCGAAGTATCCCTCCCATCCGGAGGCGTGCAATACGTGACCCTTGAATTCCCAGTTGACCAGATCGCGACTCATGGACCAGGCGATTGTTTCCTCGTTGCCGGTGTCCTGCCAGCTGTGGCCCCTGGTGCCCGATATGCTATACAGATGGTACCAGCCATCCCTGTACATGAAGCTGTGGTCCTTCATGTACTCGCCCGGCGGTGCGTAGCAGCATTCAGTCGGATCGGACATGTCGTATCCTAGCAGGCCGTTGAAGAAGCTGCCATTGGCACCGAGCCTGAGAGAGGAGAAAGGAGAGAGTAGACCGCCCTTCGACCCTTCGGCAGGCTCAGGGCAGGCAGGCTCAGGGCCTCTCTATGGAAAAGCCTTGAGCGCAGTCGAAAGGCAGGAGAGGCAAGTGTCGCGATCTCGCGGTCCATGTCCGGCAATGTGAAAGATTCCACGGCTCTCCTTTCTGCTTTCACCTTTCTCCTGCTCTGCAGGCCGTTTGTCAACGGCCTGCTAGACTCCTTGTCTGAAGATCATGGTTTCACCCGGAGTTTCCCATCTGGCGCTTCCAGGGCATCCTTGCCGCATGATTCGGGGAGGGTTGGTGTACGCGTCGGACTTCGAAGTCGCTGCCACGACCGGGAGTGGTTGCTGGAGTTCGCGCCGGACCACAGACTGCACGCCGGGCTCCACCGCGGAGAGCATCTACGACGAGACCGGCGGCGAGTATGGAGTTCATCCCTTCTGGTGCCTGGAGCATACGAGCTGCCGGCACTCATCAGGCAAGGCCTCGCGCTCCCCCATGAAGCGGTTCGTTTGCCAGTTGAAGGGAGGACAGAGCACACAGGAAGAACGTCTCCTGCCGTGGCCATTCGCCCAGGCCCTCTTCCAGATCGATTCGAAGTCCTCGGACCGGAGATCCCCAATTGAAGAGCACAGACCGGGAATCGACTGGTGGTCGCAGGGATACACGCACCAGTCGGGCCCGACCGTACAGAAGAACTGCTGTGCCGCACAGCGATCGTCTCCTGGCGCTGCGCACTCGTGCCAGGTGACGTCGGAAACACTCATCAGCACCCCATTATCCAGGCCTGCTTTGAATTCGTTTTCCAGACTGTCCCTGAGCGACAGCCACGTGTGCCAGGAAAGAGCTGCCGGTCCTCCCAGATCGGGGCGGAAACGGGCACGGTGCGGACCTATCCTGTTGATCACCTCGAAGATGTTCTTGAGGTTCCTCGAGTTGCGCTGGGTCATCACGAAACCCAGAGTCAGTTCGGCCTCGAGTTCGGATTCAGCCTGCTCCCGGCGCAATCCATGAATGGCATCGACCAGTCTGTCGAAGTCAGATTCGGAAAACCCCGAGGGCCGTTTGAGATCCTTGAACACTTCGGAGCATCCGGCATCAAGACTGAGGTGAACGTAGTTGGCCTTGAGCAACCAGGGCACGACCTTGCTCTCGGCCTCATCCTCAAGCAACGCCATGCCGTTGGTGAAGACGCCGACCGTCAAGCTGCTGTTGCTTTCTTGCCGCGCTTTCCGCGCCTTTTCGGCCTCGTCGATAATCTTGTTGGTCTGATCGCGGATATCGGGATGCAGCGGTTCACCGAACAGACCGGACACCCGAATTCGGCTGGCCCTCTCCAGTATGGACTTCCAGTTGTCGTCGGGAGGCAACCCTTCCGATGCCGCTGGCCTGGCGCCCAGACGTCTGCCGATGCAGTGCAGGCAATTCAGCTGACACACGGCCGAAGGCTGGAACTCGACTTCAAATGGGGGGGGCGGATCAGCGTCGTCTTGCCCGTTGCCCTCAGGTTTATGCCACCGGTCCCAAAGCTCCACTCGATTCTCAGGGTCTTCCTCCAACAGTACTATCGGAGCTCGAAAGGGACCGCTCCCCGTCCCAACAATCCAGTCCCTCGGTTCGGTATGCTTCAGGCCCCTATTCGGCGGAGACCACGCGCCGGCCTCCATTTCAAACGCAGGAAATTCCTGGAATGCGCCCCTGCACAGTGCCAGGCGAGTATTGCTGCGATCATTCCAGATGTCTTCGAAGAGCTCCTGGGCGGACGTGAACAGAGGCGTTCCTTCGACTGTCCTGGCCTCCGGGGCCTGCAGCGACAATCCTCCCTTGCCATAGGCTCCGACGACCATCCGGCGGCCAAAACAGTTCATGGTGCTGCGCATCAGGCGGGTGGTGAGGCGGACTTCGATCGAGGCATGCTCACCCAGAGCGCGACTCCAGTCCTCCTCGATTGCGGCGATCGACTCGATTATGTCACCCCTGCTATCGTCGTCACTGGTTTCTATACGGAAGGCCGTGTCCCTCTTCGGTGCGATGCGACGCTTCACGTCCCGCGGGTCATCAGTAGTCATCTGTGCAGCCAACACCTCGCGCATCTCCTGTCCCTCGACATGGGGATCCAGCAACAGGACCTGCATCTTGATGCCCCCATCCGCAAGCAACCCCTTCATCCTCTCGCTGAGTTCCGGTTCGCAAACGTCCTTGAATCTGCTCCGCAGCGAATGCCCCATCATCCTGACAGGCATGGGCTCACTCGGAGCGTATCTTGTACGCCAGTCGCAACAAGCGTCGTTGAACTCGGTCAGGAAGATCGGCAGCTGCACTTCGGCCATCTTCCCGCTGACCGGAAACAGCGTGCCCACGGACTCGGGCTTGTTATGCACCTCCAGATGCCATCTGGGAACTTTCCGGTCCATGTCGAACAAGTGCTTGTTGAACCTGTCGACAGCCTCCTGCATCTCTCCGCAGAACCAGTGTCGCAGTACTTCCTCCTCGTCGCGGCCATCTGGATAGGGGACCCACTGCAACTCAATGATTCTGGTCTCCGCGTTGAGAGCCTGGAACTTGAGGACACTCTGTCGCTTGCAGTCCAGGGCATCGGGACGGGCTCCTGAGGCAATCTCTCGATTGCCGACGTCAAGCAGATTGGCCAGACGAACGGCGTGAGCGGCCAGCAGCTCCCCCCTTCCTGGCGGGCCCGGATGGCTCTCGACAACGTCGACCGCAAGCAAGGCCACCCTGCGAATCCGGGTCCTGGAATTCTTGATGCCATAACCCAGTTTCCCGCTGCCCAGCAGTCTCTCGATCTTGTCTGCCTTGAGATCATGAAGCATTGCTGCGGCGAAGGCGTACAAAGCCTCCTTCGTATCCAGAACACCAGCACGGGCAACATCCTCACCCTTAGCCACGGGCCACGAAAGCAGATCACGCAGGTGTTCCAGCACCTTGTCGATGTGCTCAGGCCCGCACTCGAGACAGGCATGGTCGGCCACATCGCTATCAGCATGATGGGCCGTAACGGCCTCATACAGAAGGTCCAGTTCAACCACGTGCTCTCGTCCTACCAGGTGACTGATCCGGAGCCCGTTCTTCATGTGGTCACGGCCGGTTCTCTCGGGCTGTGGCTCCTCCCGCTGTAGCCCGATCCTCGCCCAGGGTGAAAACCACCAGAAGAGAACCACCACGAACAGCGACATGGCTCCTGTGGCATTGATACCCGTCTTCAGGCCGGTGCTGAGTTGCGCGGCTATCTCGGCAGTCACCGTACCGCTCAGGAAGAAGCCGAACAGACCCGCCAGTAAGGCGTTGAGCAGGGCGAGCAGACGGTGCTTGTAGCCAGGCAGCTTCTTGGGCCCTAAGACGAATACCCCGAGCATGAACAGGAGCAGAAGCGACCCGAATACCCAAGATGCCACTGCCATTCCGAAGCCCCTCCTCTCTGCGACCGAAACGAGCGAAAGCCTCGGTCCAGTGCAAGACCAGCCTGTCCCAGCGCCACGCCCATTCAGCCAGTAGCATTCACAGCATATCTTGCGCTACCGCATCAGCAAGCAGCGAAAACTCTGCCCAGTGCTTCAATCGCTAAGGATGCAGGAGGCGCATCGAGGCTGCCGCCTCAGCGGACTTCCGGGGACAGTTACCGCTATAACTCTCGCCCTGCCCCGTGGTCCGTCCGTGACCGCAGGACAATAACGGATCCTGCCCCCGGAAGTCCGCCACACGTTCTTTGACAAGGTTCCGATCATCGAAACCAAGGACCCATGGTACTTCTACGAGTGGAAGTGACCTCGGAGGGTTGTAGAATGATGGCGTGTCGGTGCGAGTGCGCGTCGATGTCGAGGTCGTCATGTCACGATTGACGAGGTCTCTTGTGTTATCCGGGGCTCTGGCGATCTGCGCTGGCGCGGCATTCCTGTTCTTCGGGTACTCCGGTGGCAGCGAAGCCGCCAACGATCTCAATCCGAAGCGCCACTACCTGAACGGCCAGGTCGAAATCGGTGGAAGACAGTATGAGTTCAAGTACTGCCGCTACGCCGAGCCGCTGGTCATGCTTCCGGGCTTCCGCTGCGCCGAAAGCCTGTCCAAATCACCCCTGCACACACTGCTATCCATGAATTCATGGCAGAACGCCGAGGACTACAAGACGGCGGCAGGTGCCTATCTCCAGCCAGCCCAGTACTTGAGAGACATCGATGAATGGAAGGAAATGGTAGCTTCAGGCAAGATGCCGAAGGAGAGATGGGAACGCGAATCGGTTCTCGGAGAAGTGATTTACAGGGAGGTTACGGTTGTGGTCGCCAGACTGGTGCCCAAGAACAAGGATGCGATGGTTCACGTGCTCGGAACCTGCTTCGTCAAGAGAGGGGACAAGTATCTGCACGACGGCACCGCAAAGGAACGCTATCGGCTTCTCCGCGAGCTGTCCGCCGACCGCTACTCGATCATCACGGGGAAGAAGGAATGATGTTCAGAGTGAACGCGGTCGGGTTCTGCCTGCTTGCATCATCACTGCTGTCAGCTTCTGCCGCCCTCGCCGCGACCTCCGACCGGTTCGAGAAGGAGTTCGCGGCTCTGCACGCCAAGTGGGACCGGAACGAGAAGAAGGGCCTCATAGAGAAGTGGAACACGTTCATTGAGCGGCACAGCAAGGATCCCCGGGTGATCGAGGCTCAGTTCTACGTGGCCAGCCTGCACAGAAGCAAGATCAGCAGCCGTGACTACTTGAACTGCATCAAGAAGTCCGTCGAGGACTATCGTGGGGACCGCCGACACTACCACTTTCTGAGGATGATGACCGTCTACGGGGGTGTGATAGCCCCGGAGTCGGAGCGAGAGAAGATCTTCCGCTCGATTCTCGACGAGGTCGACAAGGGCATCATCATGCCGTCGCCGGCATGGAAGATGAAGAACCGCAAGTCGGCGGAAGAAACGATCCGGACCGGCGCGGTCTGGGCCGAACTCAACGAGAAGACCCGGAGACTCAAGCCGCTCTCCGAGCGGGTGGCCGTGGCCAGGCAGGTCCAGGTGGAGCTGGCCAAGAGGCAGGACGGCGGCGTAGCCGCCGCACTGGCCGGTTCGTGGATTGCGACGGACACCAACCGCCATCGCCGGACCTACGGCGACGTCGACGACCCTGACGCAAGGAAGACCCCGGCCCCAGCCAAGAAGCCGGTCAAGCGCCCGGATCCCGACGAGGTCATTGTCGGCTCGAAGGACCTCGACTTTCAGCGGGATCCCGGTGATACGGGCTCCGCCGAGGCGACCACACTTGTGAAGGCCTACAGGATCGCCGGCTGGTCGTTCCTGGCTCTCGGGGTGATCCTGGTGTTCGCAGGGTTGATTGTCGACAGACGGACGGGCGCCAGGCCTTAGGCCTCGGTGCTCACGGCGATACAGAGGGCGGCGAAGGGCCAACCCCTTAGCATTCAACACGCAACACACAACACTCAACTTGGACTTGACCAGGGCTATCGCACTTGGCCCGCGCCGTTCACCGGACTTCCGACCCTCGGCCGACCCTCGGCGACCCTCGGTCGTACCGCGACAAAGCACTTGTGTTGTTTGACTTGACGTTGATTTGAACCTCGATAGCATCCCTTACAGGCCGTTTCCGGGGTCAAATATCGCGCGTAAGGGCGAAATCTGAATCATG
>Ga0272441_10013154_pt1 | contig 11955 bp, 10 predicted proteins | sample SSMProp6N_FD_193582 | JGI IMG/M metagenome (GOLD analysis project Ga0272441, IMG submission 193582) | Marine sediment archaeal communities from Little Sippewissett salt marsh, Falmouth, MA, United States - SSM-Prop-6N | ecosystem: Environmental > Aquatic > Marine > Wetlands > Sediment ...
AACAAAGGAACAGGCCGGGTGAGAAAAAAAGGGCGTAGGGGGCGAAAGGAGCAATGGCTGACGTGATGGAGCGGAGGATTTTGGGACGAAGCGGTCTGGAGGTGGGGGTGGTCGGGCTTGGTGTCGAGCATTTGATTCCCGAGCGCGGAAATATGGATGAGGTCCTGGATCTGGCCGTTTCGGAAGGCTGTGAGTATATCGATCTGGTCTATAATGATCCGGATGGGATCTACGCCGGGCACTGGAAGGCGATCACACCGGCACTGCGCAGACACCGGGACCGCCTGACCCTGGCTGCACACTGGGGTTTCGTAGCCCACGAAACGATCGAGCACTGCCGGAATTGTTTCGAGCGGGTTCTCGAGTGTGTGGGAAACGACTATGTCGAGGTGGCCGTTCTCACCATGGTGGACTCCGAGTCGGTGTGGCGCGAGTGGGCCCGGGAATCGATACAGATTCTCCGGCAGTATCAGAAGCAGGGGCGGGTCGGAGTGATAGGGCTGAGTGGTCATTATCCGCAGGTGGCCCGGGTGGCGGTGGAGTCCGGCGAAATCGATGTGCTCATGTTTCCCGTCAACTTGTACCAGCATGACGTATACCCGGAATGCCGGGCGCTTCTGGAGCGGTGCGCCGAGAGCGGTGTGGGCGTGGTGGCCATGAAGCCGTACTACGGGGGCCGTCTGCTGCACAGCGAAGGCCGGCCTACCGGGATTACGGCGATACAGTGCCTGCACTATGTTCTGTCCCAACCGGTGGCCACCGTGGTTCCCGGTGCCCGCGACGCCGATGAGCTTCGCTGGGCGCTGCGGTATACCCGGGCCTCCCGGCAGGAGAAGGCTTACGAGCCGCTTCGCGAACAGCTCAGCGATCGGCTGCGGGGCCAGTGCGTGATGTGTAGACACTGCCTGCCCTGTCCCAAGGAGATTTCCATCCCTGAGCTTATTTCCTGTCTGGACTACGTGGAGCACTACGGGCACGGACCCCACCATGACCGCGGCAGCCGGCAGTTGTACGCCTCTATGAAGGCCAAGGGCTCGGATTGCAGCGAGTGCGGGGTGTGTCTGGAGCGCTGTCCGTTTCATGTGGACATCATCGGTAAGATGAGGAGGGCGGCGGTGGTGTTCGAGGGCAGGAGTTGATATAGTAGCGGACAGTTGATCGATGAAATTGGGGTAAACCATTCATGCAAGACTTACCGGAGGCGATCGTAAAGCAAAAAAACGCCGTACGGGGGCAGATTCGTCGCCGTCTGGACAAATTGGACGGCAGCCGGATCGAGGAAAAGAGCCGAAACCTGGCCGAGAGACTATTTTCGACATCCTGGTGGATTTCGGGACAGTGGGTGTTTGTCTACATTCCCATGGGCGGCGAAGTGGATACACGCTATATCGTGGCCCGGGCCTACAGGGATGGGAAGCAGGTGGCCATCCCGCGTATGGAAGGATCGGAACTGACCTTCTTTTTCTACGACGGGCGCACCGAGAACCTGCTGCCCAATCAATTCGGAATCCTGGAGCCCGCCCCCGACTGGAAACTCGTCGATCCTTCCGTGCCCACGGGAAAACGGCTGCTGGTCCTCACTCCCGGGCTGGCCTTTGACCGGGGTGGACGCCGTTTGGGGAGAGGCAAGGGGTTCTACGACCGCTTCCTGCACACACTGCGTGCCGCTCATCCTCCAGGCCGAAGCTCGTGGTGCGTGGGGTTGTGTTTCGACGAGCAACTGGTGGATCGGGTTCCGGTGTCGGATCATGACGAGATTTTGGAAGGCATCGTCACCGACCGCGAAGTCATACCTGAGGGATTACTTGAATTCCGCGGTTGTTCGTGAGTAAATTGTAAGAAACTGAGATACAAGTGAGAAAAAACCATGTCTGAAATCAAATCGGCTCTGGAAATCGCCTTGGAGCGAACTCAAAACGTGGAAGCCAACAAGGAAGCGTTGGAGGCGAACACCTATATTACCGAGGGTAAAAAGGCCGTGTCCCGCTTTCTGTCCGAGGACGAGGTCGACCTGAAGAAGCAGCTGGAGGGCTTCGACAAGAAGCACCTGCCCCATGTCCGGGAGGGGGTGCTTCAGGCGTTGCTGGTCAATATCAAGCTGCCGGCCGAAGAGATGGCGCTGCTTCAGAGTAAGAAGGCGGGCAAGGGTTTCTACGCCCTGATCTCCGATACCCGGCACCTCGACAAGTTGTTAAACCAGATGGAGCAGTTCCTGTCGGATTTTCTGCAGGAGCGCAAGAGGGTGGTGGAAGCGATGGATCAGCGGTTTCAGCCGATCCTGCAGCAGAAAGAGCAGGCCATGAGCCAGCAACTCGGTACCCGGGTGAAAATCGATCCGTCCATGGATCCCGACTACCAGAAGATGCTGCGCGAGAATATGACGATCCTGGAAGAACGCTATTCCGAAGTACTGGATCGGGTCAGACAGGAACTGCGCCGCCTGAGCGGCACCGCCTGAGCGGCTGAATCAGTTCGATCTTTTCGAGCGCTTCACTCCCCCGGTTCGTAGGGAATGCCGTCCGCGGCGGGCGGTTTGGCTTTGCCCATCATGCCGATCAACACCAGTATGGCCAGAACGTAGGGCAGCATCTGGACGAACTGGCTGGGGATTGGAATCTTGGTTTCGAACATGATCCGGAAAGTATCGGCGTAGCCGAACAACAGCGCCGCCAACACCGCGCCCACCGGGTGCCAGCGCCCAAAAATCATGGCGGCCAAGGCGATGAAGCCTCTACCACCGGTCATCCCGTTGACCCATTTGGCCGGATACAGTACGCCGGCGGCCAGACCGCACATCACGCCAGACAGGGTCACGCCGGCATAACGCATAAGATGTACATTGATTCCCAGCGTATCCGCGGCCTCCGGGTTTTCTCCGACCGCGCGCAGGCGCAGCCCGAAGCGGGTCTTGTACAGCACGAACCAGCAGATCGCCGTGATCGGGATCAGCGCGAAGGCGAAGGAATTGATCCCAAACACCGTCGGAAACAGGTATGGATTCAGCTGGGATTGCGTCTCCTGGTTAAAGATATTCTGGGACAGGAAGCGGCCGATTCCGATGGCCATGATGTTGATGGCTACTCCGCTGACGATCTGGTCGACGCGATAGGTGATGGTGGCCACCGCATTGATCAGGCTCATGATCATGCCGCTGACAATCGCCACCAGCAATCCCATCCAGATACTCTGAAAGGCGATCGATCCCCAGACGATCGTAAAAGCGGTGACTGCCATAAAACCCTCCAGGGCGATATTGACGACACCGCTTCGTTCGCTGAATACCGCACCGAGGGCGGCGAAGGCTATCGGGGCGGAGATCTCCAACCCCTTGAACAGAAAATCGACTAGGATAGACAGATCCATCTCAGGCAGCCTCCTTCTTGCGCAGCGCCCGAATGTAGCGGGTAACGATCTCGTTGATGATAACGATGAAGATGATCATGAGGCCGGTAATCATGTAGATGATGGCATTGGGGACCGAGGTGTACAGCTGCAGCCCGTAGCCCGCCTGTTTTAAAAAGGCGAACAGGATAGCCGAAAACACCACGCCGATGGGGGAATTGCGTCCGATCAAGGCGATGGCGATCCCGTCGAATCCCAGGCCCGAAGCGATCTCGAAGGTATAGTGCCCGCGGATCGCGAAGATCTCCTGCGTGCCGATCAGGCCTGCTACGGCGCCGCTTATCAGAAAAACCCCGAGCTGTACGCTCTTGACCCGGATACCGGCATAGCGTGATACGTCGATCGAAGTCCCCACCGAGCGGATTTCGAAGCCGAATCGCATGCGGAACAGCAATATGTAGACCAGTATCCCCATGATGATGGCCACGATCAGGGAATAGTCCAGGTACACGTGGTTGGGTACATTCAGCCCGATCGCCTGGAACCAGTGGTTGAGCTTGCCGAACAGTGCGGTGGACAGGATTTTGCGGGTTTGCGGCTCCAGACTCTGTTCGCCACGCCCGGATAGAGGCCCGTTGACCAGATAGTTGACCAGGGCCAGGGCGATGTTGTTGAACATGATCGTGGAGATGACCTCGTGGATACCCTTGGTGATCTTGAGGATCGCGGGAATAGAAGCCCACAGCGCGCCGCCGGCCATGGCGGCCAACACCACCACCGGCAGATGAATCGCCTTGGGTAAATGCAGGTAGATACCGGCCAGAGCCCCGACCAGCCCACCGATGATGTATTGTCCCTCCACACCGATGTTGAACACGCCGGCCCGGAAGGCGATGGCCACGGCCAGGCCGGAGATGAACAGAGGGATGGCCACGGAAAATACGCTGGCCAAACGGGAGGCGTTGGAAACGGTGAACCTGAGAATCGCCCGGATGGCATTCCCGGGACTTTCTCCCACTATGCCTGCGATGATCAGCAAGACGACCACGGAGGCGAGGAAACCCAATACCGGAGCCAGCAGCTCCATGAGCCTGTATTTGTCGATTCTAAAGCGTTTCACTTTGTTCGCCTCCCGTCATGGACAGGCCGATCTTTTCCCGGGTAGCCTCTGCCCGGTTCAGTTCCTGGATGATGCGGCCTTTGAACATCACACCGATGCGATCCGACAAGGAGAGGATCTCATCCAGATCCGCCGATACCAGCAGCACCGCCTTGGCGTTCTGCCTGGCCTCGAGTAGTTGAGAGTAGATAAACTCCTGGGCGCCGATGTCAACACCCCGAGTCGGCTGAGAGGCCACCAGTAGAATCGGTTCGAAGCTCATCTCCCTGGCCACGATCGCCTTCTGCTGGTTTCCTCCGGAAAGGGCATGGGCCGGGGTTGTCTCCGAGGGCGTGCGGATATCAAAGGCTTCTATGGTTTGTCGCGCGTATTCCCGGACTTTTGCTGAATCGATCCATTGGGAGCCCTTGACGAACGGCGGGCGGTGGTGGCGTCCCAGGGTCAGGTTATCCGCCAGAGAAAAGGGGAGCAGCAGGCCGAAACGCTGGCGATCCTCCGGGATGTGTCCGATACCCGCATCCCGGCGTGTTCGCACGTCCCAGGAAAGGATGCTTTGGCCTTGAAGGAGGATATCTCCCCCTTCGAGTTTTAGAGGTTCGGTTATCGCCTGCACCAGCTCGCTCTGGCCGTTTCCCTCCACCCCCGCAATGCCGTAGATCTCACCCGCTCGCACCGTGAGGCTTGTACCCTCCAGCACTTCGTGGCCACGCTCCCCCCTGTGACGCAGATTTCGCACCTCGAGGATGGTGGCGCCCGGTTCGACCGCTTGCTTCTTGACCTCCAGCAATACGGGTTTGCCGACCATGAGCTCCGCGATCTTTGCCTTGGTGGCATCTTCGCGCGGCAGGGTCTGGATGACCTTTCCGCGACGGATTACGGTGATGCGATCGGCTATGTTCAGCACCTCGTCAAGCTTGTGGCTGATGAAGATGATGCCCTTGCCCTGCTGTTTCATCATACGAAAGGTTTTGAACAGCTCCTCGACCTCCCGAGGCGTGAGCACGGCAGTCGGCTCGTCGAACACCAGAATCTCCGCCCCCCGATAGAGGATCTTCAGGATCTCGACTCTCTGCTGCAGCCCGACGGGGAGTTCATCGACCGGAAGCTTGAGGTCGACCGGCAGGCCGTTCTGGTTCATGATCTGTTCGATTTTTTCGATCGGCTGTTCCATGCGAAGGACCCCGGTTGTTTGGGTTTCTTCGCCGAGAACGATGTTCTCCAGCACTGAAAAAGGCGGAACCAGCATGAAGTGCTGGTGCACCATGCCGATTCCCTGGGCGATCGCATCCCTCGGATTTCGGATGCTCGTTGCCCGGTCTCTCAGGTAAATCGTTCCGGAGTCGGGTTTTTGCAGACCATAGAGGATTTTCATCAACGTGGTCTTGCCGGCGCCGTTCTCTCCCACCAGGGCATGGATCTCGCCCGCTTGAAGATCGAAGCTGACACCGTCGTTGGCCCGCACACCCGGGAAGACCTTGGTGATCTGTTCCATCGCGAGCAGAGTGTTTGACATCTCTATGCTCCCCTGCGTTTTCTGATAAAAAAGCGGGACGATCCGAAGCTCGGTCCGTCCCGCCGGTTTCATGCGATTGCCCTAAAAAGTGGCTTCAGCCCATTCCTTCACCTTGGCGTCGTCGTTGGGCACGGTGATCTCACCGTTGACGATTTTCTCCTTGATCTCTTCCACCTGCTCCATTACCGATTCGAGCTTGTCCTTGTTGTACTCATTGACCGCGTAGCCGACGCCGTCATCATTGAGACCGAACTCGTGATAACCGCCGGTGACATTGCCGGTGTCGATCATCTCCTCGGCGGTAAGGTATACGGCGTTGTCGACCCGTTTGAGCATTGAGGTCAGGATGTACTCGGACATGGCCTTTTCCTCAGGGTTGTCACTGGATGCGTAGATCAGTCCCTGGTCGGAATCCACACCGATGGCCCACTTCTTCATGTCTTTGGCCGCCTTGAACAGGCCCGCACCGGAACCTCCGGCGGCGTGGTAAACGATGGATGCGCCCTGGTTGTAGAAGTTCACGGCGATGCTCTCGGCAGTCTTCGGATCGTTGAAGGCCGTGGGATCCTTGCCGCAGTACTGGCCGAGCAGGGCCTTGGGAGCACGCAGCTTTTCGTTCACGTACATGGCTCCGGCGAAGAATCCCCCGTGGAATTTATGAATCAGGGGAATGTCCATGCCCCCGATGAAGCCGACCTTGCCGGAATCGTCCATCAGTCCGGTGATGGCTCCAACGAGGAAGGACCCCTCGTGCTCGGAGAAGGAAAGACAGGTGATGTTGCTTTCCGCGTTGAGATCCGGAATAAAGCCGTCTATGATTCCGAAGTGCTGATCCGGAAAATCCGCGGCGACCTTGGTGATGGCGTCGGTAAACAGAAATCCGACCCCGATCATCAGATCGTAGCCGTCTTCGGCCTGCGCCCGCAGAAGTTGTTCTCGGTCCTGGCCTCCGGCCTGGGGTTCCAGATATTTCAGCTCAATCTTCGAGCCGAAGTTTACATTATCAGGATCGTCCTTGATGTACCCGTTGTACTCCTTGGCGACCATCACCATGCCGTTGTACGCCGAGTCGTTGAAGGACTGATCCCCGCGACCGCCTACGTCGAACACGATGCCGATTTTGTAATCCGGACCTTCCGGTTCTGCGGCCGCCTCCTTCTTCTTGCAGCCGATAAGGGCCGCGAGCAGCACAAGCGCGAGCACAATGAGCAGTACCTTTTTCATGTAACTCCACCTCCTCGATGTGAGAGTTGATTTTCTATAACTGTAAACCGAAGCAGGTGGGGCGTCAACAATCAGTTGCGCGGATCCGGTTCGGAGGCGATCATCTCGAGAAATTCTTTCTCATCGACGATATACACGCCCAGGGAGCGGGCCTTCTCAAGTTTGCTGCCGGCTGCAGAGCCTGCGAGCAGATGGGTGGTTTTACCGGTCACCGTGGCGGTGACACGCCCGCCGCGGCTCTTGATTTCCTCCACGGCCAGTTCCCGGGGCTTGAAAGTTTCAAAGCTTCCGGTAACACACCACGTTTGGCCGGCAAGAATTTGGGACTCGCTCTGCTCCTGATTCGAAGATTCTTCGCGCAAACGTAAGCCCGCTGCTTTCAGGGCATCGATGCGGCTGCGAACGGCGGGCTGGTGGAGCTCTTCGATCAGGGTCTGAGCGATCTTTTGCCCGATCCCGTGAATAGCGGTGAAAACGGCCGGATCCCCGGCCTTGGCGGCCGCGATCAGGCTCTGGATGTCGCGAAATCCCCCCTCTACCAGCAAATCCACGGCTTTCTGCCCTATCTCCGGAATACCGAGGGATACCAGTACGTTGCGGTAGCTCCGATTTTTGCTGTTTTGCAGACCCTCCCGGATCAATCGGACTTTTTTTTCGCCGAAACCGGGCAGATCGAGCAGTACTTGCGGATCGAAGGTGTACAGATCCTGCACATCCTTCACCAATCCTCGATCGATCAGAACCTCGAGGGTCTCGGGGCCCAGGTTGTCGATGTCCATCTGGTTTCGGCCAACGAAGAAACGGATGCGGCCGCGTATCTGGTCGGGACAGGCGGGATTGATGCAGAAATGATGGGCTCCCTGCCGGGTGAGCGACGAGCCGCAGGAGGGGCAGGTTCCCGGTATTTGCCAGGTGGAATTCCCGGATTCGTTCTTTTCCACCACCCGTTCGACGGCCGGGATCACATCGCCGCGTTTTGAAACACTCACGCGATCACCGATCGCCAACTCCAGCATCTCGATATAGTCCTGGTTGTGGAGGGTGGCATTGGAAATGGTGGAGCCGGACAGACGCACCGGTTTGATGCGGGCAACCGGCGTGATGCGGCCGGTTCTGCCGACCTGGACTTCGATATTTTCCACGATTGATTCCGCTTCGGGCGCTTCGAACTTGAAGGCGATGGCCCAACGGGGATGATGCCCGGTAAATCCGAGCGAGCGCCGTGCCGGCAGCTCGTTCACCTTTACAACCAAGCCGTCAATCTCGTAGTCCAGCTTCCGTCTCGAAGAGCGGGCTGTTTCCAGAGCGGCGGGAAGATCGGAGAGCGGCGCGGGCTTCCAGCCCGGGTGCTGCCTGCCCAAAGTCTCCAGCTGCTCGCGGGCGCAAAAAAGGGAGATGTTCGGATTGAGCTTGAATCCCAGCTGCTCCAGCTGTTCCAGTACCTGCGCGTGGGTTTCGGGAGGGGAGGCTGGATATCCCTCGTAGATCAGGATGCGCAGGGGTACGGCCGCCACGTCTGCGCTCTTCACGCGGCGCAGTGTTCCCGCGGCCAGGTTACGCGGGTTGGCGTACGGGGTTTCCAGCTTGGCGTTGATGCGTTCGAACAGGCTGCGGGGCAGGAATACTTCCCCGCGTACGGCCAGGCTCACGGCGCGGGAGAGGCGGAGCGGGACCTCCCGGATCGTTTTCACGTTCGCGGTGACATCGTTGCCCACGATCCCATTACCACGGGTGACGGCCCGGACCAACAGGCCCTGTTCGTAGTACAGGACGATCGAAGCGCCGTCGATTTTCTCCTCCACCATAAAGGATAGGGGCCGGCCGGCGTTTCGAACGGTCTTGACCATCCACGCTTCGAGATCCTGCGCGCCGTAGGCTTTATCGAGACTCAAAACCGGGATGGTGTGGGAAACTTCCGGCAGCTCCTGGGTCAGATCCGATCCGACTCTCTGGGTGGGTGAGTCGGTGCGCCGTGCTTCGGGATACTCTCGTTCCAACTGCATCAGCCGGTCGAAAAGCCGGTCGTATTCCGCATCGGAAACAGTGGGACGGCTGAGAACGTAGTACTCGTGCTGATAGCGATTGAGTGTTTCCGAAAGCTGTTCGATTTCCCGTTTGGTCTGTTCCGGAACCGAATTATTCGATGTATTGGATGAAGGCATCTTTGAAGCCGCGGGATCTGAACTGATACAGCAGCGTTCCGCTCTCATCGACGTTCAGCGGCCCGACCAGTACTTTGTAGAAGCGCCTGCCTCCCGAGCTGGCCGGCAGGATGGTCACCGAGTAGGTGCGGTTGAGATCGCCTGCCAGCTTCTGGGCTAGACCCTGCGTGGAGTAGGCGCCGAGCTGAACGAAGTAGGTGTCCGGTGGCAGGGAATCGGCGAGTTCGGCCTGAGATTCCGGAGGTTCGGCGGCCCGGGCGACCAGCGCGGTTTCCGCTTCGCGCGGCTCTGCGATCCCGGCTTCCTCCGCCTGTTCCACCGGCGTTTCAACATCCTCTGAGGCCGTAGCCTCTGAGGCCGTAGCCTCTGAGGCCGTAGCCTCTGAGGCCGTCATTTCATCCGCTTGGCTTTCTTCGATATCGGTGGTGGGCGGTTCCTCCGGAGTCATGGCCAGGGGGCTGTCTTGCTCCAAAACCGGCGGGCGGGTGCCCTCGGGGCTGGGTTTTTCCGGTTCGACCGCTTCCGGTCCGGGGAGGGCCAATTCAAGCGGCTCCTCTCGCACCTCGGGTCCGACCATGCTCAGGCGCGGCGGTAGATCCTCTTGAATCTCCTGATCCTCGCCTTCTTCCGGCTGCTCGGTTTGCTCCTGCTCCGGCTGTTCCGCCACCATCGGCTCGGCCTCGATTTCGGCGGGTTGTTCCTCGACTTCCGCCACGGGCTCTACCGCTTCGGCTTGGTCGACAATCTGTTCGACCTCAGGCTGTTCGGCAGGCTCTTCCGGTGCCGCTGCAAGCTCCTCGGCTTGTTCGACGGGAGCGGCTTCGGGCGCCAGGGCGTAGACCTCCTGCTGCCGGGGAGGCATATACAGCTGCTTCTGCGGGATACGGTCGGCCAATTCCTGCAGCCGTTGCTGCTCCGGGCTCAATTCTGTCGGGGTATCGGTCCGCGCCTGGGCGACCACAGCAGGCTCCGTTGCGACCGGCTCGGTCGTTTTCTCCGGCTGCGCCGCGGCCGGCGCATGCTCCGTCTCAGCCGCTGCTTCCGGCTGCACTTCCGATTCGGCCGCGGCCAGCTCGGTTTCGGTCTGCGTCGTTTCGGCTTCCTGCTCAGCCTCCTCAGCCGCAACGGTTTCAACCGCAACCGGATCGGCCGGCCCTTGCTCGACAGCGGCTATTTCCGCCGGCTGTTCCGGTTGTTTCTCGCTCGGGGCGGACGCCTCGGGGCCGGCCAGAAGCTGCTCCTCGGACACGCTCAAGGCGGGATTGAGATCCGGGTCGGTCGTGTACGCCTCGTCGCGCAGAGACTCGCTCAGGCGGCCTTCGAGAGGACTGACCATGCTGGCTTGCACCCGAATTACATCGGAGCCGGATATCCCGATTTGCTTGCCCGCCTCCTCCGAAAGAAGCAGGAAAATATTTCCCGCACCTTCGACACGCCGTACAACGGTAACCTGTATGCTTTGACCCGTTTCGGCGTTGCGCACAACAATGCCGGTGTTTTCGGCGAAGGCGTTGGAGGCGGCGAACAAACCTGCGGTTACAAACTCTCCACTCCGCGCTACCGCGGCCATTCCCTGCCAGCTCTGAGCTTCCTGTTGGCCGAAGGCGGCTGTAGCCGCAGCAAGTAGAATAAGAGCAAATATTCGACTACGTTTTCTCATATCCCCTCTTCTCTTACATCGGTCAAATCTCTCTCCCGTATGAATATATTAGCATCAAAAACTGAAAAGCGGAATGCCGGAGAACCCGGTCAACGACTCCGGACAGCACGCCGCACCGCGGCGATTCCCTGCGAGGCGATATCCCGTCCGACCGCGTGTAGGAACTGCGAGTAGGTGAGCTCTCTCTGCTCGGGTCCGGAGTTGTCGTAGCTGAGCTCCTGTTCGGCGATCATCGCCTCGGTGCGGACGTCAAGCACATAGTAGTGCACCGCGGTCTCGATCGCGAGCGCCGTTGGCGCCGCGCCTGCAGCCGCATCCGCAGGTGCGGGCGCATCCGCAGGTGCGGGCGCATCCGCAGGTGCGGGCGCATCCACAGGTGCGGGCGCATCCACAGGTGCGGGCGCATCCACAGGTGCGGGCGCATCCGCAGGTGCGAGTGAAACTTGCCCGCCTGAAAATACCGCCTCGGTGCGTGAGCGGATTTCGGCGGCCAGCAGGTAGCGGGCCAGGCCCTGGCGGGCAATGCCCAGAGGCTCCGGAAAATCACTGTTCCGCCAATCGACTTCGGGTGCGTACAACCCGGTGTCAAAGCTTACGAATCCCGAATCGAACATCCCCTCGATCATGCCCTCCTGACTTGCGAAAGGGCGTTCCAATTCCTCGCCGTCGCGGATCTCCACGGCCACGATCATAAACGTTTGCGCGAAGCAGGCGGAGGAACACAGGATCAGAAGAATCACTGCGAGTGCATTCAGGCGCATAAGCGGCTCCCGGATTAGGCTAATGGTTCAGGTTGATATAGTCCATTATCGGTGCAAACGCGTTGAAAGGCCAGAAGCGGACATGATAGTGTTTTGCATACCGTATATGAATTTTTTCGTCATCCAAGTGCGTACCGGAAAAGAGCAGGATTTCCTCAAACAGGCCAGCCAGG
>Ga0272441_10013155_pt1 | contig 11955 bp, 12 predicted proteins | sample SSMProp6N_FD_193582 | JGI IMG/M metagenome (GOLD analysis project Ga0272441, IMG submission 193582) | Marine sediment archaeal communities from Little Sippewissett salt marsh, Falmouth, MA, United States - SSM-Prop-6N | ecosystem: Environmental > Aquatic > Marine > Wetlands > Sediment ...
CGTATTCTTCAGTGAGCTTCCGCATTTCATCGTTTGGTCCGAGGCAGAGGTCACCGTAAACTATTATAACTTTTCCAGGGGCGCGAGACAAGGTTTTTTCAACAACTTTGCGCAGGTTACGCTCTAACACCTCGTAATCCACGTGAAAGTATTTGCTGACGAAAACCAAATCCGCGTCCAAGTCGCCTTGCCTTACGAGTTTTTCCAGTTCTTCTTTCAGGACGCTACAAGAAACTAAACATGGTTTTGATTCAGCACACAAACTAATCAAACTCACTTTCAACCATGAACTGAGAAACTCCCAGTTAATTTCCTTTATCCACACCCGAGCAATAACTCTGGTCTGCAGTGTCCGAGCAGCGTTCCCAATGTTGAAACGCTCGTTTCACAGTGTCCCTTAACTATGTTTTTGCTAATGTGTTAGTTGTGATTCAAATGATGAGCAAAAGGCAACTTGTCGTGGTGGCGCTGTTGGCGTCCATTGTGATAATGGCGGCTCCAGTTTCAGCCATGTTTGGGCAAGTTCAAGCGACTCCTGCCGAACAGTTAGTTGCAGTCGCTGACAAAGCAGAACAGCAAGTTAAAAACCTAATTGACTTAGTTTACACTAACGAGTCGGCGCTTGACAAGATTGAAGAAGTCGGGCTCCTTGAGGCGTTGGAACAAAACGTGACTTTGTACGATGAAGGCGTTGGAAACTTAACTGCAGCTCACGATGCACTTGACGCTGAAGACTACGAGGGCGCTGTTGACTACGCAACCGAAGTCTTAAGCATATTCAGGGAAGTCTTCAGTTCAATACACATGATTCTTGAAGACGCTGGTCTCCAAAAATGCACATTAGCTGACTGCGAAGGACTATTAGATGCTATGACGCGTCAACTGGAACGAATCGACCGTTTACGAGAGATTCTTCCCGAAGACACCCCCGAAGAAATTACACAACTGCTTGACGACGCTGAAGCACTCTTAGACATAGACGCAGCCAGAGCGTTACTCTTAGAAGGCAACGTAACCGAAGTCAGAGACACTCTAATTGAAGCAAAAGAGTTAATCGCGCAAGTTCACGATTACCTCAAAGAAGAAGCAGAAGGCCTCAACGCTTGGAGACTTGACGGTTACTGCGAAAGAGTCCGCGAACGAATCAGAGAAAGATTCAGAAGCGGCAACCAGTCAGGAATCAACTTCAATGACGTGCTACAATCTTACGGCTACCAAAACGAAAACCAGTTCATGGAAGAACTGGAGAACATGATACAAACAGCCAAAGGCAACAAAGCGAATTTCCAGAACGCACTGCAAGACTTAGACGCAATCGGTCAAATGGTTCAAGAAATGGATCAAGCAATGGCACAGAAAATGAACCAACACATGAACGGATCTGGTGGTAGCGGTGAAGGCGGCGGTAACATCGGCGGCAACTATGCATATGGCGGTAACGGTAGCGGCGGTCAAGGCGGTAATGGTCAGTAAGGGAGAAGCGGAAACTTAGCCTTTCCTTTTTTCATTTTTTTGTTTTCTGTTTATTTTTTGAGTTGCACTTGGTTTTCTAGCCCGATTTTTTTCACTTCAACTATTTCTATTCTTTCTAGTCTTCGGACTAGTCTCCATAGGCTTGTTCTGGGCATGTCTGGGAATCTTTCTCTTATTTCAGCTTCGAAGGCTTGTCCGCCTTTTTCCGCGAGAAACTCTAGTACTTCTTTGTCTTCTTTCTTCAGTTGCGGGTGAGCTTTCACCGTTTTTTCAACGTTGGGTCCTTTCCTTCGCCGTCGGACGATTAAGATTACTGAAATGATGACTGCAACTATGGCGACTATGAATGCTATTAAGTAGTCAATTGGAATTGGAGTGCCTGATGCACCATTGTCTGTTCCGTCGTCAGGCGTCAAGGGCACGACGTAGCTTATTTCCCACTCTCCGGGATACAGGGACAATTTTATTCCTGTACCGCTTGTGTCTATGGCGGTTGGCATCATGTTCAAGTAGATGATTGTTGAGTTTTGAGGCAGAAAAACTGACGTTGTGTACGGGTTGTCAGCTATTAACGTCCAAACTTCGGCTTCTTTGCTTGTAAGCGTAGCCGTGTCGTACTCGATTACTGCGCGTTCTGCTCCCAGAGTGAAAACCGTCAAGTCTGTTCCAGTTATCTCGTAGTCCACTACAAGCTGGTTCTTGTCAACAACTATCAAGTTCTCGACAGAATGAGATAGGAGAGCCACTGTTATCTCAGGAGCCAACTCGTCAACGGTTAAAGTTTGCGTAACGTGGACTACGCCGTCTCTGTACACGTTTATGTCTATAGATTCAACTTCGAACAGAGATTGCGCGGCTACCGTTGCAGTGGCAAACCCGATTAATGCGGCGACAGTCATAACCGCAAAGATAGCTCTTCTCTCACAAGTCTTCATGTTAACTTCTATTCGAATTAGCCGTGTTCAGCATAAGAATTTTACGTATTCGGCGTACACAGCCGCTGTTTCTGGGTCTTGAGCTGTGGGTTGAAACGAGCGTTTCTGCTTTTGGAATGGTTTTCTCGTAGTGTCCCTTAAGTTACGGTTTAGAGTGTATTGTGTCAGGTGATTTAAGATGGTGAAAGCAAACTTCACAAAAAACCGAGCAAAAATCGCTGCATCCGTCATCACATTGCTGATGGTGCTGTACTTCGCGCCCCTATGCTCCGCTGGAGCTGGACATGCCCCAGAAGCGGGCAAAATAGACGTGCCCGGAGTCCCAGACAACGCCGTACAATACAACAAGACAGACATTACGCCTACCGCTCAGATGGAACAAGTTAAAGCAGGAGAACCCGCGCTGTTCCAATACAGAAATATGACTATGCTGATGAACTGCACCCAAAATTGCAGCCTAGTAGTTACCGTTGACCCCACAGTTAAGCCACAGCTATGCGGTATCTCAATAGAACCTAACCAAACCATGACACTAACCATGAACCTAAGCGGCTCACCCCTCAACGGCGCACAAACCATGCAGCAAAACCTAAACTGCTACTTCGGCATCGAACCCAACGCCGCCACGCAACTGAACGCTCAACTGAGACTGCACATTAACCAGACTGAGCTTAAGCAGCAACTGAACAGGGAAGTCAACGCGTCAAGGCTAACATGGATGTACTGGAATCAAACAAGAAGCGAATGGGAAGCAGTTGAAAGCTACATGGACCAAAACGGATACCTAGTGTGCAACACTGACCACTTCTCAACATGGATCGTCGCCGAAATCTCAGAGTCCACAGAAACAGACGGAAACCTCGACACAACAAACACTGGCATACCCATGGAATACGTTTACGCTGGAGTAATAGTCGTCATAGTGATTGTTCTCGGTTTAGGGATATACGCGAACTCAAAACGCGGAAAATAAACCCATTTTTCTTTTTTTGTTTTTTTCTTTAGTTTTAGCAGAGCAGAAGCTTCTATATGTGCGAAAAAATGTGGTGCATGCTTGGTTATAGTGCGTATTCTAGGATTATTGTGATTGCGTAGATGAGCATGGCTACGTGGAACATTGGTAGTGCTTTCATTCCGGAGGCGGCGTTTTTTCCTTTTAGTATTATTATGTTTCCAGCGGCTATCAGCGTGAAGCCTGCTGCGAAGCCGATGATTGCTACTGTTCCCAGCACGTTCAGGAAGAAGATTGTCGCCACGAGGTGGAGTATGCTGAAGAAGAGTATCCAGTACACGGTGCCTTTCAACCCGTAAAGTAAGGGTATGGTTTTCATTTCTTTAACTTGGTCGTTTGCAACGTCGCTTATGTCGTTAACTCCCAAATGGGCCAGCGCCAGCGGGTAGAAGAAAAAGCCGAAAAGCAGTATGTTGACGGTGGGGGGACCAAGGCAAAGGTAACCCGCCAGAGGAAACAGCGTGAAGTCTATTCTGCCGATAAGCTGGGCGAACGGGAACTTTTGGTTCCGCTTTTTAATTTGGTAGAAGGTTTCAAGGCAGTAACATACAATCATGATGCCGAAAACGTAAAGCGAGTGAGGAAACGGCAACAGAAAAATCAGGCCTGAAGTGACGGCTACAAGCCCGCTGAAGAGCAAGACGGCGTTTCGCCGACTGATTAAGCCTTGCGAGATAGGTCTGTTCCCGAAGACCCTCCAGTATTTCGTGAGTTTATCAAACTCAACCTCCTTCTTGTCAATGTCCCCGTCCACAATGTCATTCAAAACGAGTCCCGCTTCAAAACCTAGGAACCCAATTAATGCTGCTTGACCCACAAGCAGCCAAGAAAAACTGTTATGGTACTGGAAAGCAAGAAACAGCCCCGCGCAGAACAGTATAGGCCAGACAAAAAAGAAATGTAATCGCGTAAGATCCATGTATGCTTTAACGTTATTCGTCATTCGAAATGCCCTCTCCCGTTTCAAATTTTATAGTACGTTTTTAATAGATAAATCTATTCGCATACTACTATAGAGAAACGGAGAATACTTATGAGCAGTTCAAACGCCACAAAGCTTCTAAAAATAATACGGTTTCACATTGTAGCAGGAGGATTGCTCGCGTTCTCCCTTGGAGCACTATTGGCTCTCGCCAACGGCGGAAGCTTCAACCCCGCAGTGGTTTTTTCAGCGTATTTCGCAGGGCTTTTAGGCGACCTCTCAACCCACTACAGCAACGACTACTTCGACGTTGAAGTCGACAAGTACATCCAACAGAAAAAGTTCTTCGGTGGCAGCGGCATCCTCGTCAACAACCCAAACCTCCGACCATCTTCAAAAGCCATTGCCGTTTCCCTGTTGGCAGCCGCAAACGTTTCAGCGGTTGCGTTTTCCCTTTTCCTTGGCGCACCCATCGAAATATTTGCCGTCATCTTGGTTGCCAGCCTCACGGGCTGGTTTTACTCGGCGCCTCCAACACGTTTAATTTCAAGAGGCTTCGGCGAAGCAGCTATTGCATGCGTAACAGGCTTTGCTATTCCAGCTGTAGGCTACCTCGCGGTAAGAGGACAGTTTGACCCCCTCTTCTGTTACCTCGCGGTTCCTTTCGTTATGTACGGGTTCATGTTAAGCCTCAGCCTTGAAGCTCCTGACGCTGAAATCGACCGAAAAGGCGGCAAAAAAACCCTGATTGTCAGAAAAGGCGCCCGAAACGTTTTCCTGCTTATCCTAGCGTTGACAGCATCAACCACACTACTTCTCTTTGTCTATAACTGGCTAGCGGCTTCTCCAGTTCTAAACATTGGCGTTTTAGCGGTTTTCTCATTTGCACCGTTAACAGCCGCGATTGTTGGGTTCGTAGGTGTTCTCCAGAAGCAGAACGTAAACCGTTTTAGCACCTTGAATGTTGCTTCACTATTCGTCTTCAACATGCTCACGGTAACGTACCTTTTGACCGTGGTTGTGGGGTTTAGTTAGAAAAAGAGGTTGGTATTACTAAACGTGCAAATAGTAATACCGATTGTAGGTGTAGTCGTGACTCCCTTAAAAAGCTTTTGCAAACCCGCAACAATCTTCTAATATCCCCTTTTCTCCGCCGAAAGCCAGAATCAAACGCGGAAAAAACGACGCCTCAGAACACATACCTACCCTCGTATAACCCTTTACAAATGTAAGATACCCAACAAAATTTCAGGCTAATATTTGTCGATCATTTCTTTTAGCTTAGAATTTAGAAATTAGAAAATTACTTGACATCTCAAATGGCCAGATTTATAACACAGAACTTCCCTTTGCGCGCGCGGATGCGAATGCAATGACAACAAAAAGAGATGTCGCGTTATATCTCGACAAAGAACTTGTTGAAAAGCCGAAAACTCTATGCTTCAACCTCAGCAAAACATTCGAAAAATAGGTAAAAGTTATTAATTTTAAGAAACAAAGTATATTTTTGAATTAAGATTTAGCGAGTGCTAATAAAATGACGCAAATTTATGTAGCTTGGTGGAATGTTGAAAATCTTTTTGATGTTATGCCCTGGAATGCCAGAGCCAGAAAAATAAAAAACATTAGCAGTACTCTTAAATCGGATCTTAAGAATTGGGATCAACCGAAATTAACTAAAAAACTTGAACAATTAGCCGAGATCATTAAAGAAATGAACAATAACAATGGACCCGATATTTTAGGTGTTTGCGAAATTGAAAATGAAAATGTTTTACAGAAACTGATTAGCAAAATTAAAACAGGCAATTTAGCAAATAGAGATTATGGTGTTGTTCACTATGATGGCCCGGATCCAAGAGGAATAGATGTCGCGTTTATCTACGATAAGGACATGTTTGATTTTCATCCTAAAGATCCAAATGCTCCTCATGATGATGTTAATAGTAGATACTGGTTTTCTCATGAAGTTATTAAGCGATCTCCCACAAGGGATATTTTTCAAGTTAATTTTCATCTTAAAACAAGGCATAATGAACCGTTTATTTTAGTTGGAAATCATTGGCCTTCAAGAATGAGTGGTACTTATGAAACTGAACCATACCGTATTATTGCCGCAGAGACTTTATCTTATTTCAATTTGCGTATTCAACAAGAATATGGAAAAAATACTCCTATTTTGATGATGGGCGATTTTAATGACGATCCAGGTAGTCGCTCTCTAACTGATTACGCTTTAAGTATGCGAAACAAAAACAAAGTTATTAATGCTAAGAAAAATCCCAACCTATTCAATTTGATGTGGCCATTGATGAATGAGGGTTATGGCTCATACTGGTATGATTTTCCATTATTTTTTGATCAATTCCTTGTATCAAAAGGATTTCTGATAAATGATGCATACCTTTCAGTAGTTGAAGATTCAGTGCAAGTAATTAAACCCCCAAAAATGTGGAAAAAACCTAATGGAGACTATCCCCAACCCCGTAGATTTGGAACAAAAGACGCAAATATTGAGTTAAATGGATATAGTGACCATTTTCCAATCTCAGTAACCCTGACTACTTAACAATAAATCCGGGCATCAATGGATAAATGAAAAAAACAGTGCGAGTTCTTTATGGAAAATTATGGCTGGATGTTATTAACCTAGACAAGGCGATTTGCTTAGCATCCTGCTGAGTGCTTCTTGTTGGTTGGTTTGGGGCGTGGGTTTTCTAAATTCTATTTTCTAAACCATTTTTTTAGAAACTCATTTCTTATTTTGAATACTCTATTAGAATTTAGAAATTAGTAAATTCTACTAACTTTCCTACGATTATAAATTATAAAAATAAAAAATTAGTGTGCAATCAAATGACCAAACATATAACATAGAAAGTGCCAATACGCACCCTCGGGTGTAAATACCCTTGAGAAACAAGCATAACTTAGTTCTCTACATCGATAAAGAACTTGTTGAGAAATCGAAGGAATTAGGTTTCAATCTGAGTAAAACGTTTGAAAACCACTTAAAACACTTAATGCTGCAGTTTTCAACATGTAATTCATTAAACAATTATGATTTATCTGAGAATAAACTGGAAGTGGTGGGGCTGCCCGGATTTGAACCGGGGTCTATAGAGCCCAAGTCTACAAGCCTAGACCAAGCTAGCCGACAGCCCCGCATGTTTTGCCCGTTTTGATGTTGGTGGCAGAGAAAGATAATTTCGTATGCACCATAAAAACTTTAGCCAACCTATCGAGTTTTCTGCGTGGCAAGTTTTGCTCTTTGCCAAAAATTAACTTTGTTTTGTTAGTGTTGGAGTTGTTATTTTTTGCGTAGGCTGCATTGGAGTACTTTTGGGCAGAGTAGGCATTCTTCGGGTAGGGGTGCGTTGTGTGGTAGTGTGTTTAGTAGGCTTGAGAAGTGGGCGCATTTTGCGGGTGACTCGAATACTTTGGGGTATTCAGCTGGTTTTACGTCTACTATTTTCATGTTGTCTGTGGTTATGTCGAGTTTTGACATGCAGTGGGGGCAGGCGTAGTAGGATGTTCTGGGTATGGTGTTTTTGTCGGTTAGGATGGTGGGTTTTTCAAATGTTTTTTCGCATCCCTTGTAGGGGCATCTGAGTTTTTCGTTGTGGGAGTGCGAATGGAAGAAGCGCATTTGTTGTCCACCTTAGTTTAATTGCCTTGGTGGTATCGGTACTGTTAATATTTTATAAACGTTTCTGAACATGAGAACTACACATCTACACATGACAAAAAGAAGCCCCGGGCGGGCTTTGATCCCGCGGCCTGCTGCTTACGAGGCAGCCGCTCCACCAGGCTGAGCTACCGAGGCACACTTAACAGCTAAACCAGTGATGTACGCGCATTTTTAAATGTTAGGAAAATTGCGGTAAGCGTCAATTTTAAAAGCCTCGCCTCTAAACTAGACATTGCACGCGACATTTGCATGTTTTTCAGGTGGAGGCTTATTTGATTGAAGAAAACGAAAGCACACAAGAGCGTTAAAGCTGGAACAAGCGGCGCTTTGGGAGAGCGCAAGCTGATCCAACTCATCCAAAGCCACCTGTCCGTTATGCCTGATTTGCCTGTGCCTTTCGGAGACGACGTTTCCGCCGTTGACCTTGGCAAGGGGCGTGTTGCGGTTCTGAAAACTGATATGCTTATGGGCAAGACTGATGTGCCGCGGGGCATGAGCATGTGGCAGGCGGCGCGGAAAGCTGTGGTGATGAACGTCAGCGATTTTGCAGCTAAAGGCGTGGAGCCTACGGCACTGCTGGTTTCGCTTGGGCTACCGCGTGATATCATGCGTAAGGAAGTGGAGGAGATTGCACGCGGCTTGAACACTGGCGCACGGGAGTACGGCGCCTACGTGATCGGCGGCGACACCAGCGAAGCTTCAGACTTGGTTGTGGCTATTTCGCTTTTTGGAACCGCTAAACGCAAAGAACTCGTGTTGCGCAGCGGTGCCCGTGCAGGGGATATCGTGGCGGTTACGGGTTTCTTCGGCAAAACGGCGGCGGGTTTACGGTTGCTTCTGGACGGGTACGCGGCGTCGAAGGACCTGCGCGAAGTGCTTTTGCGTTCGGTTTGTATGCCTAACGCGCGGTTGTGTGAAGGCTTGTCTCTTTGTCGTTCAGGTGCGCTGTCAGCGTCTATGGACTCCAGTGATGGTTTAGCTTGGAGTTTGCATGAACTAGCGCGGATGAGCAACGTTGGATTCGTAGTTGACTGTGTGCCTGTTGCGGATGAGGTTCGCAGGTTCGCTGAGTTCAACGGGCTTGATGCGTTGGAGCTTGCGCTTCACGGCGGGGAAGAATATGAGCTGGTGGTGACTGTTAAGCCTAAACGGTGGGCTGACGCGGAAATGGCTGTTAAAGTAGCGGGCGGACTGCTTTTGCCCATTGGCAAGGCTACGCGGGACAGGCAAGTTATTCTGGAAGTGAACGGCGAAAAAGTTCCTGTTGAAGCGCGTGGTTGGGAGCACTTCAAAAGCAAGATTTGACTTTGCGGTCCAAGACGTAGTTCAGTATGGTTATGCACGAGGCGGCGAGGTACTGTTGTTTGCCAAGACTGATTTTTTCTCCATAGCGAAGCGCGAACACCTCAACCTTCTTTGGTAAGCCCACGTGGTCGCCTAGCACAAACACGCAGTTCTCAGGCAACTCCGCGTCTGCCACGGGTTTTCCGCCTTCTTCAAGCACGAATATGCTTGTGTTTTCTGCTTTAGCCTTCAAGAGTGCTTCGAAGCTTGTTTTGCTTGTGGTTATGCCTGGGTGCTGTCTTCCTGCAATCACTTTTTTGAGGATGCTTTGCCAAGTTTCCATGTCCGTGCGCACGTCATAAAGTGTTGCGCCGTCTATTTGGATGTGAAGTGGCGGGTTGGGTGGACCGTTTAGAACAGCGTGAAAAACCACGTTTCTGCGTAACCCGTGCGAGAGGAAGAAGCTTGCGACTACGCATTCGTGGACTATGTCTAAGCGTCCCGCGTCGTGTAGGCTGCGGAAGCTTGGGTCTGTTTTTCCTACTCGTGAAAAGAGAATAAACTCGCGTGTCAACTGTTAATCACGGTTCTTGTTATTTGCATCTGACCTTTTAAATCAGCTGTTGTGTAGTCTGAGTTACTTGTGGAGGCTTCAAGTTGTTTGTCGCGTTTATTTATGGTGCTGTGGGCGGTTGTGGGATTAAACATTTTATTATATGTTCAGGTGGACTGTGGTTATAACGAACTTTTTGCAAACTTTTCTAGATAAACTTTACTACACAGTTTATTAGGCTATTTTGAAGCTCTGTTATCCGAGGAAGGAGACATATGCGTAAGCCTTTATTGTTTACAATCTTGGCGCTTGCTTTAGCTTGCGTACTTACAACCACGGTTTCTGCTTACACCCCGAATCTGAATGACGGCTATGACGTAACCAACAACTGGCACGGAATCGACACCCCGATTGGTTCAAAGGTAGTTGCGACAGCACTGACAACGGACGCTAGTGTTTATCAGGTTACTTTCATATGGAAAAATCCAGCTGGTAATCCAGTGTGGACCGAAGTTGTGCCCGTGTTTTCCAACGGAACCACATACACAGACAACCAAGGAAACACCTACACCATCTACTACGCTGAAGCCTCACCACAAAAACCAGGAATCATCGGCGACTGGGGCGTACAAGCATTATTCCAAGGTCCTGACGGAAAAACAAAGGAAGACGTAGAATACGTTGTAGCTATCAGAGCAACATCATTCAACGTCATCCCCGAAATACCACTAATCGGCACAGCAGGCGCAGCAACTGCAATGTTCGCGGGGTTAGCCTACAAACTAAAAAAGAAACCCCAAAAACTCTAAAGTTGCAAAACAAAAAACCCGTATAGACCTTTCAGGTCTGCTTTTTTCTTTCAATACGCCACTTTATGTCTGTACGTTCTGGTTGACTGGAAGAAATGATGGAGTTTCTTCTAGAAGAAATGTTTTAAGTTTTGCACAGGAACTTGTTACTTGTGATCGTGTATGGGTAGCAAAGGAACAGGCGAAGAGAACGTTGAGAAGATTGAGGCTCTTAACGAGATTTTTGAAGATGTGATTTCGGATGCGTCTGACCTGATCAAGGATCTTTACTGGAGCGTGAAGATGTACCTTCTGTTTGGGCTCATAACCGTCTTGTTCGGGGTGCAAACACTCGTTTACAACATTGAAACCATCCAGGAACAGTTTTTCATACCTGCGTTTGTGGCTGGGACTATGCTGTTTGCTGGGGCAGTTCAAATCGCTAACTACTTCAGGCTCCGAAAGAAGTACTCGCGGTTGTTCAGGGCACAGGATGAGTTGAAGAGTGCCTAGGAGAATGCTGGATGTCTTTTCCTAGGAGAAAACCAGCTAGAATCGCCTTAGACTTGTTCGATTGTATAGACGAGAAAAACGGCAAAGCATCCAAATGGGACCTAATCAAAGTGGTCGGCACAGAATCCCAGTTCCACTATTGGATTGAAGAGTTCCTACTGAAAGACAAATTCATCGAGGAACAGCAAACGTCAAACCGCAAATTCTACAAGAAAACTGAATCTGGAGAACTTTTACACAGGCTCCTGAAAAACGGCAAAATAATGCACGCGCTGTCCCGAGTCAGCGGAAGAAGACTGCGACGAGACTGAAACCAAAAAACATGTTGCACTTAAACTTCGGTTTGGTTTCTCGAATTAGCAAGCTTATTTTGGACTCGAGTTTAAATTTTAGAAGTGGTGGTGTTAGTTTAGTTTTAAGGTTGGAATGTGCCGATAGTTGGTGCTACCAGAGTGTTTGTCCAGATAGGCGTGATTTCCCAGCTTTGAATTGGAGAGCCCTCATAGTCTATGTTTAAGTAAAAATCCCGGGTGTTTCCGGGTGCGAGCCAACCTATTTGGTAAAAGGTTTCTATGGCTATGCCTTCATTGTTGTAGGCGTGTATGAGGAGAACTGTGTTTTGTGCTATGCTTTCGCCCGTGTTTTTGACGCGACCATCAATGTTCAGGGTGTTGTAACTGTATTTTTGGTCTTCTACGGTGAGGTCTTCGATAATAATCATTGCTTGGCTTCGATTGGTTGTGTATTCTAGTTCGTTTATTTGGCTGTTTAAGTTTGTTGCTTC
>Ga0272441_10013156_pt1 | contig 11954 bp, 6 predicted proteins | sample SSMProp6N_FD_193582 | JGI IMG/M metagenome (GOLD analysis project Ga0272441, IMG submission 193582) | Marine sediment archaeal communities from Little Sippewissett salt marsh, Falmouth, MA, United States - SSM-Prop-6N | ecosystem: Environmental > Aquatic > Marine > Wetlands > Sediment ...
CGCATTCTCCATGCCCCTGTGCTTTCTCCGGGAGGACCGTGACGACACAGTCCTCGTTTGCAACACAGTCGTATCCTACATTGTTCCCGTCGACGACTTGCACATCCGCGTAGATGGTGTAGTCGCCGGGGGTCGCTGTCTGCAGCACCTGGAATGCCAATGTCAATACATGGCAGTCCACGGGTGCCGCCGGGTTTCCCGCTGTCTCTACGCGGGATATTGCGTAGAGAAAGTTCCCTTCCTGCTCGACGGGTATTGTGAGTATCTGGGATGGTGTCCCGTATCCGCCGATGTATGAGCAGTCAACAAAATCCAGGGCTGTCGGGTCCCATGTCAGGCTGTATTCGGCAGCCTTCACCGGGCAGTCGCTTCCACTGTCCGTCCAGACATCGACAGTGAAAGTATCCCCAGGGTATGCGTTCTTTGTCGCCGGCGCGATGTATACCTCTGGGCAGCACTCTTCCCCGCCGCCGCCTCCGTTTCCTCCATAGGAGGCACAAGGGTGTGGAGCATAAATTATGAGGAGTGAGAATATCATTCCCAGGAAGACCATCCACATGAGCTTCCGTATCTGTTTTTCTTCTTTGTTGTTTTTTTGTTTTTTTATGGGTATGTTCATTATAACGCCCTCAGAGGAAGACCGTGAGTTGTGGCATATCCAGTATAGCAGGAGTTTTGCCAAGCATCCCATCACGGCATTCCTCATTGGTTAGGGTAACACAAAAGTAGTATAAAATGTTTACGAAAGGATTTGCCAGTTGGGATGTATTGACGGGCTTACTCCATGCATAGGGCGTGTTCATTCAGGCGACTGGAAAATTTTCCAGGAAACCATTATATAGAACCACCTCAATATAAAGAAACAGATATGAGGCCAAAGACCGTGGGCGGCAAGCATGTGTGCCCAGAGGGAACCATACTTGTCAACAGGAGAAGCCACCAGAGGGCGGGGTACACGCGTGATGACGGCAGGACCATATCGTCGTCACTGGTGAAAGGAAGCGTGTTCTGCACCCCCGACAAGGGGCGGAAGGGCCATGGCGAACAGGTGATACCCATCGCCTCCGCCAAGGAGGCCGGGGAGGCGGGGAGACCGAAAGGGTTCCTGAGGCACCACGGATATGGCATACATAAACCCGCCGGGGAACGCCACAGGGCGCTTGACCGGGCGGTGGATGACTACGGGGCGGTGCCGGTATGGCGGAAGCTTCACGCCCTTTCGAACATGAACAGTTACAACCCGGGTAAATCCCGTGTGTTCCGGGGCGACAGGGACTATGTGAAGGAGACATTCCATCCCCATTTTGGGGAGAAAAAAGATAAGAAGAGATGATATGTGGAGAGTTTGATATGAAAGGAGAGTGTGTATAAATGGATGTTTTGCAGATACAATTGCTCTATTCCACCATGGTTTCGATGGCGTTGAGCACATTGATAGCGGTTGCCGCCTTCGAGTTCAGGAAGCCCCTGGCGTTGCTTCTCAACGCGGGGCTCGGCGGGTTCGCCGGGGCCTTGTTCGGCGGGTGGTACCTGGGGGTGAGCGGTGGACTGGGCGGCTTCAACGACAACATACTGATCATGGTGCCCGTGATAATCGGGCCGATAACGGGGTTCATGGGGCCGGGGATGATGAAGGTGTTCCTCCCCCGTCTCTTCAAAGGGGTCGCCATCCCCTCCCGCCTCCGGAACCTGTCCGGGGCGATAACGGTCCTGGTCATCGTGTCAGGATTGCTTCTCACAGCCATCTTCCTCGTTCCCGACGATGGATATGTCACACCGGGATCGGGAACGGACATATGCGGCCTGGAGGGCCGCACATCCTCCATGATGCCGGGATTGAAACAGGCGTCATCCGTGTATCCCTATAACGACATACAGGCTCTCAATGGCCAGGGGACAGGACTCCTCGGCGACGCCAACCCATACGATATAGGCATCGATCTTTTCAAGTCAGCGGCTTTCCTGTCATCCCAGCCGAGGGTGGGGGACACCCTCGAGTTCCATGCCAGGGCAACGGTTCAGTCCGGGTCCCCGGACTGGGTGAAACCCGCCATGACCGTCGTCATATGGCACGATGACAACGGGAACGGGATGATCGACCAGACGGACTCGGTCGCCCCCGAGGTGCAGTTCAAGATGCCCTCTGGCGGCTACAACTCCATGACGACCATCCGCCCGATAGTGGTATACAGGGACCCCGGGAACGGGGCTCTTGAACCCTCCTATATATCTGGATCTGGATACCTCGCTACCCCATCCGTATGGAAAAGGGACACGGGTGTTGCCTTCCCCGACGAGCCGGGGGGGCTGACACTCCCCTGCGACTGCTTCACCACGGTATGGCCCGACAGCAACAACAACATGGTGATGGAATCATCCGAGTACCTGCAGACGAAGGAGAACGCGAACCAGTGGATCAGCAAGGGGCCCGGCGGATATGTGGAATTCTACGGGAAGCTCCTGGTGACACAGGAGATGTACAGCCAGGGTTCAACCTGGCATTTGACCGTAAGCGCCAAGGATTTGAACTATGACTATAGCGAGAACATACGGAGCGAGGACCATGTGTTCACTGTCCTACCCGCGGAGGACATACCCGACCCCGTGTCGATGCATATAATATCGCCCAACGGGGGGGAGACAATCACGAAAGGGGGCGCGTACACGATATCGTGGACGAGCACGTCCCAGATAAACCAGAGGCTTTCCCTGTACAGGGGGTCGACGGTGCAGCAGATGATCGGGTATGTGCAGCCGGGAAGCGGCTCGTATAGCTGGCAGGTGCTGGAAAGCAGTCAATTGCCGCCGGGGTCTGATTACCGTGTGAAGCTATGGGATGACAACGGGAACTATGACTATAGCGACGGGTATTTCACCATAGCCGACCCTGTCTCCGACACCGTCGCGGTGACATCCCCCAACGGGGGGGAAACATGGGAGATAGGGGGAACCTATCCGATATCATGGACGGCGTCGAACCCGTCTGACTCGTTCTCAATCGAGCTCTGGAAAGGATCGGTCTTCTCCGCCACGATGGGGGGGACACACCAGGGTTCGGGGTCATGGCAATGGACGATACCGTCAACAGTTGCCGCCGGTTCGGATTACCGGATGCGGATAGTGTCAAGCGGCACGGGAACGAATGATTATAGCGATATGTATTTCACCATAGCCACGGGGGACGAGCCCGTGTCCATACATGTGGACAGCCCCAACGGGGGAGAGGCATGGAAGAAAGGGACGACACAGGTCATAGCCTGGACAAGCACATCGGAGGAGAACCAGTACATATACATACACAAGGGAACAGAGTACTTCATAGTGGACCAGGTCTCCATGGGAAGCGGGATATACTCCTGGACGATAGGGTCACGATGCCCCTGGGACATCGTACCCGGGCAGGGATACCTGGTGGAGGTCAAGGACATGTCGGGGAACAGCGACATGAGCGACAGCTGGTTCACGATAGCCGAGGAGGACACGCCGGTAACCGGGCCCGAGATCACCGTGACATCCCCCAACGGGGGGGAGACATGGGACACCGGGTCATCCTATGACATCGCCTGGACATCGACAGGGGGCGTGACAGGGAACATATACTGCCACCTGTACAAGGGAAGCGTGCAGCAGAGGCTCATAACGGTCACGGAGAACACGGGATCGTACCAGTGGAGCATACCCGGCGACATCGCCGAGGGGCAGGACTACCGGATACGGGTCACAGACTCGGAGGGAACAAGCGACCTGAGCGACGGGTACTTCACGCTTGAGGATATGACAGAACCCCCGCCGGACGACCATGAGGATATCCCCGGGGAGGACAAGGATTTCTGGGACCTGGGATTCGGGCAGATAGAGAACATCATCGTCTGGGGGCTGATCATGACAGTGTTCGGCATCATAGCCGGCCTGGCATGGGCGATGATGTCCGGAAGGCCACGGTACCAATACCAGTACTAGGGTGAAATGGAAGGAAGCCACGATGGAAGATAAGGATGGGAAATAAAAACATAGGGTACAGTTCAGCATCATCGGGGAAAGACCCCACCAAGCCCATAAAGAGGAAACTGGGAACACGATTCCGGGGGCAGCTCAGAAGGATAGACACGGGGAAACTGAAGAACGACATAAAGGCGGACATAAAGAAGGACGCGGGGAAATGGAAAAAAGCCACGGTCAGGAAAACCCGGGTGGCAACGGACATATGGCGAAGAGCCATACAGGAGGGAAAACAACAAGATCAATACATGATGCCCCCCGCGGAGACCATCACACAGGGGGAAACCGGCGACAAGGGCCTGATGCCCCATGACGGGGCACTACCTGACGGATGCAAACCATACAAGACGATCTATGACGAGGCGCTGGGAAAAGACAACACGCGTGTCAGGGAAAAGCTCGCCCATGCCCTGTACAGCCTGGGGGAGCGGGAAAGAATCGGAAAGAACTCTCCGCGGCCCGATGACCTGACAGATGATGAATGCCGGATGATAGTGAAGGCATACAGAGAACAGAGATAGGAACAGTCAGCCAACAGGCGCGTATCCGCTCTCTCTCTCTCTTTTTTTTATAGTGTTCAGGTAAGGAGCAGCATGATGTCCCCCAGGACAAGGGACACTATGAATGCGATGGACACAATGGCGACAAAGGGGATGCTGGGGGACGCCCATACCGGCCCCGTGGCGGTGCCGCCTGTTTTTTCAAGAGGTATGAAAAAAGGTTTCTTCAAACGGGAGGGGCTTATCCTGTACCCCATGATCATGCGGGGGAAGGAGATGTCGCCCCTGCATATGTTCCTTGAGATGAACCAGGCGGGGAAAACCAGGAATATCAGCAGTGAGTTCGTCAGAACGGTAACGGGGAAATAGTTCCCGTGAGGGAGGACAGGAAGGAAGGGCATATCGGGCCGGACGGGGAAAAGAAGGACGGTCGCTATCAATGCCTTGCAGTCCGCCCCCCCGAACACCCTAAGGAATCTCAGGGAGACGGATATGCCGATGACCATGGCCGCTGGCGGGATGTCCTCAACCCGGACAGTCGACACGGGAAGCAAGATGATGGCTGCCGCTGCCATCAGTATCCATATTCCATCGGCCACCCTCCTGTGCCGTATGTCCCCTATCGAGGCATATGCGAGAAGAGCAGTGCCGATGCAGACCTTGGCGATATCAACTGGTGTCATCTGGATCTGTGTGAATGCCTTACCGTGTTTTTATCGTTTGCGGAAAAACAGTGAGCAGGGCCGCATGGCGGCATTATGCAGTGAACTGGCCGTCGGGGGAATGCCCCCTGTCGACCCGTGTCCTCACATGCCGCGATGCTTCCCTATCCACATGGGGTAACCCATCCCCCTCGCCGATAGTCTCCTCTGTGCCGCTTATCCTGGCAGGATTCTTGGCAAAAACCGGAATCGGATGAAGCGACATATGGGTATATGCCAGATAGGCTTAAAAAACTTTTTATATGCCTGCTTTCATACGGGAAAAAATATCTTTTGGTGAGGGCGTGGACGGGGTCAACCCTTGTGCCTCTCCTTCTTGGATAGGGATGCTTTATAGAACAAATGAGGAGACTCTATGAAGCCGATCCCGTCCAGCAAGAAAAATATGTGGCTCCTCATATATATCCTTTTCTTGGAAAATTTTCCATTGAAAAAAAGGGGCGCTAGGGTGTTACCCTATGAGGGCAACATCCGTGTAGTGCTTGAAGCACAGGCCGACAAGATGGACATCGGCGTCCAGTGTGTCGGATGTATCGTCCCCGTCCCGCATGAGGCTGAAGTGTATGCAGATGTCCCCCGCCTGTATGTCTGATATGTTGACCTCCGTCATTGTCAACCCGTTCGCTGTCGACGAGCTGGCGGCGTATGTCTGATTCGAGTATTCATTCGCTATTGTTGTGTCCTCGTTGAGCCCCGTTATGGTGTAATTCAGTTCCCAGTCGCAGTCCGCCGATGTGTTCTGTGAACTCCATCCGATGGCAATGACAGGATGCATGTATGTGAGATTTATGGCGGAGGGTACCTTGAAGCTGAACACGACCTGTTCCTCCTGGCCGTCGGTGAACTCCCATGCGGCGCTGGTGCCATGGTCCACAAGGGCGGCCGGCTTGCTGCCAGGGGCACACAGTTCCTCCGCCCCGATCCATATGCAGTCAAGCCTAGTGAATCCTGTCAGTGGAGAGCTTGTGTTGTCTATGCCGTCGCTGAATCCCGCGGGGACATTGGTGAGGTTCTCCCAGTTGGTGTCGGTGGTGTCATTGTCGATGCCGTCGCTGAAGCCGCCGGGCATGCCTGTTATGCTGCTCCATCCGATGGATGTCGCCACATTGTCTATGTTGTCCGCGAAGCAGGCGGGCATCCCCCTGATGGCGCTCCAGTTCATGTTGTAGTATGCGGGCGCGTCCTCGTAGGGTATGTCCACGAGGTCGTTCCAGCTTCCGGAGAAGTCGTCGTAGGCGTTCTTGTCCCATCCGAGGAAGACGGCTTCCTGCCCGGTCATCATGGGGTCGTCCAGCACGCTGTTCTTGTATATGTAGAGCGATGTCGCCCCGGAGAGACCGAGGGATATTATCAGGAAGAATGCCAGTGTGGCCGTGGGGTTCATCTTGCGTTCCCCCGTGTGTGGTGTTCCTTCATGTTTTTGCCTGTGTGTGTAATGTGCAGGGGTTGTATTTATGTTTTTTCTGGAAAATTTTCCAGGAAAGCATTAAATACAAGCCTTTTCATATTTTTTCTAGCAGAGTAAGCAATAATTGAAAGTGTGCCATATGCATGGGAATATGTCAGTCAGGTCGAGATTCAATAAAAGGATGTCTGTTACTGTCATCTCTCTTCTTTTTTTGTCCTGCATACTGATGTTGTCTTTTGTTGATTTTACGGAGTCTGCGGGTAGGTACGAATATGTTGCTTATAACGCCTCTGGCTATATGGATGGATCCATGATGCATCCATATGATAAAATACAGAAGGCGATTGACAACATGACAAGCACGGGGGGAGGGGAATACGACACTATACTTATATCCCCGGGCACATACACAGAGGATATAAATGTTGACGACGATTATCTGATTTTTACACCTTGGGGTGGTGGCGGTGATGTTATCATACATTCCACGAGCCCATCCAGCATATATGCGATGAACATCAGTGTGTCAAACATAAAAATCACAGATCATGCAGGTAACAAAAATATGAAGTTCACAGGTAACGCAATAGAGTTAACTGATGATATAAGTTACCTGAATGTTTCTGGTTGCACTTTCACATATGGAAGCTATCAAAGTTCGATAGTTTCGTCAGGAAACCAGATAGATAACGCCACCATAGAAAATAATGAATTCATTGCAACAAGTTCAGTATCCTACCACGGAATTAAAATACTATCTGCAACGGGAACACATAATCACATAATAAATAATTCCTTTCATCCAGATCCCGCAGGACGCAAAGGTAGGATTTACATACAGGGGATTGAAACATCCTTCATCGAGGATAATGATTTTACATCCTTAGATGAATTAACATTCAATTCTTTAAACTGGATAAATATAGAGAACAACACCTTCGACGATATGGATCATGGCGTCATTTTTAATGGATGCGGCACTTCAGACGCTATCAATGTACACGAAAACTATTTTATAAACCACAGCAGCTCAACACATAGCTCTATAATAGTGACTAATGGATGTGATGATATGTTTTTCTATAACAATTATTTTCATAATAAGACAGGAGCTAAAACCTTTATGGAAATAACATCTAGCACAGTATATATGAATGTGACAAAAACAGGGGGAACAAACATCCGGGGCGGCCCGTACCTGGGGGGGAACTGGTGGGACCCGGATGACACGGACTATGCATACGGGGGGAGTGACACGAACAGTGACGGATTGGGTGACACAGATGTCCCCCATTATGGCGACTACCTCCCCCTGACAAGCCCCTATTTCACAAATGTTTCCGATTTGAGGGCTTCCCCAGCTTGGCAGGCGTCCGGGGGATACATAAACATCAGCTGCAACATAACAGATAATGACGGCATAGGTGACGCCAGGCTTGTCGTCGACGGGCCCGGGCCATCTGACTCCAACACCAGCATGGCCCATGGAACAGGCGACACCTACTACCTGAACACCACCTACTCCGCAATCGGGAACTACTCGTTCCACGTATGGGTTAACGACAGCGGGGGAAACCAGTCGACATACAACCTGTCCGCAATAACCATAAGGGATGAATTCAACAGTATCTCATACGGGGGGAATGACGGGTCTTACCCCTGGACAGGGAACTTGGAGGAAAGCTCTGATGATGGCAGTCCATCCTCTGGGGATAGAAGGGTTGCGACCTGTGAAGGACACAACTATGCTCTCTATATGTATGAGGACAATGAAGGCCGGCTAGACCGAGATATGGAATTTCACCCTCAATCATGCGACTCTGCGTATATCTCATTTGATTTTTATACTGATTCCTGTGAGGATGACGACAGAATAAGAATATATTTCAGGGGGGACACCACTGATATATATATTGCTGATAATGCTAGTCAATGGAATCATGCATCGATTGAAATACCTGAATATTATATCACTAAGGTTTATGGTGCATCGTATGAAGATGTGGTAATAAACCCTTATGACTTGGAGTCGAATGATGCATTCTATGTTGATAACTTTGCTATAACCTTCAATCTGTCCGGCTTCTTCCAGATATACAATCCCCCGCCGGAAATAGAGGACATATCGGATGATCCGGATCCCCAGGACTATGACGGATATGTAAACATCACCTGCAACGTGACAGACAGCGACGGGCTGGATGACATCCGGCTGGTCATGGACGGCCCGGGATCCGGCGACGACTTCAACGAATCCATGGACACGGGGCCGGGGGACCAGTACTATGACAACAGGCAGTACACCGTCACCGGGAGCCACTCATACCACATCTACGCAAAGGACAACAACGGGGGAACAACCATCTCGGACACATTGACACTCTCAATAGACGACAATGTCGACCCCGTGGCGGTGAACAAATCGGATCACCCTGACCCCCTTGAGATAAACGGCGACATATACATCGACTGCAATGTCACTGACAGGTCATCCATGCTCTGGGTGAAAGCCTATGTGGACGGCCCCCCGGGGTACGGCGACGGATACAAGACCATGAACAATGTGGAGGGGGACTGGTGGAGATGGACATCAACCATGACGATACTGGGGGAGTACTCCTACTACATATACGCGAGCGACACATTCGAGAACACCGTCCAATCAGGCACATCATACTATACCGTGCGGGACAGCACCCCCCCGGAGATATCCGGCGTGGACGCCTCCCCCGATCCCCAGGTGCAGAACGGTTATGTGAACATCACCTGCACCATCACGGACAATGTCGATGTTTACACCGCGAAAGTGCATATAACCTACCCGGACAGCTCCACATCGAACACAACCCTTGAACAGGTGGGTGAAACCTCATCATACTACCTGAACACGACATACGGCCAAGGGGGACAGCACGACTACTACATATGGTGCAATGACACCAGCGGCATCGCGGACACGGACACCGGCCACTCATTCAACATAACCGATACGACAGCCCCGGAGATAAGCGACATATCGGCATCGCCCCCCCTGCAATACCAGGGCGGATATGTCAACATCACCTGCAACATAACAGATGAATCAAACATCCATGACGCCATGGTGAATGTGTCATTCCCCGACAGCACATCAGGCAACAACACACTGGTGAACATACAGGGGACGGACACATGGTACCGGAATGTGACATATAGCCAGATCGGATGGCACAACTGCACCATCTGGACGAACGACACCGCGGGGAACGGGAACACCAGCGGCACATTCTCATTCAACATAACAGACATGACCCCTCCAGCGATAGACAATGTCTCGGACACACCCGACCCCGTGGACCAGGACGGATATGTCAACATCACCTGCAATGTCACCGATGACCATAACGGCGTGGACGAGGTATGGGTGAACATCACCTATGACACAGGATCCGTCACCAATGGGAACTACTCCATGGAACAGATAGGGGAAACATCGGGATACTATTTCAACCAGTCATACCCGCTATACGGCGATTATTCATACTTCATCTGGGCGAACGACACGGGCGGGTACCACGCAACGGAAAGCAGCATATCATACAGCTTCGTTGTCAATGACACCGAGGCACCCGGGATATCTGGGGTATCCGGCAGCCCTGACCCGCAGGACCAGGGGGGCCATGTGAACATAACCTGCACCCTCACGGACAATGACGAGGTTCACTCGGCATCAGTGAACATAACATATCCCGACCTGTCATACGGGAACAACAGCCTCTCACGGTACGGATCATCGGACACATGGTACCGGAATGTGACATACAGCCAGGCGGGATGGCACAACTACACCATCTGGGTGAACGACACCACGGGGAACATGAACACCAGCGGCACATTCTCATTCAACATAACAGACATATCGCCCCCGGAGATATCGGGCATCTCCGACAACCCCGATCCTGTGGAATACGGGGGGCATGTCAACATCACCTGCACTGTGACGGACAACCATAACGGCGTGGACGAGGTATGGGTGAACATATCGTATCCAAGCACGGAAACAATGGGGAACTACTCCATGGCACAGATAGGGGAAACATCGGTGTACTACCTCAACCAGTCCTACAGCTCCCTGGGAACATTCACCTATGACATATGGGCGAACGACACAGGGGGTTATTCAGCCATGGATGGCGGGATGGGGAACCAGTTCCTTGTATGGGACACGAGCCATCCCTCCATAACGCTTGTCCAGGCACTGCCGTACCCGCAGGAGACAGAGGGATACGTGAACATAACCTGCAATGTCACCGACAATGTGGATGTTCACAGCGTCTCGGTCAACATCACACTCCCTGACGAGTCAACCATGAACCAGAGCATGGCACAAATCGGGTCGACAGACACCTATTATTACAACACGACCTACACCCTGTACGGGGTGTACACCTATCATATATGGGCGAACGACACCAGCGGGAACAACAAAACATATGCCACTGAAAGCGAGCATGTGGAAACAGTCGCGGACATGTTCAACTCGAAATCGTATTCGGAGAACAACGGGATAGCCCAATGGATGGGCGGCTGGACAGAGATAAACGAGTCTGACGGTGCCCAGGCGGGAAGCGAACAGGTGGTGCAGGACACAGGCCCCATAAGCGGTTACCATGCCAACTACAGCCTCAGGATACGGGATTCCGGGGCAGGGTACGGGGAGGGGATAAAAAGAGAGGTCAATCTCACAGACGCATTATCGGCGAACCTGTCTTTCCTCTACCGCCGGTTCATAATAAACGGGGAGATGTATTTCACAGTGGAGATATACAACGGCACATCGATGGAATGGGACACCCTTGAAACAGTATACGGTGCCGATGACGAGGAATACCAGGAGATGACACCCATAAACATCACGGGATACACGGGCGGGGCGACAGAGATACGGTTCATGACATCCCCCAACATGGCAATAAATAACGGTGCGTACATAGACAATGTGACAATCAGCTACACCGTGACAGGGCCGCCCCGTTTCGCCATAGAGTACTCGTTCACAGACATGGAAAAACCCGTCATCTCCAACCTGTCCTCTTCCCACAGCGTGCTGCCCGTGGACACCGCTGACAAGCCGGACGGGTACAAATCCGGTCCCCAGGACAACACCAGCAGCCCCTACAGCGAGTACGCGAACATCACCCTCAATGTCACCGACGCCTCTGCGATAACGGGTGTCACCATCAATCTCACCCTCCTGGGGGGAAGCGGCAGCCAGGCCATGGCCCGGATAGGGGAGACCGACGAGTGGTATGTCCACACGAACGCCACCGCGGGTGACAGCTGGAA
>Ga0272441_10013157_pt1 | contig 11953 bp, 8 predicted proteins | sample SSMProp6N_FD_193582 | JGI IMG/M metagenome (GOLD analysis project Ga0272441, IMG submission 193582) | Marine sediment archaeal communities from Little Sippewissett salt marsh, Falmouth, MA, United States - SSM-Prop-6N | ecosystem: Environmental > Aquatic > Marine > Wetlands > Sediment ...
GATTCTCCTTGTAGGAAAAGAGGTAATGAATTATGGATGATAGCGCCCATGCAATTTTTTTGAGGCATAATTTGTCAGGCCTCCTGATTAGCCTTAATCTGGTGCGAAAGCAAGTGGTTCGATCTTTACTCCCAGCCAAAAGAGATGCCAAGGAGACAAAATGAAGCATACAGGCCCCATCCATTTAAGGGATGCAATCAAAAAAGCGACTGATGATCAAGACAAGGTGCTGCAGCCGGAAGAAACCGTCGCACAGGTCAAAATGCGAATGAATGCTATTGACTTGAGCCTCCTGGACAAGACCCTTCGAATTGATAACGGCCGGTTGGACATACCGGTGTTCTTCAGCACCTGCGGCCATGATGCACAGGCAATCATCGGCACCCAAAAACAAATGGGCAAAGGAGCGACGCCTGCTCAATCCGAAGCGAGCGCAGTGATGGAGTTGGCTGAACGGTTCAGTTTTTTCAGTTTCTACAGAAGCGAGGCCAGCACCCGCCTGGGTACCTACGAGCAATTTGCAGAAAGGGCGATCTCCTTCGAGCAAATCGCCAAGTCAGTCCATGACGAGAGTGATGAGTTGGAACGCTCAAGAAAGATTTTCGAAACCCTCCCCTTGCGATGGACCGGCGCCTGGAATCTTACCCGTGAAGAAGAAGTGCTGATACCTCTCAACTGGTTTTACGCCATCAACGCGTTCAATGGCCCCTCAGCAGGCAACTGCGTTGAAGAGGCGTTGAGCCAGGGGATCTGCGAAATTGTCGAACGCCATGTATCTTCGATGATCAGCCGCCAGCGCATCTCCACCGCCAGGATCGACCCGGCATCGGCGAAGGATAGGCTTGTTCGGGAAATGCTGGCCAAGTACAACAAAGCCGGTATCGAGTTGTTCATTACCGATTTTACGCTGGAAATGGGAATCCCATCGGTGGGTGTTCTTGCCTACGACCCAAAGACTTTCCCCTCCAAGAGCGAAATAGTCTGGACGGCAGGAACCACCCCCAGTCCTGAAAAGGCATTGAACCGGGCGCTGACGGAGGTGGCCCAACTGGCCGGCGACTTCAATACCGGTTCCAATTACGTCGCTTCCGGCTTGCCCAAATTCACGGCGCTGTCAGATGCTGATTTTGTTACCAAAGGGCCAGGCCCGATTCCCTTGGCAGAACTACCGGACATCTCCCATCCAAACATTCGAAAAGAGGTGGAGTCTTGCATTCAGGCGCTTTCAGATCGAAATTTCGAAGTGTTGACCGTGGACACCACGCATCCCGAGCTTGAGATCCCGGCCTTTTACACACTTATTCCGGGCGCTCATTTCAGAGAGCGCGCTACCGGTACAAGCGTTGCCATGTTTGCCGCCAAACTGGCCATGGAACATTTCGGACCCAAAGAGGCCATTGGACGGTTGATGGAGATGAACCGAATTTTGCCCGACAAATACTTTATTCGGTTTTACCTGGGCAATTGCCATCTGGAGAAAAACGATCCAGAAACGGCCCTCTCTCACTTTTCCAGGGCATTGGAACTCTCCCCGGCCCGACAGGACATACCGAGCATCTACTCCTACATGGGTGTCTGTCATAAAGAAATGGGAGCGTACGATAAAGCACTCGCGGTACTGACAAAGGGTGAAGCTCTCGACCCTGAGCGAACCGATATTTTCAACCTGATGGGATTTTGCCATTTCATGCGCAAAGAGCATGAACAGGCTATCGAATGTTTTCAGAAAGTGATTGCGCTCGATCCCAGTTCAGCCATCGACTACGCCAATATTGCATCCAACTATCGCGATATGGGAAACAAGGAGGAGGCGATCCGGCACTATCAGCTGGCGCTTGAGCTTGACCCCACCATTGACTTTGCAAGAGACAATCTGGAGAAGCTGACAACGGATCGATAACAAAAACAAGATCGGAAAAAAGTCCACCCAGAGGTGAGGTTGCGACTGTGTCAAGGAGCCTACATCGGTCAGCGCCCACCCGGGAGTCGGATCGTACCTTTTAGACCCAATTCCGTAAAAAAAGCTACCCCAGGAATAGCGCTGACGCTTCGCGGATCTCATTTCGGGCGCCACGCTGATGTTGAGTCAGTTGGCCATTTCAAGCGACAGTCGTTCTAGCTTCTGGCCATCAGCTCTTCCGCCAGTTGGGTGTAGTCTTTTGCGCCGTAGCTGGTTGTCCGGTAGAAGACCACCGGCTTGCCCACCTCAGCGCTTTCGGCGATCGTCGTGTTGTTCCGAATGACGGTATCGAAAACCAGATCGCGATACTTTTCGTCTGCTTTTAATTGCTCCATAACAACATTGGCAACCCGCGTGCGCAGGTCCACCAGCGTGGGAATGATTCCGGTAATGGAAATTTCCGGATTGATCTCTTCGCGAATCGCTTCGATGGTATCGAACAGTTCCGCCAGCGCTCCGTATGCGTATGGATGTGTCTGGCAAGGCACCAAGACTTCGGATGCACACGAGAAAACATTGACAGTCAGCAGTGAAAGGCTGGGCGGCGTATCCATAAGAACGATGTCATACTGATCGAGAACCGGCTCGAGGACTTCTCTAAGACGATTCTCCCGTCCGTCTTCCTCCACCAACTCTATTTCAGCTCCGGATAGATCCGGGTGCGAAGGAAGTAGATGGAGCCCATTCCAGGCCAATGGCAAAATGGCCTCTGCAGTCTTTCGTTCACCGTTTCCCATGATCAGGTCATAGACCGAAGGGCGTTGATCGTCCGGTTCCACACCCAATCCTTTGGTTGCATTGGCTTGCGGATCCATGTCCACGACCAATACCGATTGGCCCGCCTTGGAAAATGCCGCTGCAAGGTTGATCACCGTTACGGTCTTTCCAACACCGCCCTTCTCATTCGCCACAGCAATTGTTTTGGCCGATTTTTTGCCCATTTTGTTCCCCTTTTTGAGTCCTGTACCTGTTTTATTGAACTTCCCCTTTCAAAGCAGAGATTTGACGTTTCAACTCATTCACCTTTGTTTCCATCTTCTCTAGCAAGGGCAGCGCTTCCTCGTTGTCCATTCGCTGTTCGGCGATTTGAGCGACCAGTTTGGACAGATCCGAACCGAAATATTGGAATCGCTCCATCATCTTTCGGTAGAGAGCTTCTGCCGCTGCATCTGCGAACTTCAGCAGATATTGATACTTGATATTTTCCTTGTAGTCTTTCATGTGAAAAAGGATGGATCGCTCCGTCTCCTTTTTCATCCGTTTCACACCAGCTGCAAGCGCCAGTGCGCCTTCCTGACGTCCCACGCCCGTTGACTTTTTGAACACATTCTTTACGAGAACGATCACTTTGTATAGGCCGAAACGCATGATTGCCTCGGTTTTGATTTGAATCGAATAATGCAGGGTCGCCGCAGCCGGGGGCAGTGAAATACCGGCCGAAGTTCGAATCGACTCCGCCTCCGGAGCGATGCCTATGGGAACGAGCCTGGAAGGCGTGACATCGCTTCTCTGCTCGTCCGGACCGGATTCGTTGAGTAGGGAACCATAAGCGCCGGCCACTTCATCCAGCGCTTCCACAAGTGCTTTTTCCTGTTCTTTGACAAACCGGATGATCTTCGGGTTGACGGTTTCAGCCATATAGGCGTCCAAGGCTTGCTTGAAGGTCTGGAACACCCTGTAGAAGGTGCCGGCAAAGCCAATCTTCTTCAGATCTTCATCGATCGCAGGCATCTGCACCTGGTAGTTGCGGATAAAGCGTACGATCGTATCGACGATACCCTCATCATAGGCGTTGAAAAAATTATCGACGGCGACTTTCAGGTTTCGTTTGGTTTGGCGTACCCCCCCGTCCAGTGCATTTTTGAGTGTTCGTTTTGTTTGTTGTAGCCGTCCTTGTTGCGAACTGATTCTCTCGACCAATCGTTTTTTGCCGTCGGCTTTTTCGGTGAACAGTTCCCGGTTCAATGCCAGCCAATTTGACACGCCGCCCGCCACGACTTCCAACCGTTCGAGATTGTTTTTCAACAGAAGAGCGCCGCGTTCTTCAACGATTTTTTCCTGCAGCAACCGCTCAAACCGTACTCTTCCTTTTTCTACAAACTCGACCATCTGCGTCTCTTCCTGCCAATGGAACAGCAGGTTTCGGTCTTTAGCGGACAGACTCCCGGTCATTTGGGCCAATAGCGAAAACAGTGCGGAAAAGGTAAACAGCCTCGGACTTTTACAGATCAGCTTTACATCCGACTCGATCTGCTGAATTCCATCGGTAAGGGCGGACAGAGAATCGTATTCGTTCAGGTCACAATTGACGACGAAGACAACCGAGTCCAAAATCCCCATTTTGCGAATCATGGTCAGAAAACGGATGTCCGCCTGGCGGAGTCCCGTCCGGCTGCTGATGACATAAATGGTGAGGTGCGCCAGGGACAAGTAGTCCTGAATCATTGCCAAATGAAATGGATTCGGAGAGTCGCTTCCTTGGCAGTCGGCAATCTCCACATTACTCCCGAAACGGTCTGCCTCAATCTCGAGCAAAAGATCATGCAGATAAACAGCCAGTGCATCGTCGCCGACGAAATCCCGGTGTGAACCAAAACGGTCTTCTTCAAAGATGACGGTCGTTTCATCGTTCCTGACCATTTTCTCAACGCGTTCAAATCCTTCCAGGTACGAGCTGAGCAGCACGCTACCTGGACTTCGGGTATCATCCATAATCAATTGTTCGGCCGCCAGTTCACCCAAAGCGCGAGAAAGAGCGCCTCGATCCGTGTCACGCCGGATATCGAAAGTGCCCTGATCGCCAGTAGACGGTAGTAGAACAGAAGCCTCGTTGATATCTCGATTCACCTCATCCCAGTTTTTTAGAAAAAGGATGGCACGCAGACAGTCGCCCGGTCTCACACGGGTAACGATAGACGTGACGACACCTGCGCCCCGCTTGAGATAATCGCCACCCAAGAGCGTATTCACCAGGGTGCTTTTTCCGGATTTGATAGCACCGACAACGGCCACGCGAATGGTCTCCTGCGACAACTGCTTGGATATCGTTTGACAGGCGATTCGCCAGTGATGAAGGCTTTCATCCGGCGAGAGGGATCGTTTCTCCACATTTTCGAGAAGGTGCAGTATCCCATCCGCTAATTGGACAAGCTGTTTCTTTCGCGTCTCAAATACTTTCATTTTACTCGTCTTTCCAAATTGAACGGCAGTTCCGATCTCTCACTGCAGTGCGGATCACAGACGCTCTTTACGCTTTTGTATTCCAGTCTACCGACCCGATTTTAGCAAGTATTTTTACCTTTTATGGAAAGGATTGTCAAAGCCTTCGCCGGACAGCACGCTTGTATAACCGATGATTTAATGGTATATACTCCTGCCAATAGAAACAAGGTGGGCGATGAAACCGCGCTTCAACCAGGAGAAGGAACACCCTCAACATGTCAGAAAAACATCCGGAGTGCCCATTGTACAACCCGTTGAACTGCAAAGAGTACTACAATCCAAAACTCTGCGCATTTGTCAGAAAAGACAAGGTTTGTCTAAAAAAAAAGAAACCCAAACAGAAGCCCAAAAAAGAATCTACCGAATAAAAAAGGGGCAAATCTGCCCCTTTCGATCCAATCTTTATCCACCGACAACCCCTCAACCCAACTTCTCGTCTTGCGACATCACTGCTGCATTTCTTCGATCGGTATCAAAAGAATCGACTGGCGATCGTTGATCAAACAGAAAAAAAACACGTCTTTGCATAAAATGGGCTTCTCTGACAGGCACGCTGTCTCACGTCAAACAACGCACCTCCATCGAGAGCGGGCATGAACGCCAAGGATTTAACGAGAAACGGAAAGGTTCTTTTTGCCCTGACCCTGGTCCATTTCACGGGAGATTTTTACAGCGCTTTCACCACCCCACTGTTTCCCGCCTTCATGGAGAAGCTCCACCTAACGCTAGCCCAGGTGGGATTCATCGCCGGTCTCAATCGCTTCCTATCCTTCATCATCCAACCCATGGCCGGGTATCTTGCAGACCGTCATCAAGGAAAAGCCATCATTTTTTGCGGTTTGTTCATGACGGTTTTTTTCATCCCCCTTTCGGGAATCGCCGACAGCTACTGGGTCCTGCTGCTCTTCATTGTCCTGGGCTCAATGGGGTCTTCACTGTTCCACCCCAGTGTGGCGGGAATGATTCCACTTTATGCAGGGCCACGGAAAAGTTTCGCCATGTCTCTTTTCAATACGGGCGGAACCCTCGCTTTTGCGTTCGGCCCTTTTTTCATCACCACCATTGTGGCCACCTGGGGACTTACAGCAATGCCGTACACGATGCTGATCGGCCTGGCGGTCCTCGGTTACCTCTGGTTTGTCGTACCCGCGCCAAAAAGCGAAGGCATGTCATCCACAGGCTTTATTGGAACACTGAGAAAACAGTTCGGTCCCGTATGGAAGTCCATTTTTTTTATCTGGCTGGTTATGGTCATCCGGGCCGTTGTCGGCCAATCCTTCATGACCTTCATGCCCGTATGGCTAGTGAGCAGAGGGTATTCCCTCGTTACCAGCGGGGTCATGCTCACCCTGTTTACCCTGGCAGGGACCGCCAGTGGGTTGATGGCGGGCTACATGGCTGACAAAAAGGGACCGCGCCCTGTATTTCTCATCTCTCATCTTCTGATGACGCCGTCTTTGCTGGTTCTGCTTTCACTTCCGGGACCTTGGGTTTACGGAGGTGTATTCTTGGCCGGCTTTTTCGTACTGGCCACACTTCCGTTGGGGGTCACCTTGGCCCAGGAACTAGCACCTGGCGGACGCTCCATGGTCTCCAGCCTGATGATGGGACTGGCCTACGGATTGGGCGGTGCAATGGCCCCTTTGGTGGGTAAACTGGCCGACATCTATTCGGTTGGAACTGTTTTGTGGGCAATGGCTTTTATGCCGTTGCTGACGCCTCCGCTGATTCTACTCTTCCCTAAAAAAAAATCGGGAGGATAAGTCCACTTTCTACCCTTGCGATTCCCCCAGACGATGGAGGGTAAACGCCAAACCGTGCAGCGCCGCCCTGTCGGTTAAATCAATCAAATGCCGATGATGGGTGAAAAAAAGAACCTGGGTTTTTCTTGAAAGACCTGCCAGCACTTCCAGGGTGGCAAGCGCCCGATCATCGTCGAAGCGAAGCAAAATGTCATCCACGATAAAGGGCAGGGATTCGTTTTTCTCCAAATACTGCTCAAGGCTGGCCAACCGCAAGGCCAGGTATAGCTGATCCGCAGTTCCATCGCTCATGCCGGTGACGTGGACCGGGATTTCACTTCCGGCCCGGATACCCACCAAAACCGGGTCTCCCTTGTCATCGTAATCTGCACGCAACCGGCTGAAGGATCCGAGTGTCATACGGGAGAAAAGTTCTCCAGCCCTCTCGATCAGGGGCCCCTGGTGTTTTTCCCGATATTGCTCCACGGTGCGGGCAAGGATGACAGAGGCGATTTTGAGTCTGGCGTAGTTTTCCACATCCGACTCCAAACGTCCCAGAAGGCGTTCGGCACGTTGTGCGTAGTGAGCGGCCTTGGAAGTGCCGTCCATTTGAGCGAGGGTCACCTTTAGCGCTCCAATTTTCTGTTCAAGATGAGACCGTTGCGCGTCCAACTGGATTTTCTCCTCGTTCAGCTCCGACAGCTCCGGTGCAATGCCGTCGGCATCCACGGCAGACGCTTCATCGATCAGCGCGGCGACGGTTGCCCCGGCGCTCACATCGCGCAGCTGGCTCTCGACATCCTTTCTTTCGCCACTCAGCGCTTTTTTTTCTCTGGCGCGTTTTTCCATTTCGGCAAGAGAATCAGCCTCTGTACACCGGGCTTCCCGAACCAAGGCTTCAATGATTGCCTTGGATTCTGCGATGCGCCGCTGCGCATCCTCCGATAAGTTGTTTTCCAATCCCAGACGATCGCTCAGGGTCTGATGCTCGGCCTCACTTTTGCGGGCGGCAATCAAGCGGCTGTTCAACCGTTCAGCGGCGCTGTCTTCCGGTTCCATGGTAAGATCCGGTGCAAGGGCCTCGACCAGTCTACGCACCCGAGCCGTGAAGTCGGAACAGTCGCGATCGATGCCGGCGATTCGCTTGCGCAGCACCTCCGCCTCTCCGGTTTTGATTTTCGCTTCGCGAACACTTTCGATAACGGCCAGAGCTGCATTTGGACTGAGGTCGGCGTCGAGCCCGATCTTTGCGGTGGCCTTTTTCCAGCCGGATCTCCACTTTGCCAGGTTCCCTTCAAGCGCATCCAGGGTGGCAGATTCTTCCCGCAGTTCGGTTTCGAGACGGCTCAACTCTTTGTCTGCAGACTCGATCGAGGATGCGAGGTCCTGCTGGGACGCAAGCTGTAGCTCGGCTGCCTTTATCAGCTGGGACAAAGACTGTTTCTCATCAACGGGGGCTTTTACCCGTTCGAGTTCTTGTATCAAGTCGGACCTCAGCTTCGTACACCGGGAGGAAATAGTAGCGTATTGACGTTTGTGCGATCGCAAAACAGATCGTTTTTCTCGAAGTGAAAAAACGTTTGCGAGCCATCCCCGCATCTCTTTGGGAGTCTTCGGTGTTATGCCCAAGGTTGTCCACAGTTGCGCCCACTCTTTTTCTAGCAAACGTTGGCAGGCTAAAGATTCATCGAGAGCCAGATCTGTATCGACCCGCATTTTTTCGAACTTCTCTGCTCTCGCTTCCAGCAATCCTTTCCGTGTAACCTGATCGGCTTCCCTGCGGAGTCGATCTGAAACAAGATCGGCATTCGATAGGCTGGTTTCAAAGGCATCGGGAAGAGATGCCTCGCGATCGAAATGCTGAAGTGCGGCCTGCACCTCTTCGGTGGGCGGCGTCTTGCCTTCGAGGTTCGGCCGGATCACTCGCCAAAGGTTATCCCGAAGCGCTCTTGCATTGACCAAATCAGCTTCTGTGGGCACTTTTCTGGAAAAGTCGATCTCTTTGATTTCGGTATGGATTTGAACGAGTTCTTCTTCCGCTGCATGTCTGCGCTCTGACAGTTTTTCAAGGTTGCGGTGCGATTTTTCAAATCTTTGTTCAAATTGGTCGATGGTTTCTTCCAACGGCAAGGCAATCGCATCCAATGCACCCATGGAACGATCCCACAGGGGAAGCTGATCCACGGACTGCTTCAGTTCTTTTTCAAGTGCTGCAAGCAAGGTGCGCATCTCCTCGCGTTGCCTTTCGATGGGACCCGCCTGCCGAGCCGATTGAAGGGCGGCATCAAGAGAACCCATATCAACGGGGTCGGGCATTCCCTTTCTCTGTGCAGTCCGTTGTCTGAGACGCCTTTCCATCTTGCGGCACTGATCTTCTGCCGATTCAATTTTGGCGGATGTTCTTTCGTAGGCTTTGCCCAGCGTCTGGATTTCACCAACGACCGATGGAGGAAGTTTGATCGGTAGCCCCGCTTTTAACGACAATTCGCCTTGTATCTCCTCGAGCAGTTCATTTGCCTGTTGCTCAAGCATGCGCATCCTTCCTTCCAGTCCGGGCCTGTCTTTGAGAGCCTTTCGATGGCTTCCCAGCGCATGCTGCAACATTTCAATGCTCGAAGCGTTTTCAAGCAAGGGAGCGGGAAGTTCAAGAGATGTCAGTCGCTTCTGCAGATCTTTCATCGTCTTTTCATGCCTGTGCAGATCCCTGGTGGCGACCTTCAACTCCTTTTCCGCGTCACGCCGCTTGTCTCCGAAATCATCCGGCAGATCCGGTACGTCCGCAACCGCTGCCAGTTCATCCTCCAGCTCCATTTTCCGGGCGATCAACGGAAGGGCCTTCCCGATGCGTTTGAGCTTTGCTTCTCTTTGCTGGATCTCTTTCAACCGATGTTTGACACTTTCCAGCTGAATGTTCGCTTCACGCAGTTCCCGATCTTGCGTCTGCCAGGTTTTTGGCAGTAGCAAAGCGTCTTTTTGATTTTTTCGGAGGGTTCTCAACGCTTTGATGGCCTGGTTGATCGAAGGGGTCGATCCACCGGGTTTGAACAGGGTACCGCAATCCAGTTCCAGCTTTTTTTGAATGGATTGAAGTCGAAACAGTCCCGCACCGGCGGAAAAAAGAGCTTGGCCCACATGTCCTTTTCCGGAAACAATCTCTTCCCCTCCGCGAATCAACTCCTCGTGGCCAATGGCAAACATCTGTTCGAATATCTCCAGCCCCACACCGCCGAGAAAAGCAGCCAGCGCATCATCGCCCAGTACGGTTTCATCATCCGGACCGCGCAGTGTCTTGGCCTTGCCTTTCCTTCGCAGGAAAGAGATCGTTTCCCCACTGCTGTGATATAACGTGGCCCCGATCCGAAGATGAGCGTACCCATGAAGAAAATTGTCGGCAGTCCTGGCCGGAATGCCAAAAAACATGTGCCGGAGGGCTCTCAAGGTCGAGCTTTTCCCGGCCTCGTTTGGGCCGAACAAAAGATGAAAATCTGAAAGCGTATCGGGTAGATCGATACGCACGTCCGTAAAGGGACCGTAGGCTACCAACCGAATGGCCTTGATTTTCATTTTTGATCAATGTTCCTTTTTCAAACGGTGCGCCAAGAGCGCATGGGCCTGAGCAACAAGGGCTTTCATCCGATCTGGATCGTTCAATTGGAGGGCAGATTCGCCAAGGCGGTACTCTGGGGGTAGTTTCTGGAACAGGGAAGACAATTCTTTTCCCAGGTCCACCAAATCCACATCGTTGGACACCAATTGGTCCACAATCAGCTTCAGCTCTTTCAAGGGGCCCGGATCGGATACGAATCCGAAGCTGGAGGTTGTCTCGATGTCTACCTTTTCGATCCAGACCCTGTCGCCAAAATGGGAAATCGCCATGGAACGAACCGATTCTTTAAGGAATTCCGGATCAGCTGCGATTCGGGTGTGCATGGATGTTTCACCGGTAAAGACGACTCTTGCGGCGATGGATTTTCCATTGTTCTGCTCCAGCTTATCCGCTACAACAGCGATCACCTGCTGTAAAATTTCATCATAATTCGAAACAGCCTGTAGATCGATTTGAAATCGCTCCCAGCGCAGCACGTCCACCGCGTGCAAGGAAATCACAGCAGGCCTCTCCTCCTCCACGGTCACCCGTACACACCCTTTCTTGCCGAACTCTTTGATGTGGCGGCCTTGGATACAACCGGGAAAAACGACCGGCGGTTCTTCAAACACCTTTTCAAATTGGTGGACATGCCCAAGAGCCCAGTAGTCGAAGCCTTTGTTGACCAAATCATCCAGAGAACACGGCGCATAGGTTTCATGGCCTTCCCTACCCGTCAGGCTGGTGTGCAGCAGGCCGATATTGAAATACCCGGCAATGGGTTCCGGGTATCCGGGAACGAGGTTTTCCGAAACGGAAACCGTGGGAAAGCTCCGCCCATGGACAGCCACTTTCAGATTTTCAAGAATTCTGGTTTCGGCCTCTGCATGGGCGAAGAGATGAACATTCGCCGGATACGGCAGCCGGCGTGTCATTTTACCGGCGGCGTCATGGTTCCCGGAGACGATGAAGACAGGAATATTTTTCGTTTGAAGCCGTTTGACCTGGGAGACAAAATAGAGTCCCGTATTATAATCTTTCCAATCGCCATCGAACACGTCACCGGCAATCAAAACAAAATCAACCGATTCATCGATGGCCAAATCGATCAGGTTCTCGAAAGACCGCCTCGACGCCTGACGGATCTTCTCTACGGGTGCTCCTTCATATTCTTCCAAACGACGTAAGGGGCTGTCCAGATGAATGTCTGCGGTATGGATAAATTTCATCAGCACCGCTCCAGCCGAATCCGTATGTCGACATAGGCGACAAACCGGTGGAGGTATTCGGGGGAAAGATTCCTCATCAATGCAAAACTCCGCGTCGCAAGCCTCTCCTTGTGAAGGTGTCCTGGATTTTCCGGGCGTTTCCGAATGGCTTCATTGACCAGCTTCTCTGCGAGGCGTTTCCCCAAAGCTCTCTTTAAAAAGCCACAGCGAACCT
>Ga0272441_10013158_pt1 | contig 11952 bp, 10 predicted proteins | sample SSMProp6N_FD_193582 | JGI IMG/M metagenome (GOLD analysis project Ga0272441, IMG submission 193582) | Marine sediment archaeal communities from Little Sippewissett salt marsh, Falmouth, MA, United States - SSM-Prop-6N | ecosystem: Environmental > Aquatic > Marine > Wetlands > Sediment ...
CCTTCAGGTCTTTCGCTTTGCGCGCGCTGGCGACAAAGCCCACATAACTTGCAGGGGTTTCCAGGGCCTTTTTTACGGAGAGTTCATCGTCTTCCCCCTGGGTGGTCACGATGATGTAAGTGTTGGACAGGTTCTCAAAGGGCGCAAAATCCACCTGATCAGAGACCTTGTGCGCCATGGGGAACATCTGAGCGTCCACATTGCCGGCCAGCACAGTGACCCTGAAGTCCGCCGCCGCGGCCAGGGATGAGAGTTTTCTGCCAATATTGGACTTTCCTACAATTATAATTTCCGGCTGCGGGATTACCGGTTCAATAAGTACTTCCAGGGTTCCTTTGCTTTGGCAGGACATAACGTATTCTTTATAATTGGAGGTTTCCCTTGTGCCCCCTTCCGGGGATATGCGTATTCTTCGGTATCGTTTTGATTTGATCACACCCAGGGCTTCTTTGATGACGATTCCGCGAACGCAACCGCCTCCTACCCATCCGATCATTTCCCCTGTTTCCAGGATCAGGGCCTTATCCCCAACTTTGCCGGAGCTGGGCGCGATCCGGTCAACCACCTGTGCAATGGCGAAGTTCGAGCCCTTGCCCAGGTGTTCCTCTATTTTCAATGCCAGTTCGTTAAACATCCATCAATAATTTTTCCAATTTCAACAGACTATCCAGGTTATGTGCAGATTCAAAAGCATCCAGATGCGGCATGACGTTTACCATGCCTTTCTGGATCGGTTGATAGTCTTTCATTCCTTTCAAAGGGTTTAACCAGATCAGGGTCTTGCATTTTCTGCGGATGGTTCCCACAGCCTCCTTGAGCTGCGTAACGTTCCCTGTTTCCAGCCCGTCACTGAGGATAACCACCACGTGCTTCTGACTTAAAAACTTGCTGCCATAGGCGTCCAAGAAGGCTGTCAGGGACTCTCCAATCTTTGTCCCGCTCGACCAGGAATGCACACTTCTGCCGACCTGCTTGAGGATTTGCTCTTCGTTGTTGGCCCTCAGTAGCGGTGTCACATGGGTCAGTTCCGTACTGAAGGTAAAAAATTCCAGGCTTTTGAAGTAGGTCCTCAATACCATGACATAGCGCAGCAGGTAATAGCTGTAGGTATCCATGGAGCCACTCACATCCAGGATGAAAACCACCTTCCGCTTTTCCTTCCGCTTTTTCTTATGGGCCAGGTCGAGCATTAGCCCTCCCTTGGAAACACCATGGCGAATGGTTCTGCGGATGTCGATGCTTCCTTTGTTCGAGCTTTTCAGCCGCCTTTTGAACCGCATGCTCATTTGGTGGAATAGCTCTTCCGCTAGTTCTTCCAAACGCTCTTTGTCCGCCACGTTTACTTTTGAGAAATCCGTGAACCTGAGCCGGACCAGTTCATTGGCCCCTTTGGTTTGTTTGGCTTCTTTTTCCTTTTGTTCCTTTCGGGGCTTGTTGAATTTGGCCCCCAGAAAAATGATGGTATCCGCCTCGGGTTCTTTCTTGAGCTGTTTGATTTGCTTTTTCCGGGCCTCCAGCTTTTCTTCATAGAAGCGGCTCCAGAAGCGGTCGAACATCTCATCAAACCGGTCGAAGTGTTCCTTGCGCTTGCAGTAAATAGCCTTCAGACTGTAGTGGAAGAGCTTTCTGTCCAGGCAATATCCGCGCTCGGCAATTTCAAAGGCCTCACGCGTATCCTGGGGGCCAAGCATGAACTGACGTTCCCTGCAGTAGAAGGTAAAGTCGATCAATCGCTCCTTAAAGGATTTGTCTACGGCAACCACGGCAGTATCTCAAATAGGATTACTCAATTTACGGAGACCAGAAACTCCTGAACTGTTTTGTTTCGTACAAACTCGATGTCATCCTTGTGTTTAAGGACACATCCGATGGTGTTTTGCACCACCTCATCGGTAATGTGGGTCTCGTTCATCAGCAACAGGGTCTTGGCCCAATCCAGGGATTCTGCGATACCCGGTGGTTTGTGCAGGCTGGACTTTCGCAGGTTGTGGATAAAGGTAACCACCTGCGTTGCCAGTTGTTCATCAATATGAGGCAATTTCCGGGCAATGATGTCTATTTCCTTGGCCTTGGTTGGAAAATCCACCCAATGGTACAGACACCTCCTGCGCAGGGCATCACTCAATTCACGGGTGCGGTTTGAAGTCAGGATGACCAATGGTTTGGTCGTTGCCCGAATGGTTCCCAGTTCCGGGATACTGATCTGGAAGTCGGACAACAGCTCCAGCAGATAGGCTTCAAATTCTTCATCGGCCCTGTCGATCTCATCGATCAGCAACACCACAGGTTTCTCAGCGCTTATAGACCTAAGTAATGGACGTTTAAGGACGTAGTCCATTCCAAAGATCTCTTCTCCCAGGGCCTTTTTATCCCTGTCCTGTTCAAAGAGTTTGATGTGCAGCAATTGCTTTTGATAGTTCCACTCATAGATGGTGGTGCCTACATCAAGGCCTTCATAACATTGCAGGCGTATCAGGTCTGTTCCCAGATGGGCAGCGAGCGTGCTGGCAAGCATCGTCTTTCCCACACCCGGGTCCCCTTCCAGCAAGAGGGGTTTCTCCAGGTTTTTCAGCAGGAAGACTGAAGTGGCAAGCGCTTCGTTCAGGATATAATCATGCTCATAAAAATCGGATACGAGCGCTTTGATCTCTTTATTCAATAGCGTAATTTTTGTATTGGAAAAAGCCATACGTTCTCGTACAGCCTTTGTGTTTTCCCTTAGGAAGTCTGAGCCGCTGCTTCGGCCGCCGCCAGTTTTTTGGAGAAGTTTGAAACAAACTGCTTGAACAACTGGTTAGATACGGTGGTGATCAATCTTGACCCAAACTGGGCTATCTTTCCATTGACCGTTACATCCATAATGGCATCCAGTTTCGAGCCGCCGGCTTCCGTCTGATCGATGTTCATGGTCATCGTCATATCGGCGCTTCCCTGGCCTTTTACGTCCACTCCTTTACCGGTGATGATGATCTTCCTGTTCTCAGGGTCTACTTCATCGTAAAAGATATCGGCATCGTACTTGGCTCCTATGGGGCCGAATTTCATGCCTACCTTGCCCTTGTACTGGTTCTCTCCGACCTTTTCGTCGATGGATACCCCTGGCACGCAGTCCATTACTTTGGTTGGATCCACCAGGTGTTCCCAGACCAGTTCGTTCCCCTGGGGAACTTCAAAAGATTTCTCTAATTGTGCTTTCATATCATTTTTTTTAAAGTTTAAAAGCCCGGAAGCCAGTGCTTCCGGGCGTAGTATCACAACATCAGGAATGTGCCTGAATAGCCTCCCATACCTTGGCTGGGGTGATTGGGATATCCAAATGCTCGATTCCCAGCGGAGCGAGGGCATCGATGATCGCATTGGCAATCGCAGGAGGTGCCCCAACGGTTGGGGATTCTGCCACTCCTTTAGCCCCGAGCGGATGGTGGGGGGAAGGGGTAATGGTATGTCCTGTTTCCCAATGCGGGGATTCCACCGCCGTAGGCACGAGGTAATCCATGAAAGTTCCGTTCAACACGTTTCCTTCCTCGTCATATTCGATACCCTCGTACATGGCAGGGGCAATTCCCTGGGTAAGCCCGCCGTGTACCTGTCCTTCAACAATCATGGGGTTGATGATGTTTCCGCAGTCGTCAATGGCCACAAAACGCTTGACGTCGATCATGCCCGTTTCCTGTTCAACTTCCACGACGCAAATGTAGGCGCCGTTGGGGAAGGTCAGGTTGGGTGGATCGTAATAATGGGTGGCTTCAAAGCCCGGCTCCATTCCCGGAGGAATATTCGTGTAGGCGGCGAAAACCACATCCTGTATGGTCTTGGACTTTTCAGGAGCACCTTTTACAAAGTACTTTCCGACTTCCCATTCGATATCCTCTTCGCTCACCTCCAGCAGGTAGGCCGCGATCTTCTTGCCTTTGTCCCGTAGCTTTCGGGCAGCAATGGCTGCCGCCGCACCAGCTGTGGGCGTACTTCGGCTGGCATAGGTCCCCAGACCATAAGGGGCCGTATCCGTATCTCCTTCTTCAATCTCGATGTCGGTGTAAGGGATGCCGAGCTCTTCTGCAAGGATCTGGGCATAGGTGGTTTCATGTCCCTGCCCCTGGGATTTGGTCCCGAACCTGGCAAGTGCTTTCCCGGTAGGGTGTACCCGGATCTCCGCACTGTCGAACATGGCGATGCCCAGGATGTCAAAATCCTTTGAAGGTCCAGCACCGACCACTTCCGTAAAGGTGGAGATGCCAATGCCCATAAGTTTTCCTTCCTTGCGCTTCTCGGCCTGCTCCTTTTTATAGTCCTCATAGCCGATCATCTCCATCGCTTTCTTAAGGGTGGCTTCGTAGTCCCCGCTGTCATAGCTCCAGCCCAGGGGCGAAGCATAGGGGAACTGCTCTTTTTTGATAAAGTTCTCCAACCTCAGCATGGCAGGGTCCTTCCCAACTTTTGCGGCCAGTTTGTCCACCATGCGTTCGATGGCATGTACGGCCTCTGTCACACGGAAGGAGCATCGATAGGCAACCCCTCCGGGGGCTTTGTTGGTGTAGACCGCATCCAGCTCGGCAAAAGCCGTGTCGTAATCATAGGAGCCAGTGCAGATGGAGAACATTCCCGTAGGATATTTGGAAGGATTTGCCGAGGAATCCGTATACCCGTGGTCTGCAAGGGTTTTAACCTTGAAGGCCTTGATTTTTCCGTCCTTGTCGGCCGCCAGGGTGCAATCCATATGGTAGTCCCTGGCAAATCCGTTGACCAGATTCTCCGAACGGTCTTCAATCCATTTGACGGGTTTCCCGATCAGGAAAGTCGCTGCAATAGCAACCACATAGGCTGGATACACCGGTACTTTTCCTCCAAATCCACCGCCAATATCCGGGGAAATGATCCGGATCTTTTCTTCCGACAACCCTACGTGTCCTGCGACCAAGGCCACCACGGTACGGATGGCATGGGGGGCCTGGGTGGTCAGATAAACCACCATCTTTTCGGTATCCTTGTCATAAGAAGCTACACAACCACAGGTCTCGATGGAAGCCACGTGGATCCGGGGGAGGTGGATTCGTTCCGAGACCACCACATCCGCGTTGGCGATTGCCTGATCGGTTTTCTCCCGGTCTCCGCGCTCCCAGTGATAGATATGATTGTTTTCCTGCCCTTCCTTGTCAGGTCGGAGCAGGGGTGCATCCTCATCCAGGGCAGTAAAGGGATCTACTATGGCATCCATGGGTTCGTAATCGATCTCCACGGCTTCTGCTCCGTCTACGGCCACATATCGGTCAGTGGCGATGACGGCGCAGACCTCCTGGGCCTGGTGCATCACCGTGTCCGTGGGAAGTACCATTTGCGTGTCCGACAGGAGGGTCGGCATCCAGTGCAGGTTGTACTGGGCCAAATCCTCCCCGGTTATGACCGCCAGGACTCCATCGATGGCCAGGGCTCTTTCTTTATTAATGCTCTTGATCTTGGCATAGGCATAAGGGCTGCGCACCATGACCATATGAAGCATGCCCGGTAATTTCACATCGTCTACATAGTTTCCTTTACCGTGCAAAAAACGGGCGTCTTCTTTTCGTTTTACAGAGTGTCCCATTCCGCCAACCTCTGCTGATGTTTTACATTTAAACATGATTCTTTTTCTTTATATGAGGTTAGACTGTTGCTTGTTTTTCTTTCTGCATTTCTTCTGCGGCCTGCTGAACGGACTTCACAATATTGTTGTAGCCGGTACAGCGGCAGAGATTTCCCGAGATCCCCCAGCGGATTTCCTCCTCCGTAGGGTTGGGATTGTTGTTTAAAAGGTCCACGCTCCGCATGATCATTCCCGGAGTGCAAAACCCGCAATGCAGTCCGTGCTGATCGTGGAAGGCCTGTTGGATGGGATGGTTGGTCCCTTCGGGTGAAAGCCCTTCGATGGTAGTGACTTCTGCACCGTCCGCTCGAACGGCCAGGTAAGTGCAAGATTTGACGGACTTACCGTTTAAGAGGATTGTGCAGGCTCCGCAGTTGCTGGTATCACAACCGATATGGGTTCCGGTCAGGTCCAGATGCTCGCGGATAAAATGCACCAGCAGCAGGCGGGAGTCCACCTCCGCGGTAACACTTTCTCCATTGATTGTAAGGGTTATTTCGTGTTTCATGGTCAATTTTTTAGTGGTTTGCTCTTTCAAGGGCTTTATTCAACATTCGTTTTGTAATGGTATTCACAAGGGATCGCTTGTAGGCTTCTGAACCCCTGAGGTCTGAGCCTGGTTCACAGTCCTCACTGGCTATCACGCCAGCCTGCTCAATAAGGTCTTCGGTGATCTTCTGGCCCCTGAGCAGATCCTCCGCACGATCCACGCGCATGGGTACGGCACTCACATTGGTGAGGCCAATACCGATTTCCTGGCAAACCCCTGCATCATCGAGTTCCAGGTAGACAGCCACCCCAGCCGTGGCGTAATCCCCTACCTTTCGCTCTACCTTATGGTAAGCTCCACCGCTGCCTTTTTTAGCCTTTGGCACCTGGATCTCCACCAGGACATCCGTCGGCTCCAGGGCGGTCATATAGAACCCGTGAAAGAATTCGTCTATGGGAATCTCTTTAGTGCCATCGATTCCCTCTGCGATAATCGTGGCTCGCATCGCAAACATAAGGGCGGGTTGGTCATTGGCGGCATCGCCGTGCGCAATATTGCCCCCAAGGGTTCCTACATTTCGCACAGACGGGTCTGCGGTAAGTTTGATGGCATCAGAGAAAATCGGATACTTCTCTCGCATCAGCTCCGAATATTCCATTTCTGTCTGGGTGGTCAGGGCCCCTATCTTCAACACATCTCCCTCTTCCTTAATATAGGAGAGGCCATCAATCTTACTGATGTCAATAATGTGTTCCGGCGTCGCAAACCGGAGTTTCATCATGGGAAGCAAGCTGTGTCCTCCTGACATAAACTTGGCCTCCTCGCCGAGTTCTTCGGCCTTGGCGATGGCTTCCTTGACGGAGCTCGCCTTGTGGTAGGTGAAATTAGCTGGGATCATAGATGTTTTGAATTAAAATATGAGGAAAGCAATAAATATATCGATTAATTTCTGATGTATCAATAAACACGGGGTTTCATTAACAAATTATTATAATTCAAGTGAAGCTTGTTAATACAAGGGTTGGGATGGCCGCTGCACTTTTGCCGATCAATCAAAGAATGTCTGTAACTTTATAGGGAATTCAAGCAGGCAGACCATGTACCCCCAGCTCTATTTTGACTATAATGCCACTACCCCATGCGACCCTGCAGTTGTGGAAGCCATGTTGCCTTATTTTGAGGAACACTTTGGCAACCCTTCCAGCAGCCATGCCTATGGCTGGCTTGCCAAAGATGCGGTGGAAGAAGCCCGAAATCAAATTGCCGACAACCTGAAGGTTGGCCCGAATGAGCTTGTCTTTACCTCCGGGGCAACCGAAAGCATAAACCAAATCCTCAAAGGGGTGGGCAGGCTCGGCAAGGCGAAAGGGAATCATATGATCACCACCCAAGCCGAACATAAAGCCGTACTGGATACCTGTGCAGATCTGGAGGATGCCGGATTTGAAGTGACCTGCCTGGAGGTGGATGGGCAGGGCCACATTTCCCCGGATCAGCTCCGGGAAGCCCTGCGCCCGGATACCCTGCTTGTTGCTGTAATGTATGCCAACAATGAGACGGGGGTAATTCAACCCCTGGAGGATATTGCAGAACTCACCCGGGCCAATGGGACGCTGCTCTTTTCAGACACCACCCAGGCCCTGGGAAAGGTCTCTGTCCAGGAAGTATTGGACCTGGTTGATTTTGCCTGCTTTTCAGGACATAAAATATACGGTCCAAAAGGCATTGGGTTGACCTATATAAAGAACAACGAAGGGGATTTGATGCTTCCGTCCTTTGTTCAGGGGGGAGGGCAGCAGCGCGGACAACGTGGGGGTACCATCAATACCCCTTTGATCGTCGGGTTAGCCAAAGCGGTGGCCTTGGCCTGTGAGTATCTGCCTGTAGAACAAAGTCGCCTGACGGACTTGCGGGATCGCCTGGATCATGGCCTGTCAGGGATCGAACTGGCCGTCTCAAACAACGAGGCTGTTGAGCGTTTGCCAAACACCTCCCACTTTTCTTTTCCCTATGTGGATGGGGCCAGCCTGTTGACTGCCCTGAGCCGGCACATTGCGGTATCCAACGGTTCCGCCTGTAACTCGGCTTCCGTTGAGCCCTCCCATGTCCTGCGTGCTATGGGCGTGGAAAGGTCACTGGCCTACGCCTCCCTCCGATTGAGCCTTGGACGTTACACCACGGCCGGGGATATCGACCGGGCGATAGGGATTATATCCGGGGTGGTTGCCGCACAACGGGAAAACAATATTCTGTGGGAACGCAGAGGGGGCAAAGCCTGACCTATCCTCCCTTTCCCAAATCGTTCCGACCCGTGCCATGGCACGTTTTGGAAATGTGTTTACAAGCAGCATTGCTGACATAAAGCCTGGAAAGTGGCCTACCACATCTACGTCATAGAATTATCCAAAAGGGTCTTCACGGAGCATCGCAGATTCCGGGAGGCAAATCCCCAGTTCAACGGGGTGCTGCAATGCCTCTATGTGGGCATGACCAGCAAGACGCCCAGGGAACGGTTCGAACAGCACAAAAAAGGCTATGTCAACCGGAAAGGGCACAAGCTGTCTTCAAGCATCGTGAACAAGTATGGGCTGTATCTCCGGCCCAGCCTTTACAACCATATCGGACCGATCCCAACCCGGGCTGAAGCCCTGAAGACGGAGAAGGCCCTCGCCCTGGAACTCCGTCGCAGGCGCTACGCGGTTTGGTTCAATTAAACGCAAGAAGGGAGGCGATCCTAGGTATTTCTTTCGTGTATTGGCCCTGATTTTTCCCGCAGCATACCGCCCGTTTTCCCGGAGAAGACACTTAGGATCTCGGCAAAGATGCTGGCTGCGATTTCCTCAGGGGTATTAGCTCCGATCTCCAGGCCGCAGGGGGCGTAGATCCGCTGAAGTTCCTCCCGGGTGAATTCAATGCCTTTGGAACTGAATTCCCCAAGCATTTTCTCAAAGCGTTTTCTGGGGCCCAGGGAGGCAATGTAGGGGGCAGGGCTTTTGATCAGCTCGAGCAAATTTGCAGAATCCGTTTTGTAATCATGGGCCATCAGAAGCACCGCGGTTCGCGCGTCGATTTCCGGCCGGCCCTCCAGGTCCCTGGGGTAAAGGTTGGCCACCGACTGTAGCTTCTCCTTTTTCAGCTTCTGGATATTCCCAACCAGGCTAACCTCCCAATCCATGACCCGGGCCATTTCCAGCAAGGGGTATACATCATAGTTGTCTCCGTATATGGCCAGGTGAAACTGGGGCGGGATCAGTTCAATGAATACCCGGGCCTCGGCGGCCTCAGCGGAATAGCTAAAAGTCTTTGATTTTTTGGTGCGCTGCACCTGTGAGATCTTGTCCTGAATGAAATCCCTCAGGCCCGCATCCGGACAGTGGGCAACCGTGGAAGCCCCGGAATCCCAATAATAGCTCTGCCCCAGGGCCACATCATCCAATCTGCCCTGGAGTCCAGTGACGGTGGCGATGATATGTTCACCCCGTTCGGACACGCATTTTTGAAGCATGGCCATCAGGGGGGAGCCCTGGGAGATGGGAGAGATCAGAACGTCGATGATCCCGTTGCAGCCCAGTCCCACGCCGATTTCCTTTTCCCTGGAGGTATCGTAGGTGACGATCGAGGGTTGTTGTTTCATGATGGCTACCTGTGAACGCTGAAGGGCATCCCCTTCCAGGCATCCCCCGCTAATGCCGCCTTCAAATACGCCGGATTCATAAACGATCATCCTGGCCCCTTCCCGCCGGTACGAGGATTCCTCTACCCGGACCACCTGGGCAATGGCGCATTTCTCATCTGAAGTCGCCAGGGCATTGTAAAGCTTTATAATCGATTTTATTTCCTTCATAGCTTTTGATTCATGATGTATGCTGCAGGATCCGTCTGCACCTGTGTGTTTGAGAAAACTTTGGGTACATATTCTAAAGGCAGGACCACCTACAAAGATATTGTGAAATAAACGCTTGCTACAAGTGGCAGGGTCTTAAAACTTTTATAATATCCAATTCAATATCTCTGAGAATACTTATCTTATGTCCCTGTTTGATTTTATCGCGGCTTTACTTTCGCTTTGACAAACAGGCCTCCAACGCTATGAAAGACTCCTTTGACAGGACAGTAGACTATGTGCGAATTGCGGTTACAGACCGGTGTAACCTTCGTTGTTTTTACTGTATGCCAGCCAATGGCATCCCCTATGAGCCAAAGTCCCACCTGCTGAGCTACGAGGAGATCACCAGACTCCTCGAGGTACTTGGGGGCATTGGGTTTAGGAAAGTGCGGTTTACCGGCGGGGAACCCTTTCTCAGGAAGGATTTCATGAAGCTTCTTGAAAACACTGCGGGGCTCCAGGCTTACAAATCAATCCATATAACCTCCAACGGAACGCTGCTCCAGCGCCACATCCCCCGTTTGAAGGCGCTGGGAATCACAAAGATCAACCTGAGCATTGATTCCCTGGATGCCGAACGCTTCCACAAGATCACCCGAAGGAACGACTTTGACAAGGTGATAAAAACCTTTCATATGCTCGTGGAACATGGGTTTGAGTTGAAACTGAATTCGGTGATCATGCACGGGATCAATACCCAGGACATCATTCCCCTGGCAGAGCTGGCCAGGGAGTATCCGGTGGCGGTTCGCTTCATTGAAGAAATGCCTTTTAACGGAGGCTACAAGGAGAACGTAAAGATGTACAATGCGCGCCAGATCTTTGCCGATCTTAAGGAGCACTTCCCAGAGCTTGAAAAGCTTCCGGGCGCACATGGGGATACGGCGGATTTGTACAGCATGCCGGGGTTCAAGGGCACTGTCGGGGTGATCGCTGCTTTTTCCCGAACCTTTTGCAATACCTGCAACCGGCTGCGGATCGCCTCGAAAGGGGATATCAAAACCTGTTTGTATGACGGAGGGGTTTTCAATATCCGGGATTACATGAGATCCGGGGTGAGCGATGCCGAACTGGAGGCAAAATTCAGGGAGCTTATCAAGTTAAAGCCAAAAGATGGCTTTATAGCGGAGCAAAGCAGGTCACTAAAGGCGGGTTCCCTTGAAAGCATGAGTGAAATTGGGGGTTGAGATGGAAAACATCTTTATTACATACCAGGAGGCCCTCTCTATTCTAGCCAGCCACGTCACTGAATTTCCCGAGGAATCGCGCAGGCTCGAAGACTGCGTGGGGGCCTATCTGGCTGAAGACCTGAAGGCGGACCGGGATTTCCCCCCTTTTGACCGGGTTACCATGGACGGCATAGCTATTGCCTATGAATCCTTTTCCGATGGCCGGCGTAAATACGCCATTCAGGAAACCGCCCCGGCGGGGACCCCGCAAAAAACCCTTAAGGATCCTAAAGACTGCATCGAGGTAATGACCGGTGCGATCATGCCCGAGGGAGCCGATACCGTCATCCGTTATGAAGACCTGGAAATTGAGGAGGGTCGGGCAGGAATACTTGCGGACACCCTGAAGCCCAGGCAGAATGTGCATTTTAAAGGGATGGATATTCCCAGGGACCAGATCATTGTATCCAGGGGCACCAGGTTATCCAGTGCCGAAATCAATATTGCAGCGGCCGTGGGAAAAGCCTCCCTCCGGGTTAAGGCATTGCCCCGAACTGTGATCATTTCCACAGGGGATGAACTGGTGGAGGTGGATCAGATGCCGGAGCCACATCAGATCCGCAGGTCGAATATTTACGGAATCCAAAGTACCCTAAAACAGTGGGGTGTTGAAGCCGCATTGCAGCATCTACCGGACGACAAGGAGGCCATGGAACAGATCATTTCCAGGCTCCTGCAGCAGTACGACCTGCTTGTGTTCACCGGCGGGGTGTCCAAGGGGAAGTTT
>Ga0272441_10013159_pt1 | contig 11952 bp, 7 predicted proteins | sample SSMProp6N_FD_193582 | JGI IMG/M metagenome (GOLD analysis project Ga0272441, IMG submission 193582) | Marine sediment archaeal communities from Little Sippewissett salt marsh, Falmouth, MA, United States - SSM-Prop-6N | ecosystem: Environmental > Aquatic > Marine > Wetlands > Sediment ...
GCGAGGTCTGGTACAACGGGGCGCTGGGTGGAGTACCGGCGCACCGATGAGAGTCGCGATCCTCAGCGAGTCTCCGGCCGATGAAGCCGCCGTGGGTATTCTCGTCGCGGCAGTCCTGGGACACGGCGTCGAGACCATCCGGGCCCCCGGCCGCAGGTCGGGAGGCATCAGCGCTGCCATACGCGCCGTCGGGATTACACTCCGGCGGCTTCACTATCGCCGGGAAGCGGACGCGCTTGTGGTCGTGGTGGACGCCAACCACTCGGCCGTTCATACCGGCCCCGTTGACGCGCGCTGTGATCTCGCCGAGAACTGCCGGTTGTGTCGGCTGCGTGAGGAGTTCGCGCGAGTTCGTGGGACATTGAGCCCGATGCCCGGCTACGCGCCAATCCGAACGGCTGTAGGCCTGGCGGTACCCGCGATCGAGGCGTGGTATCTCTGCGGGCGGGAGCCAAACGTGTCGGAGAACGCCTGGACTCTGGCCCGGCGAGAGGGGCGGGAGCCTTATACAAAGGCTCAACTGAAGCGGCTCGTCTACGGCACGGACATCCCGTCGCTCCGCCTGGAAACCGAGTGTGCGGAGCGAGAAGTGCGACGTGTTGTCGACAACCTGACTCTCCTGGAGCGGAGCTTCGCGGTCGGCTTCGCCGCCTTGGCGGCCGATCTGCGGACTTGGCCGACCGCCTGATGAGACAGCGGCAGCGATGCTGTCGCGTTCGAGAAGGGGTACCGTCATGCTGAGATGCGCCATGCCGTTGGGTTGGTTCTTTGTCGCGCTGCCTTGGGCGGTTTCCGGTGCCGAGATCCCCGACGGCGCGGTTCTCAAGCGGGTCTTGAAGGCACCGCGGGGGGGGCGGAACCTGCTGGCGGGGGACGGGTGGCGGCCGTGGCGGGAGGGGTTTGAACGCGAGGGGGACGCGCTGGTCTGCGACAACGGGGGGGACGGCAAGGTGCAGCGGGGTGCGTCGCAGACGGTGGTGCTGAACCAGGTCCGGCCGGAGCCGATCGTGGCGGTCGCGTGGAGCAAGGCGGCGGGTGTCGGCGGAGGGCCCGGCGCGGACTACTCGGTGTACCTGGACCTGCTGTACACGGACGGCACGCCGCTGTGGGGGCAGGTGGCGTCGTTCTCGACGGGCACGCACGACTGGCAGCGGCGGGAGGTGTTGGTCTTCCCCGCCAAGCCCGTCCGCAGCGTGTCGATGCACCTGCTGCTTCGCCGGCATACGGGCAAGGCGTGGTTCCGCGGAGCGGAGCTGCAGACGCTCAAACCGCCGAAAGGGGCGTGCCTGTTCGACGGCGTGCCGGTGGCCCTGGAGCGGCAGCCCGCCGCCGGCTTCCAGGTCCGAGACGTCGCGGCCGGGTCGGGGTTCGTCGCCATCGGCCGGAAGGCCCTCGGCCTGCGGTTGGCCACCAAGCAGACGCGCGAAGGCGGCGCGACGTTCTACGACGTGACGCTCACGGACACGACGGGCAAGGACCGGGCCGTGACGCTTTACCACGCCCTGCCCGTGCCCGCCGAGGGTCTCCGCTGGCTGGCGGACCCGAGGCGGGATCGGGCGGTCCAGCCCTCGCAGGAATACGTCGAGGCCGGCCGGTTCGGCGTGGGTGCCAACGGGCGGCTGTCGCGGTGGCCGGTGGCGGCCGTGGCAGACGCCGACCGCGGCGAGGCCGTCGCCATCGACATGGCCTGCCCCGCCTTTTACCGCGTCGGCTACAACGCGGGCAGCGGCGAGTTGTTCATCGCCTACGACCTGGGCCTGGCGCCCGAGAGACCCGCCGCCCGCGTGCGGTTCGTACGGTACTCGTTCGAGCCGAAGTGGGGCTTTCGAGCGGCGCTGGCGCGGCTCTACGAGCTGTTCCCGGACCACTTCCGCTGCCGCACGCCCAAGCAGGGCCTGTGGATGCCGTTCGCGCGGATCAGCAAGGTGGCCGGCTGGGAGGACTTCGGCTTCGCGTTCAAGGAGGGCCACAACGAGACGGCCTGGGACGACGCCCACGGGATCACCACGTTCCGCTATACCGAGCCGATGACGTGGTGGATGCGCATGGCCAAGGGCACGCCGCGAACGCTCGACGCCGCCCTCGCCGAGGCCCGCCGCCTCGCCGCCAAGGGCGATGTCCGGGCCAAGGCCTTGTTCACCAGCAGCTTCCACGATGCCGACGGGCAGTTCCCCGCGCGGTTCCGCGACACGCCGTGGTGCGACGGCGCGGTCTGGAGCATGAACTCCGCGCCCGGCGTTCCCGGCGAGCACACGGACTTCAAGAACAAGTGGAACGCCGACCTCCGCGCCCGCCTCTACGGCCCGAAGCGAAAGGGCGACCTCGACGGCGAGTACATCGACTCCAGCGAATGCTACGTCACCGACGAGCTGGACTTCCGACGGGACCACCTCACCGCCGCCGCCACGCCGCTGACGTTCTGCCTCCGCACGCGCAAGCCTGCGGTCTTCAAGCTCCTGGCCGTGTTCGAGTACGTCCGGGGCATCGCGCGGGACGTCCACGGCATGGACAAGCGGATGATGGCCAACAGCACGCCCTCCCGCGTCTGCTGGCTCGCGCCGCTGCTCGAGGTGATGGGCACGGAGACGAACTGGAACCGGTCCGGCCGGTGGAGCCCGATGTCCGACGCCGACCTGCTCTACCGCCGCGCGCTGTGCAAGGGCAAACCGTTCTGCTTCCTGATGAACACGCCGTTCGAGCAGTTCAGCCACGCCCTGGTCGAGAAGTACATGAAGCGCTGCCTCGCGTACGGCATGTTCCCCGGCTTCTTCAGCCACAACGCCTCGCAGGGCCACTACTTCACCCGTCCCGAGCTCTACAACCGCGACCGCCCGCTGTTCCGGAAGTACGTCCCCCTCTGCAAGCTCGTGGCAGAGGCCGGCTGGGAGCCCGTGCCCCACGCCCGCACCGACGACGCCCATGTCTACGTCGAACGCTTCGGCCGGCGCTACTTGACGGTTTTCAACGACAGCGACCGAGGCCGAACGGTGACCGTCGCCCTCGATCACCCCGCCCCAGAGGTCTCCCGCGACCTGGTCACCGGCACGCCGGTGACATGGCGGGCCAACAGGGCCTCTTTGACCCTCGCGCCCGAAGACGTCGCCGTGATCGAGATGCGGTAGCCCGGCCCGCCTTGGCCGGCCCGTGATTCCGTAGCAGGTCGCTCCTTGATCTACGCTGCGGGAATGCTCAGGATAGCGCCCCGTGTTTCAAGCGGACGGATAGGAAAGGACGTGTATTGTGTGGCAGGACGACTTCGGTGTGGACGAGTTCCAGGCGCGGCGGCGGCGGCTTTGTGAGGCCCTTGACGCGGACGCCGTGGTATTGCTCCAGGGCGCCCGGCGGCCTGTGGAAGGCCGGCCGTTCCGGCAGTACAACGATTTTTACTACCTCTGCGGCGTCGAAACGCCGGGCGCGTACTTGCTGATCCGCGGGTCCGACGCCCGCGCGACGGTCTTCCTGCCGCACCGGTCCGAGCTGTCGACGGACAGCGACGCCGAGCCGCTCAGCGCCGACAACGCCGAGGCTGGCCGCCAGGCCACCGGGCTCGACGAGGTGGTCGGTATCGAGAAGCTCGGCGAGCGCCTCGCCCGGGCCAAGGCGGTCTACATGCCGTTCGAGGACGGCCAGGGCTGGGCGACCAACCGTCACGATTCCAGGTCTTGGGGGCATTACGTGACGACGGACCCGTGGGACACCCGGCCGACGCGGTCGGCGCACCTGATCCAGAACGTTCGGACTCGCTTTCCGGGCAGTGACGTCCGCGACCTGTCGCCCCTCATGGACGACCTGCGGCTGGTCAAGTCGCCGAAGGAGATCGAGCTGCTCCGCCGGGCCGGGCTGCTCACCGCGGTGGGTCTCGTGGAAGCCATCCGCTCCACGCGCCCCGGCGTGATGGAGTACCAGCTCGACGCAATCCTGCGGTACCACTACCTGGCCGGCGGGGCGATGGACCGAGCGTACCCGGCGATCCTCGCCGGCGGGCCGAACGCCTGGCACGGCCACTACAGCAGCAACAATTGCGAGTTGAAGGACGGCGACTGGATCCTCGGCGACTGCGCCCCGGACTACCGGTACTACACGAGCGATATCGGCAGGATGTGGCCGGTGGGCGGCACGTACGCGCCGTGGCAGCGTGCCCTGTACGGCTTCGTCGTCGAGTACCACAAGGTGCTGCTGGCGGCGATCCGCCCGGGCCGGATGCTGGCCGAGATCCACGCGGAGGCCGCCGAGACGATGCGCGGCGTGTTGGACAAGTTCGAGTTCGCCTCTCCCGCGCACGAGGCGGGCGCGCGGGCGATGTTCGACTTCCGCGGCCACTTGTCGCACTGCGTGGGCATGAGCGTGCACGACGGCGGCCGGCACGGCATCCGCACGTTGGAGCCGGGCATCGTCTTCTCGGTCGACCCCCAGCTCCGCGTGCTGGACGAGAGGTTGTACATCCGCGTGGAGGACACGGTGGTGGTCACGGAGGACGGGATCGAGAACCTGACGGCCCACGCCCCACTGGAGCTGGACGACGTGGAAGCCCTCATGCGGGAAGACGGCCTGCTTCAGGCGTTCCCGCCGGCATAACAACAGCGCGCGGACGCGCGCGAAGGAGACGAACGAATGGATCGCGAGTTGTTTGAGCGAGTCTGCAACACGCCGGGCGTGTCCGGCTTCGAGGACGCCGTCCAACAGGTCACCGCCGAGACCCTCCGCACGTGCTGCGACGAGGTCCGCGGCGACGCGATGGGCAACGTGATCGGCCTGCGAAAGGCCACCCGCCCGCCCGACGGCGAGGAGCCGAAGCGAATCATGATCGCGGCTCATGCCGACGAGGTCGGCATGATGGTCAAGCACATCGACGACAACGGCTTTATCCGCTTCCAGCCGCTTGGCGGGCTGAACCCGCAGGTGATTGTCTCCCAGCGTGTGCTCATCCACGGCCGGGAGCCCGTCCGCGGCGTGATCGTACCCGACACACGCAAGGACAGCCGGGAGAAGGCCACGCCGGTGGAGGAGGCCTTCATCGACACGGGCCTGGCTGCCGACGTGCTTTGCGAGCGGATCGAGGTCGGCGACGTGGTGACGTTCGACCTGCCCGTGGAGGTGCTGAACGACAAGATGTACGTCGGGCGGAACTTCGACGACCGGATCGGCACGTACTGCCTGCTCGAGGCGATGCGGCAGGTGGGCGAGACGCAGTTGGACGCCTACGCGGTCAGCAGCGTGCAGGAAGAAGTGGGGCTCCGCGGCGCGCGCCCGGCGGCGTTCTCCGTCGCGGCGGATATCGGCGTTGCCATCGACGGAAGCCTTGCCTGGGGGCCGTATATCAAGCCGCACCAAAGCCTCTGCGAGCCGGGCCAGGGCACGGGGATCTACATCATGGACCGGCTGACGATCGGCAACCGCCGGCTGGTGGCGTTCCTGTTCGAGCTCTGCGAGCGGCGGGGTATCGCGGTGCAGAAGAACATCGGCGGCGGGACGGACGCGGCCGCGATCCAGCAGTCGCGGTGCGGGGTGATGGCCACGACGATCGGTGCGCCCGTGCGGTACATGCACTCGACGGGTCAGCTCTGCCACGCCGACGACATTGAGGCGACGGTAGCCCTGCTGGTGGCCGTCATGGAGCACGGCCACGAACTGCTGGCGGCGGCATCATGAAGATCGCGAAGGTCTCGACGCAGGCGGTGCGGATCCCGATCCCAAAGGGGTCGTATGCCTCGGACAACGCGGGCACGAAACGGGAGTGGGACCGGCTGAGCCGCCTCTCGCCGAAGCGCCCGACGACCATGTTGGAGTACCTCGTCGTCCGCATCGAGACGGACGACGGGGCCGTCGGGATCGGCGAGGCGCCGGTGGACGTCGGCTTCTTCGGCCAGACGCTGGAGCAGGTGCAGGCGGCCATCGACGACTACCTCGGGCCGCAGATCGTCGGCATCGACCCGTTCGACCGCGAGTACGTGCTGTACCGCATCGACTACCGCGAGAACTCGTGCGCAAAGTCGGGCATCGACCTGGCGATTCACGACCTGGTAGGCAAGGCCCTGGGCGCGCCGGTCAGCGACCTGATCGGCGGGACGCACAAGGCGCGCGTGGCGGTGGCGATCGAGATCGCGGGCGGCCGGCCCGACGACATGGCCCAGGCCTGCCTGCGGTACATGGACCGGGGCGTGCGTGCGTTCAAGCCGAAGATCGGTGGCTATCCCGAAGAGGACGCAGATCGGCTGGCGGCGATCCGCGAGGCGGTCGGCCCGGACGTATCCCTCCGCGCCGACGCGAACCAGGGCTACACGCCGAAGGAGGCCATTCGCCTCTGCCGCCTCGCCGAAGAGCGGAACGTGGGCCTGGAGCTGCTGGAGCAGCCCGTGCCCACGTGGGACCTGCAGGGCCTGGCCGCCGTCCGCCGGGCGGTGGACACGCTCATCGAGGCCGACGAAAGCTGCTTCACCGTCCACGACGCGATGCAGCTCATCCGCCACGAGGCCGTCGACGTGCTCAACATCAAGGTCGCCAAGGCCGGCGGGCTGTACAATGCCAAGAAGATCGCCGCGCTCGCCGAGGCCGCCGGGCTGGAGTGCGTGCTGGGTACGGCGTTCGGGGTCGGCATCAAGCTGGCGGCCAAGCTGCATCTGGCGTCGTCGACGATGGGCATGCGCAGCGCCGTCGAGTTCACCGAGATCGGCCTGCACGACTCGCTCCTGGCGCCGCCGCACGACGAGCTGCTGGCCTTGCCCCTGGAAGACGGCTGCCTGCCCGTCCCGACCGGCCCGGGTTTCGGCGTGACGCTGGACGACGCCAAGCTCCGCGATTTCGCCGTCGAGCCCGGCGACCCGTAGACAAACGGAGCCGCCGCAGGGCCCGCGGGTGGATGCCTTGCGCGGCGCCGAGACCGCTCTCGGCGTGGCCGCGACCCGAGCCCCCTACTCCGGGCCGGACGATTCGCAGACCACGCGAAAACCGACGTCGTAGATGGGCTGGTAGGGGTCATAGCTCAAGCGGAACGCCGAGCGGGCGCGCCGGGGGCGGTCGTACCACGACCCGCCGCGAACGACCTTCCGGGCGGAGGCGGACAGGCCGTTGCGCCCGTCGTCGGCACGGTAGGGGTACGGGCGGTAGTCCGAACGGGTCCACTCGCAGACGTTCCCGTGCATGTCGTGCAGGCCCCAGGCGTTGGGGCGGTAGCTTCCCACGGCCGCACTGACGCGGGCCTTGTCGTTGAAGCGTCCGTCCGTCGGATGCCACGGCGGGATCGCGCCATAGGGCAAGCCCCAGCCGAGCGACTCCATCGTCTTGACGGTGAGGTCCGCGAGGTTGGCGCAGGCCGCGTGATCGGTGTCGACCTGCCCGTAGCTCATCGGCGTGGGCGTGCCCGCCCGGCAGGCGTATTCCCACTGGGCCTCCGTCGGCAGCGTGAACCGCCGGCCCGTCTTCGCGCCGAGCCACCGGCAGAAGGCCATCGCACGATGCCACGAGATCCGCACGGCCGGCTGCTTCGCCTCGTTGAGCGAGTAGCCCCGCTCGCGCACGCTGAACTGGAGGAAGTGCCCGCGCTCCAGCCGGCTGTCGTGGGAGGGGTCGAACCGGCGGTACTGCTCGTTGGTCACCTCGCAGGCGCCCATCCAGAATGCCCGGCCGATCTTGACGCGCGTCAGCGGGCGCTCGTCCGGGTGTCCGTTCGGGTCGCCCATAACAAACGCCCCGGCCGGGATGCGCACGAGCGTCATCGTCACGCCGTCCCCGAGGTCCACCATCTGCTTCGCCCCCACCTGCGACGCATCGAACTCCGCAGGCTCCTGCCGCAGGCCGGTCTCCACACTCAAACGCCCGCGGGTCGCATCCCGCGGGGTCCGTTCCATGCGCCGAGGCGCTCCCTCTTCCGGACCCTCCCCCCGACCGTTTCCGACGACCTTCCCTGCCACGCCCTCTGGTCCTGCGGGGATCCGCTCCGGGTCCTCGTCCACGCCCGCGTACAGCTTCCGCAGCGCGCGGCGCCGCTCGCGCTGGGCGCTGACGCGCTTCGTCCCGACCGTCTCCCCCCACGTCCCGTGCGCCGGGGCGTGCAGGTCGATCCACGTGATGATCCGGTCCCACGATTCGGCGTCCAGCCGCACGCCGCGGTGGCCCTTGCGGAGCATTTGCACGAGCTTGGTGCTCTCGGCGTGGAACTCCCACGCCGGCAGGAGGTGCAAGTCGCTCTCGATCGTTGCCGACCGCACGAATCGCCGCAGCGCGTAATACGACGGACTGAACCGCCCCATCCCGTGCTGGCGCTTGATCGGGTGCACCACGATGTCCGGGCCGTCGCGAAAATCGACGCGGTGCCCCTCCCCGTGACAGCGAACGCAGTAGTGGTCCAGGACAGGTTGGACCTCGCGGCGGAAGCCGAAGCCCCGAACGGGTCCGTAGAACGGCTCGATCTCCGACGGCGGACGGATCATCGCTTCCGGCACGGGCGCGCCGGCGGGCACGTCGCTCTGGCGCTCGTGGCAGCCGACGCAGGAGAGCTGCTCGCCCGGCATGGCGGTGAACCAGCTCCGCATGCGCTGGACGGCCTGCCCGCGGGCGTCGAGCGGCTGGATCGAGATCGGCGTGTTGGCGGGCACGCGGAAGGCGGCCGAGCCGTCGGGCGCGACCGGCACCGTGCCGAGGACGCGCTTGATGTCCCACGGCCCGTCGAGCCCCACGCGGTCCTGCTGGGCGCCCATGCCCCAGTAGGCGAAGTGATACGTGAACAGCCGCAGCTTCTTGATCGCCCCGCGAGGCACGCCGGCGAGGCCCCCGCCGCGGTAGACGTCCGTCAGGTAGACCACGGCGTCCTTTCGCTTGGTCTCCACGCAGTCGGCGAGGACAGGCGGTCGCCGGCGTTTGCGGAGCGGGATCGCCTCCAGCAGGGCGCTGCCTGGCCGCTCGCAGAGCTTCAGCATATTGTCGAAGACATCCACCAGGTAGACGCACCAGCTCGACTTCGGCGTCTCCTGGGCCGAGACGAGGAAGTACTTCGCCGCCGCGTCCGGGCGGTCCGGGTCGCCCAGCGGGTAAGGGTGCAGGAACTTGGGCCAGCTCTTGTCCACCAGGCGATCCAGGAGGATCGGCTCGACCTTCTTGCCCCAGCCGCCGATGCGCTGGACGGCCCCGTCCGCCTCATGCCGGCCCCGGGCGTGGTCGAACAGCACCATCTCCCCCACGCGGGCCACGCCGTGGTGCCCGGTGACGATGCCCACGAACTTCGTCGGCGCGCCGGGGCACGGGCGGGCGTAGAAGAGGGAGTTCGGCCAGTAGGAGTTGCTCCCGTAGTACTCCATCTGCCCCGTGCCGTCGGGGTTCATGTGGAACAGGATGCGGCTGAACGCGTGGGGGATATCGCTGTACTCCCACCGCAGGTACAGGACCCGCCCGGTCGGCAGGACGGTGGGGCACCAGTTGTGGTCTTGGTCGAAGCAGAGCTGGCGGACCGCGCCCGTCCGCCGGTCCAGGAGGCAGAGGTTGGCCACGTGGCTGCCGCCCCGCACGCACGGAACGCCCTGCATGCAGGCGGTCGAGCAGAACAGGATTCGCCCGCCGGGTCGCCCGTCCTGTCCCGGCGCGGCGGGCAGGTCCGGCAGATAGCAGGCGTCGTAGTGGTCCACGTCCGGCTGGTCGCCGGAGGTCACCTGCCGCGGGTTCGGGGCGTCGAGGTCGGCCTCCCAGATCTGCCACCGGCCCGTGTCGGCCCGCATGCTGAACAGGATGCGATCGGCGTCGAAGTGCAGGTCCACGTCGGTGATGAAGCGCGGGGTCTTCGGGCGGTACAGCGTGGTGAGCTCCCCGTCGGGCGAGACGGGGGAGAGCACGGCGATCTCGTCGGCGTGGGGGGTCCGGCGCAGATCGGTGTTGCCCTGCCAGTTCGCCGGCAGGGCCAGCCGCGGCGCGCGGGCGTCCCGTCGGATCAGCAGCAGACGGTCGAAGTCCAGCAGCGGGTTGGCCAGCAGGGCCTCGCGGCGGAACGCCTGAATCGCCTCCGCAGCGCCCCCGTCTGCTTCCCCGCCGGGGGCCGGGCTCGACAGGCGTTTCTCCAACTCGTCCAGCCGCCGGAGGAAGCCCCGCCGGCCGTACTGCGCGGGAAACGTCCGCGACAAGTCCTCGATGGCCCGCCGCAGCGCGGGCAGGTTCGCCGGGACCGGGTTTTTCCGTTTGGCTCCCGTGGCCGGAAGCGCGCCCAGCACCCCCGCCAGAGCCAGTAGGTAGAGCTTCGTCAACGGATCATCTCCATACACCGTATCGATCTGCCGCCCGTGCGGACGGACGGTTGGCCTTGCGCTTCGGCCTCCACCTTCAACCAACCGGGCAGGGCCTTGTCTCTGGCGCAAGGAGAACTCCAATCCGAGCTTGACGCGTTGCAGGGCTGGTATACAATGGTACTTGCTCCAGACCCGCTTGGGGAGCGGCGGAGCTGATAACCTAGATCGGCGCAGGTGCGAAGTTCGCTCCTTCGTTCTCTCCTGCCCAGGCCGTCCCGGCCGAGTTCCCCTTCACAAGGCACTGCGCAACGGTTGCGCGGGCCCGTCGTGGCGGCGTTTGCCCGGCATGCCCTGTGGGCATGTGCCTGCGCCCCCAGTCCGGGGGAGCGCCGAGATGGCAATCGGGGCGCGCGAAAGGGAGACGGCGATGAAATGGAAGGGACTGTGCCTTGGGGCCTGCCTATTGGCCGCGGCGGGCCTGGCGCGGGGCGGCGGACTGCCCGATGTCGCGTTCACCGACGGGCAGTTTGACCCGGCCGACTGGGAGGCCGCGGTGGTGTATGTCGGCAACGGCGGGGACTACGGCGTGGATATGCAGGACACGGGAGGCAACCCCGGCGCGTTTCTCCGGACGCGGCTCGACGTGAACGCTCACAGCGGCCCCGAGGTGCGGACATCCACGGTTGTGTTCTTCCGCCGGATCGGCTTGGAGTACGACCCGGCCACGCAGGGCGAGATCGCGTCTCTCGACTACACCGAGGACGCGATCATGCTGTCCGGATCCGTGCAATCGACGGGCCTTGTCGTCTGGCAGGACGGCCGGGCCTACCGGACGATCGTAACCGAGTTCAGACAGACGACTTGGGAAGGAGAATCCCTGGCCGGCGTCCTCGCGGAGGACCTGTTCGGCTGGGTGGAGCAGCGGGACATCCACCCGGACTTCTCCGAAAGCGGCTCGCCGCTGGAGTTCGGCTTCTTCCGCGGGCTGTCGACGACGGACATCCCCTACTCAATGACCGCCGGCATCGACAATTGGTCCACGACCATCCACCGCGTTCCCGAGCCGGCGACGGTGTTCCTTGTCGTCCTCGGGGCCGCTGCGCTCCTCCGTCCTCGCCAGCGGCGGTAGCGGGCAGGTCGGCACGGCCGCTCGCGGCGCGCCGCAGAGGGACCCATGTCGACCGCCCCGCCGCCCTGTTGACACGGATGCACAAGCCCGAGCCGCACGGGCCAGGGGGGTGTTTGCGCCTCCGTGGGAGGCGACAGCCGATCGGCAGGCCGCTTCATTCTCCTCCGCCCGTCTCAGTTCCCCATCTTCTTGGCGGAACCGGTGGGAAGCGCACCCCTCGAACGGGTAGACTCTCAGCGATTTCGCACGTAGGAAACACCGGGCCGCCTGCCGGCCCGGGAGAGCGCTTGGCCCATGGCGGCGAGGAAGAAGGCGAACAGGCCGAGGCTGCGGTGGTGGCAGCACTTGTGCAGGGGCTGCGCGCTGATCGTGCTGGCCGCCGCCGGGGCCTACGCAACGCTGCCCTGGTGGGCGCCGACGGGGCTGCTGGCCCGCCGCTTGGCGGCGGACCTCTCGGGCCAACTGGGCGTGGACGTGCGGATCGAGTCCGTCTCGCTGAGTTGGATGGACGGAGTGGAAGTGCGGGGCCTTGAAATCGACGCGACGCCGTCGTTCGGCCGCGAGCCGATCGCCACCTTCCCGTCCCTCCGGACGGAGCTGGCCCCGGTGGACTTCCTG
>Ga0272441_10013160_pt1 | contig 11952 bp, 12 predicted proteins | sample SSMProp6N_FD_193582 | JGI IMG/M metagenome (GOLD analysis project Ga0272441, IMG submission 193582) | Marine sediment archaeal communities from Little Sippewissett salt marsh, Falmouth, MA, United States - SSM-Prop-6N | ecosystem: Environmental > Aquatic > Marine > Wetlands > Sediment ...
AGATCGATCAGGCCCTGGCTCGACAGAAACTTCGGTCTCGGATGATCATTACTGTTCATGATGAACTTGTTTTTGAGGCCCCGCCGGATGAGCTTGAATCCCTGACTGATTTGATCAGAAAAAACATGGAAAACTCCATGCAACTGTCCGTTCCGCTTTGCGTGGTCATTAAGCAGGGGCTGAATTGGCTGGATCTGCACGAATTGCCTTAAGGTCACAATAAATTATAATTCCGCATTCGTAGACAAGTACGTTATGAAAGTCGCATTTATCACATCAGAAGTAACTCCTTTTGCCAAGACCGGCGGCATGGCGGATGTGTGTGCCGCACTCCCAGTCGCTTTGGAAAAAATCGGAGTTGATGTTTGTGTGGCCCTTCCGCAGTATGCCAGCGTGGCGTCGGTTGTGCCGGAAGTTGAAAAAATCAATGATGTTGTCAGCCGGGCACGATTGGGGGAGGACATCCCGGTTTTTTTGATTCGTCATGACCATTATTTCGACCGCGCGGGGCTGTACGGTGACCGGGAAGGGGACTACAGCGATAATCTTCTAAGGTTTCATTATTTTTGTGATCAAGCCCTGGCGGCGCTGAAGACCATGGAGTGGGATGCGGATATTTTGCATTGTCATGACTGGCAAACCAGTTTGATTCCCGCCAGTCTGCGGTATCGTTATCGAACGGATGCGTTTTGGAAAAAGACCAAGACCGTGCTGACGATTCATAATTTGGCGTATCAAGGCAAAGGCCAGCGGTCTGAATTTGATGGCTTGGGATTCGACACCGAGTTGTTTAATGAAAATCTTTTTGAATTTTACGACCAAATTAATCTGCTCAAGGCCGGAATATTGACCACTGATCGGATCACCACCGTCAGCCCGCAGTATGCGCAGGAGATTCAAACGAGCGAGTTCGGTTGCGGCCTGGAAGGAGTTCTGGGTAAACGGCGGAATGATATTGTCGGTATTCTCAATGGGATCGACCAGCAGGTATGGAATCCCCAAACCGATCCGGTTATCCATAAGAATTATACAGCTCGGGAAATCCGCAATAAAGCGCTCAATAAAGAGTATCTTCAGCAAAAAACTCAATTGGCTCATGACCCGGAAATCCCGTTATACGGGTTCATCGGCCGCTTGTCCCATCAAAAAGGGATTGATCTTTTAGCGGAAATCCTTCCGTTGATCGGTCGCGAGAATATCCAGGTCGTTATTTTGGGAGACGGTGAGAGAAAATACGAGCAAATGTTGCGGGAGGCGTCGGCGCATTTCCCGGACCGCATCGCTTTTTTTATGGACTTTAATGAGGAACTGGCTCATCAAATATATGCCGGATGCGATATCCTGTTGATGCCGTCCCGTTACGAGCCTTGTGGCTTGAACCAGATGATCGCGCTGCGCTACGGGGTGATTCCGCTTGTCTATCGCACCGGAGGGTTGGCGGATACCATTATCCCGCACTCGCAAAACGGGAACGGATTTGTTTTTGATTCATATACACCGACTGATTTTCGTGAGAGCATCATCAATGCCACACGGGTCTATCATAATAAGGAATTGTTTGAGCCCTTGATGCTTAAGGCCATGTCGTGTGACTTTTCGTGGGATGTTTCGGCACGCGCCTATCGGGACCTTTATCAGCAGTTATTATCATAATAACTATTATGAGGATCATCGGTTTGACAGGCAGTTTGGGTACGGGAAAGACATTGGTGGCCGGTATGTTTCGGGATCTGGGGGCCCGTATTATTGATGCGGACCGGATCACTCATCAGCTTCTCACGCCGGGACAAATTTGTTACCGAAAAGTCGTCCGTTGTTTCGGGCGGGATATTTGTTCCGGGAATAAGATAGACCGTCGGAAGTTAGCCGCGCGTGTTTTCAATGATCCCAAACAACGCCGGCGCCTGGAGCGGCTGATTCATCCCGAAGTACGGAAAGTGGTCCGAAAGAAAATTCGGATTTACGGCAACCGTCCGACGGTGCGGGCGGTCGTTTTGGATGTGCCGTTGCTGTTCGAGGCCGGATGGCAGACGATGGTGGATGTGACGGTGATGGTCATGGCGAAACAAGCGATTCAGTTGCAACGCATGAGCCGTAAAACGGGAATGACACGGAAAGAGGCCTTGGGCCGGATTCGGGCTCAGATCTCACAGCAAAAAAAATCTGCCTGTTGTGATTATGTTATTCATAATAACGGTTCGATTAAGGAGACGGAAGAGCAAGTCCTTCATATATGGAAAAAGATCTTGGATCCGGGGCGAACCACCCTGCGGGGTATCTGCCGCAGATCGGCAAGATGATCAGAAATGAAAAATCAAAGGGGAACAGAGATGGAGAAAAATGCATCAAACCAAGCTGCGAAAACAGAAAAAAAAGTGAGCCAGTCCGCCAATAATACCAAGACCAGCGAGCAATTGGATATCGGCGTACTGAAGGAAATGAAGATGTCGGAATTAACCAAGCTGGCAAAAGAAATGAATATTAATGGGATCAGTGGCATTAAGAAGCAAGAACTGATCTTCAAAATTCTGCAAGGCAAGGCGGAAAAAGAAGGCTTGATGTTCGGCGAAGGCACGCTGGAGATCCTACCGGAAGGATTTGGATTTTTACGCAGTTCAAATTATAATTATCTGCCTTGCCCGGACGATATTTATATCTCTCCTTCCCAGATTAGGCGTTTTGACCTGAAGACCGGGGATCATGTCAGCGGTCATATCCGCCCGCCCAAGGAGGGAGAAAAATATTTTGCCCTCTTGAAGGTCGAGGCGGTTAACTACGAAAATCCGGAGAAAAGCAAAGAGAAGATATTCTTCGATAACCTCACGCCTCTTTATCCGCATGAGCGGGTCGTGCTGGAGACACATCCAAAAGAGATTTCGATGCGGATCATGGACCTGTTGACACCGATCGGCAAGGGGCAACGGGCCCTGATCGTTGCCCCACCGTACAGCGGGAAAACGGTCTTGCTGCAAAAGATCGCGAATTCCATTACCAAGAATCATCCGGAGATGATTCTGATCGTCCTGTTGATCGACGAGCGGCCCGAAGAGGTTACGGATATGCAGCGCAGCGTTCAGGGGGAGGTCATTGCCTCCACCTTCGACGAACCGGCGGACCGACATGTTCAGATCGCCGAGATCGTTCTGGAAAAAGCCAAACGGCTCGTTGAGCATAAACGTGATGTTGTGATCCTTCTCGACAGCATCACGCGGTTGGCCCGGGCCTACAACACGGTGGTCCCGCATAGCGGCAAGATCCTGTCCGGCGGTGTGGACTCGAACGCCCTGCATAAACCCAAACGGTTTTTTGGGGCGGCCCGTTCGATCGACGAAGGTGGGAGTTTGACCATTATCGCCACTTCGCTGGTGGATACCGGAAGCCGCATGGATGAGGTCATTTTCGAAGAGTTCAAAGGCACGGGCAACATGGAACTACAGCTTGATCGCAATCTCTTTCAACGGCGGATTTATCCGGCCATTGACATCAAGCGCTCCAATACCCGCCATGAGGAATTGCTTCTCAAGGAGGATGTGCTGCAGCGGATTTGGCTTTTGCGCAAGGCTATTAATGATCTCAACGCCGCTGAATCTATGGAGTTGCTGATCGATAAGCTGTCCAAGTTCAAGAGCAATGAAGAGTTTCTGGATAATATGAATCGTTAATAAGAACAAACGAAGAGGAGTTATAAAATGAAAGACAAGATTCATCCCAAGTATGAGGAGACCACGATCACCTGCGCCTGCGGTGAGGTGGTTCATACTCGTTCTACCAAAAAGAATATTCGGGTAGAGATCTGTGCCAAATGCCATCCGTTTTATACCGGTGAGAAAAAGTTCGTTGATTCCGCTGGCCGGATTGAGCGATTCAAACAGCGTTATAAGAAAAGCTGATATGCTGGAAAAATTCGGTCCAATCGAGAAGCGTCATAATGAGGTCGAAAAGCTCCTGAGCAGTCCTGAGATTATCGCCAATCAGGCCGAATATCAGAAGCTGGCCAAGGAATACGCCCAGATCCACCCCATGATCGAAACATTGAAGGCTTTTCGCGATACACAGCACCAGATTGACGAGCTGCAGACTTTGCTTCGCGAGAAGCACGAAAAGGATTTTGAACAACTGGCCAAGAGCGAGCTCGAAGAACTGAAGCAGCAACAACGGGAAGTGGAACAGCGGCTTCGTGATCACCTGAATCCCAAGCGGGGGGAAAAAGACCGCGATTTGATTATGGAGATCCGGGCCGGTACCGGAGGCCAGGAGGCCGCGATCTTTGCCGGGGATCTTTATCGGATGTACACCCGTTATGCCGAGCGGAAAGGCTGGAAGGTCGAACCCATGAACAGCCACCCGTCCGAATCCGGCGGTTTCAAAGAGGTTGTTTTTAGCATACGCGGGGTTGGAGCGTCACACCGGTTGCAATGGGAGAGTGGGGCCCATCGCGTTCAACGCGTACCGGTTACCGAGGCCTCGGGACGGATACATACATCGGCGGCAACGGTGGTCGTTTTGTTTGAGCCAGATGAGGTCGAGGTCAACATAGATCCTAAAGACCTGAAGATCGATGTCTTTCGGTCATCCGGACCTGGCGGCCAGAGCGTTAACACAACGGATTCGGCCATCCGGATTACCCATTTACCGACCGGACTGGTGGTGATTTGCCAGGATGAACGTTCGCAGCTCAAAAATAAAATGAAGGCCCTGCGCGTCTTGCGGGCACGGCTGTTGGACAAATGTCAACAGGAAAACGCGGACAAAGAGATGAAAGAACGCAAAGCCAAGATCGGCACCGGAGACCGCAGCGAAAAAATCCGTACCTACAATTATCCGGACCGCCGGGTCACGGATCATCGTATTGGATTAACGCTCTATAAGCTTCCCTCCATCATGGACGGCGAATTGGACCCGGTTACGGATGCCTTGATCGAAGCTGAAATGAAAATCGATTCAACCTTATCCCAACAATGAACGAACACGAACGGATCATGACAGCACTCAGGGATTGCGATCGTCAGGATTTGTACCGCGATCCGCAATCTTTGACGGTAGAACAAAAAGCGAGATATGAGGATATCCTTCGGCGTCGTCAGGCAGGGGAACCTTTGCAGTATATCCTTCAACAGGCCGATTTTCTTGATCTGGCTTTATTTGTTGATCAGCGGGTGTTTATCCCTCGTCCAGAAACCGAGATCTTGGTCGATACGGCCTTGCATGCCGTCCGTCATCAGCCCAAGACTTGTGATTCGATTTTGGAATGCGGGACAGGTTGTGGGAACATTGCGATCAGTTTGGCCCGGGGACTTGAGCAAGCACATATCACAACGGTTGATGTTTCACGGGATGCGATCGACGTTGCCGTCCGTAATGCCCAACGGTATCATGTGAAAGACCGAATTTCCTTCGTGCGTCAAGATTGGCGCGATTTTATCAAAACCGCTTTCCTTAGAGGGTGCAAGTTTGATATGATAATTTCTAATCCGCCCTATATCCTTTCGGAGAAGATCCTGGACTTACCCGCGGATGTGCGTCAAGAGCCGCTGCTGGCCTTGGATGGCGGCCCTGAAGGGCTTGACATAATTCGATTGATTATCGACGCCGCCTGGGATATTTTAAACGGGCAGGGTCTTTTGGCGCTTGAAATTGGAGACGGACAGCATCAAGTCGTCATGCAACTTATCGAACAGTGCGGTATTTTCAAAAATGTCGCACTTATTGATGATTTTAGCGGAACTCCAAGGGTCATCATGGCTCGGCGGAGAATCGGCAACAACCTTTAAGACCGGGGATCAGCATGGAAAAACTTATCATACAAGGAAATAAACAGTTAAACGGAGAGGTTACGATCAGTGGTTCTAAGAATGCCGCATTGCCGATTCTAGCAGCCACGTTATTGACCGATGAGACCTGCATCATTCGTCAAGTCCCGCGTCTGCGTGATACTGTAACCATGATCAAGCTTTTGCGTTCGTTGGGTAAAACGATCGAATTTAATAAGGATGTGGTCACGGTTCATGGCCGAGGAAGAACGAATTATGTTGCAGATTATAAGCTTGTTTCGACGATGCGCGGGTCCTTCTGTGTTCTCGGACCGTTGCTGGGGAGATTGCATAAGGCCAAGGTATCTCTGCCGGGCGGTTGTGTGATCGGGATCCGACCGGTGGATCTTCATCTGAAGGGCTTGAAGTCCATGGGAGCAAAAATAAGCATTGAGGGCGGATATGTTGAGGCCCAAGCCAATCAATTGAAGGGCCGTCCGTTATACCTCGGCGGTGTTTTTGGATCTTCTGTCCTGGCTACGGCTAATATTATGATGGCCGCTGTTTTGGCCAAAGGGGAAACGGTTATTGAATGTGCGGCGTGTGAACCCGAGATTGCGGATCTGGCAGATTTCCTCGTTGCGATGGGGGCTAAAATCGAAGGCCAAGGATCACCCCGGATATGTATCAAGGGGGTGAAAGACCTTCACGGGGCTTCTTTTATTATCAGTCCGGACCGTATTGAAACAGGGACGTTCATCATATTGGCCGCCGCAACCAGAAGCCCGATCCGCATTAAGAATGTTCAACCTTCTCATATCATGGCTCTGATCGATACAATGAATGAGGCGGGGGTAAGGATTCAGAACGATGGAACTGCGCTTAGCGTAAAACCAAATAAAAATTTAAGGCCGACCAGTATCACAACATATGCCTATCCTGGATTTCCGACAGACTTGCAGGCCCAGTTTTCCGCTTTTATGGCCATGGTTCCGGGTGTCAGCATTATCTCGGACAAGGTTTTCCATGATCGGTTCATTCATATCGCGGAACTGAATCGTATGGGGGCGAATATCCGTCGCGAAGGGAACAAGGCAATTGTGGAGGGGGTGAAGAATCTGTACGGCGCTCCGGTTATGGCGTCCGATCTTCGGGCTTCCGCCGCATTGATCATTGCGGGTTTGGCCGCTCAGGGCCAGACCGAGATATCAAGGATTTACCATTTGGATCGTGGCTACGAAAGTATTGATCTTAAACTGAGAAAGATCGGAGCGAAAATCGCCCGTGTGAAAGAATAGGAACCGCCGCGCATGCTTCTTGTGATCGACAATTACGACTCATTCACCTATAACCTCGTTCAGTATTTCGGCGAGTTGAAGGTCAAGATGGTGGTTGTGCGAAATGACCAGATCACTTTGAAACGGATCCGTACCCTACGGCCCCGGCAGATCGTGATTTCCCCGGGTCCCGGTAGACCGGAGGATGCCGGAATATCGAATGATGTGATTCGGGAATTCCTTGAAAAAAAACCGATTCTTGGAGTTTGTCTCGGACATCAATGCCTGGCCTCGGCCTTGGGCGGCCGGATTATCCAGGCCCGGCGTTTGATGCATGGAAAGACCTCGCGAATCTCGCATGATGGAAAAAGCATCTTTGCTGATATCCCCAATCCGTTTGAAGCCACTCGCTATCATTCTTTGGTGATCGATCGCAAGACATTGCCCGCGGATTTGCGTATTATCGCTCAAACGCAGGACCGCGACCGTGAGATCATGGCGGTTCAGCATAGACGCTTTCCGGTATGGGGTGTTCAATTTCATCCGGAATCGATTTTAACAATCGAAGGCAAGAAAATCCTGGCCAATTTTTTGAGGTTGACATGATTCCGATCATTGAAAAATTAAAGGGCAAACAGAATCTTACGGTTGAAGAAATTCATGAGGTCATGCATGTGATCATGTCCGGACAGGGGCAGGATGCCCTTGTGGCGGAATTTTTAAGCGCCTTGAACGAAAAGGGTCCCACGGTTGATGAGATCACGGGGGCGGCTCAATTATTGCAAGAATTTAGCCTGCCGGTCCAAACAAAGCATAAAGTTGTTTTGGATACCTGCGGGACCGGCGGAGACGGAAAAAATACGTTCAATATTTCGACTTTGGTTGCTTTTGTGGTTGCTGGAGCCGGGGTGGTCGTAGCCAAACACGGCAACCGCTCGGTGTCAAGCCGCTGCGGGAGTGCGGATATCCTTGAGGCTTTCGGCATTGATTTACAGTTGGAACAGGAATGCCTGGGACAGTGCTTGGATGAGATCGGTATTGCTTTTTTATTTGCCCAACGGCTTCATCCGGCAATGAAAAAAGTGGCTGCCGTCAGGAAGAAGATGGGAGTGAAGACTATTTTCAATATTTTGGGACCGCTGATCAATCCAGCTGGTGCAACCCATCAGATGATCGGTGTCTACAACCGGGATCTCATTGAACCCCTGGCCCATGTATCGAAGAATTTAGGTCGGCAAAGAGCATTGGTCGTGCACGGCCATGACGGACTTGACGAGATTACAACGACCGGGAAGACCTATGTCAGCGAATGGAACGGTAACAAGATTGCGACCTATGATATCGATCCAGCGGAACTCAATATTCCCTACGCGAAAATGCAGGATCTTATCGGCGGTGATCTTCAGGAAAATCTGCATATCGCCCAGGATGTTTTATCCGGAGAGTCGGGACCGCAGCGTGATATCGTTGTCCTGAACGCGGCTTATGCCTTATATGCGGTCGGAAAAGTGCAGGATATCAATGACGGCATTATGATGGCCAAAGAATCCATTGACAAGGGCCAGGCCTTGAATAAGCTCGAGGCCCTGAAGAATTTCACAGCGCGTTCTTAAGCCGAGGTTTTGGATGTGACAAAAAATTTTATTAAAAAAATCGTCGAGCATAAAAAAAGCCTTTTAGAATCGAAGAAGGCTTTTTTTAACGAATGGCAACCGTCTGTCAAAGAAACCAAGATGAGTCCCTACGGACTTTTTCAGAAGCAGATATCGCGGCCTGGTTCTATTAATCTGATTGCCGAAGTCAAAAAGGCCTCACCTTCAAAAGGATTGATCCGGCGCGACTTCAACGCCGTAGCGATTGCCGATCTTTACACGGCCCATGGGGCGGCTGCGCTGTCCGTGCTGACCGAAGAAAAATATTTTTTGGGGAAGTTGAAATACTTGCGCGATATTGCGAACCGAAGCCCGGTGCCGGTCCTGCGCAAGGATTTCATCATCGATGTGGTTCAGGTTTATGAATCATTTTATTACGGAGCCAGCGCGATCCTTCTTATCGCGGCCATCCTCAGCGATGCCCAGATTAACGAATTTTTAACGGCGGCCCGGCAATTGGACATGGACTGCTTACTTGAGGTGCATAGTGAAGCGGAACTAAAACGGGCGTTAAATCTGAAAGCCCCTATTATCGGAATTAATAACCGGAATCTCGAGACCTTCGAAGTCGATTTGTCGGTCAGCGAGAAACTGATCCCGCTGATTCCCCAAGACCGTGTTATTGTGGTCGAAAGCGGTATTCGGAATCATGACGACATTCTCAGATTTCAGCAGCTCGGGGCTCGTGCGGTCTTGATCGGAGAGGCCTTTATGCGCGCCAAAGATATTGCTCAGCAGATAAAACAAATCATGGGGGAATCATAAATGGCTGTCGTTCGTGTTAAAATATGCGGGATCACCCGTCCGCAGGATGCCAGAGCCGCGGTCATATGCGGGGCCTGGGCGGTCGGCTTTATTTTTTACCGCAAAAGCCCCCGTTTTATTACACCGCAAAAAGCGAAGCGGATCATCAGGGATTTACCGCCATTCATCACGCCGGTCGGTGTTTTTGTGAATACATCTCCAAAAGAGGTCCGGCGGGTGGCATCCATATGCTCATTGCGTACGCTTCAGTTCCATGGCGATGAAACCCCAGCTTATTGCCGTCGTTTTTTAAAAGATTGCAAAGTGATTAAGGCTTTCCGACTTACTGACAAGATCGATTTGAAGCGCATTCAGGAATATGATGTTTCCGCTATATTAATGGACACCTATAAGGCTGGCATTTACGGAGGCACCGGAACCTCATTCCCGTGGTCATTATTCGAAAGGATGAAGCGTATCAAGCAGCCGATCATCTTATCCGGTGGTTTAAAGTTAAGCAATGTTCGACAAGCCATAAATAAACTTCAGCCTTTTGGCGTTGATATCTCTTCCGGTGTTGAGAAGAGCCCCGGAATCAAGGACCACATCAAACTTAAGGATTTCATCCGTATTGTTTGCAAGAGTTAATGTGCTTTTATCTTGCCTTCCAAGAAACCGTTTCGATCAGAACTGTAAATCTCTGCAAATATTAAGTTTATGTTTTGCTTCCAAATATCTGTAGTAAATCCTGCCTTGTAATATTTATAAGCATATGCTATATTTCAAATAAGCCGATAAAGGTAAACCCGGGGAAACCCGGGGACACAAAACTCCAGGCCTACGTTGTTCGAATGCCGGGAAGGCCCTTTAGGAAACGGGCATCTAAGACCAGATCGGGCGGGTAGGACAATACGGTGGCTGAGTTGCCGAAGCGCCAGGGGGAAACATCCCTGTCTTTATCGGCTTCCTTTTTTTGAACCCTTATGCGAATAAGGGAATTTTTTTTGACTTTTCCCTTCGGTTTTTATTAATAAATTTTCACTTAAAATTCCAGCCTTTCTGTTATACAATCACATTGATGAAAAAATGGTTTTTACGAGTATATAAGGACTTGGATTTACTTGATATCAAAAAGCATTTATTGATATATGGTGATCTTTCGGCCAATTGCAGTCAATGCCAGGCGATTGACGTCAGCCTGGATGCCACGCATTGTCCCGAGTGCAAAACGGAATTCAAATACATTGCCTTTCGTAATCCCAAAAGCCATCTTCCTAAAATCATCCGCATCAAGGAAAAATTCCCTGACAGGGTCATCGTAGATTATGAAGATTACAGCCGTTTGATCGCTTCCTGGAAAGCCCAAGAATTTCTCAAGTGATAAATAATTCCCGATTAAAACGATTGATACAGGCCATGATCCGGGTCGATTCCACGAATCCTCCCGGCCGGGAAGGTCCGTTGGCACGGCGCATCGCGCGAGATATGCGTTCGTTGGGACTTCAGGTTCATACCTGCAGCTTTGCTCCAAATCGACCGAATATCATTGCCACGTTAAAAAGCCCTTTAATTAAAAATAGGAAAAAGCGGCCGTCGCTGCTTTTAACACCGCATATAGACACTGTTCCCATCGGTAAGGGATGGACGTGCGATCCTTTGGGAGCGCAAATTAAGAATGGACGTATTTACGGAAGAGGAGCATCGGACGATAAAGGCAATCTGGCCTGTTGTCTGGAAGTCATGCGGAGTTTATGCGAAGATAAGGTCATCCTTGACTATGACCTGATCATGGCCGCCACTGTTGACGAAGAAACCGGCAGCCATCATGGAATTATCCCGTTACTGGAAAAAGATATCTTGCGGCCCGGCGCCGCACTGATCTTGGATGCCGATAATGCCGATGCCATCATAATCCAAAAAGGACTCTTACATTGCCGGATAAAGGTTCGCGGGAAAAAAGCCCATGGGGCTTATAATTGGCGCGGGATCAATGCCATTGAGGTTGCCGCGCGGATTATCAATCGTCTGAAGGCCCATAAGTTCGAATATGTACGGCACCCGTTATTGCGAAAGCCCTCGGTGAATATCGGTAAAATTCACGGCGGGGATAAGGTCAATATCGTTGCCGATTTTTGCGAATTTGCTTTGGATCTGCGGTTTTTACCCAAAACAAGACCCGAAACGGTGCTTAAAGAAATTCATCGTATTATCAAAACCGAAACGAAGACCTATCAGCTTGAAATTGACAGTCTACAAGCCCCGTATGAAATTACCCGGAAACATCCACTTGTTCGAGCCTACACTCAGGCAGGCCGCCGACTGGGCGTTGATGTTAAGATCAAAGGGAGCGAAGGTGCGACGGTTATGACCTTTTTCGGTCGACACGGTATTCCCGCTTTTGCCACGGGTTATGGTACGCCGGGTACCGCGCACACGACAGATGAGTTTGCCGAGCTCCGGACTTATTACAAAGGCGCCCGAATATTAGAATACTTTGTTAAGAATTTACCCATAGAGATAATTTCAATT
>Ga0272441_10013161_pt1 | contig 11951 bp, 13 predicted proteins | sample SSMProp6N_FD_193582 | JGI IMG/M metagenome (GOLD analysis project Ga0272441, IMG submission 193582) | Marine sediment archaeal communities from Little Sippewissett salt marsh, Falmouth, MA, United States - SSM-Prop-6N | ecosystem: Environmental > Aquatic > Marine > Wetlands > Sediment ...
AGCAACGGCGTGGTCGACGTGAACACCACCACGCCCAGCGATATCGTAATTCCTGCAGGGGAAACGTCCATCGTCCAAGCCACGAGCAGCGCGACCCTGGGCGGCAACCTCGAGGCGAACGCTGCCGAGGGGACCGAGGTGGTACGAACAGTTCGCGTGTACGATTCCCTCGGCACGCCGCGCGACGTCCGGCTCACGTTCACGAAGCGGGCCCAAGTCGACGACGGCACCGGGACACTTTACAACGCGTGGGTGTGGCAGGCGGAATTCGAGGGCACCGACGTGACGAACGTCCCAGCGGGCGAGTCCGGCGTGGTCTTGTTCGACGCCAATGGGGCCTTCCATCTCGAGGGTTCCCTCACGGCCGCGGACGCCTTTACGGATCGCTCGGCCCTGCCTTCGCAAGACGAGGTCTCGATTCCGGACACGTCGTTCACAGGCCCGAGCATCCCGGTGGTGCCCTTCGATTTCAGCATCGACTTCTCGAGCGTGACCGAACTCGCGGCCGACAGCGACGTGACCATTACCCGCCAGGATGGGTATCCCCGAGGCGTGCTGGAGAGCTTCAACATCGGCGCCGACGGGATCATCAACGGCGTATTCACGAACGGTCTCAGCCGTGTCATGGGACAGGTTGCCCTGGCAACCTTCACCAACATCGGCGGCCTTGCCCGGCACGGCGACAACATGTTCATCGAGACGGCCGCCTCGGGTGTCGCCCAGGTGGGCGCCCCCAGCACCGGTGGGCGCGGCACTGTCGCCGGCGGCGTGCTCGAGGGGTCCAACGTCGATCTTGGCACGGAATTTAGCCACCTGATCATTACGCAACGCGGCTACCAGGCGAACGCGCGAACCATCACGGCCGCGGACACGCTCCTGCAAGAGACGGTGAACCTGGTTCGTTAGCCCGTAAGCACAAGGCCGGCATCGCCACGGTGTATGCTTAAATAGAATTCTGGAGCTGCTATACGCAGGACCCCGTGACCGCTTTCCCCCGGGCATGGCGTCGAGGGAGTCATTTCTGGCATAGTGAGCGCGATCGATTGCTCCGATCCTGGAGGCCCGCGACCATGATCTATGTTACGCGCTTGAATGGCAAGAGATTCGTGGTCAATGCCGAATTGATCCGCGAGGTGGAGGCCACCCCGGACACTATCATCACGCTGACTACGGGGGACAAACTCCTTGTGAAGGAGTCTGTGGACGACGTGATTGCGGCGGTGATAGAATACAGGCAACGCTTGTGGGAACCTCTACGCACGGGGAGCGGAACAGACTCTTAGTCTATGGACATTGCGACCATTATAGGCCTGGTTTCGGGGATCGGCCTCGTCGTGATCTCGATCTTAATGGGGGGCGATCCGATTGTCTTCTGGAAGACGTCGGCCCTAATCCTGGTAGCGGGCGGGACCTTGGCCGCGACCTTGCTCAACTATCCGCTGGGGGACGTGCTCAGCGTGTTGAACACGGTCAAGAACGCGTTCATCCACAAGGCCACAAGCCCCGAAAGCCTGATCGAGAAGCTGGTCAGCTTTGCGACCGTTGCCCGCCGCGAGGGGATCCTCGCGCTCGAGTCGCATGCCGGCGAGGCGGGCGACGAGTTCCTCGAGAAGAGCATCCAACTCGCGATCGACGGCACCGCCCCCGAACTCATCAAGGATATCCTCACCACCGAGATTGCGTTCATGGAAGAGCGCCACGCCTTGGGCCAGGCCATTCTCGTGGCCATGGGCACCTATGCGCCGGCCTTCGGCATGATCGGCACGCTCATTGGGCTGGTTCAGATGTTGAGCGGTATGGAGGACCCCTCGACCATCGGGTCCGGCATGGCGGTCGCGCTGCTCACGACGCTGTACGGCGCGTTGATGGCGAACGTGCTCTTCTTGCCTGCTGCCGGGAAGCTCAAGGTGCGCACGGCCAACGAACTCCTGGCCAAGGAAGTCATTATCGAGGGCATTCTGTCCATCCAATCCGGCGACAACCCGCGCGTGGTCGAACAGAAGCTCAAGTCCTTTATATCGCCCGCGGCGCGCCAGCAGATCCAGACGGGAAGGTAGGATGGCAAGACGGGATAGGAAGAAGGCGGAGGAGCCCGGTATTCCCGGCTGGATCGTTACCTATGGCGACATGATGAGTCTGCTCCTGTGCTTCTTTGTCTTGCTCATTTCGTTTTCCGTGATTGATGAGAAGAAGTTCTCCAAAGCCGTGGTCTCGCTCAAGGGCGCGTTCGGCGTGCTGCCGAAACTCGCGAGCGTCGTCGGCAGCGAGACCGCACCCCCGAAGAAGCAGCGCGAAGAGGCCCAGCGCCTGGCGCGGAAACTGAAACGCAAGATGCAGGTGGCCGGGAAAGACCAGGACGTCAAAATCGAGTACGACGAACAGGGGGGCCTCAAGATCGTCTTGCCCAACAAGATCCTGTTTGAAACCGCACGCGCCGACCTCCAGCCCGAATCGTACACGGTGCTGCAGAGCGTGGCCGAATTGCTGGCCGAGGTGCCGGCCGTTTTCGTCGAGGTCCGCGGCCATACCGACAGCCGGCCGCTGACCAGCACCGCCAAGTACCGCGATAACTACGACCTGAGTTACGCGCGCGCGGATGCGGTCGCACGCCGGCTGCACGCCGCCGGTGGGATTCCCATGAATGAGTTCGAGGTGGTCGCCTGCGGGCCGGGGCAACCCGTTGCGACCAATGATACCGAGGACGGACAACAGGCGAATCGCCGCGTCGAGATCTACGTGCGGGGCGCATTCGAAAGTAGTAGAATGGACCTGCTGCAAAGGCGAATTGAGTAGCAGACAACCGCCACCGGGGCGCCGGATCGCTTTCCGGCGCCGGAACCCGTGAGGGACTAGGGTATGGCTGAAGAAGAAGCAGGCGCGGAACCGACCCCAAAACCGTCGGGTAACATGTTGAAGTTCGCCGTGGCCGGCGCGCTGATCATTCTCGTCTCGGCCACCGGGGGATTCCTGACCTACACATTCGTGCTGGCGCCCGCCTTGGAAGACGAGCAGCCCGTCAAGACCGAGAACCGCGGGGAGGAGCCGATCCCGGCCTCGGCGGTGCCTTTTGATTTCGATGAGGCGCAGGCCACCGTGCTCCCAAGCGACCCGGACGCGGCGGCGCCGCTCTTGCTGTATCGCGTTTCCATGGTCTGTGCCGATGACAAGACCCGCATGGTAATCGAGCAGAATCAACAGTGGTTTGTGGCCATGTTGGCCGATCTGCACTCGGACAAGACCCGGGAGGAGATCAACTCCCCCGGCATGCGGGATAGCATTCGAAAACAAGCGATGAAGGAGGCCAACTCCTTGCTGCGGCGGCTTCAGAAGGATCCAGACCCCGAGATTCGAGTGATCGAGGTGCTTTACCTCAAATGTACTATCATTGATTTATGAGTGAAGCCAAATCCCAGGAAGCTCACGAACACACCTTTGCCGAAGTGGTGCGCAGTGAAACCCCGCCCGCGGAGGGTTTGACCGTTGATGACCTGCGGGATGTCCGGCTGACCCTTACGGCGGACTTGGGCGAGGCAATCGTGCTTGTCCGTGAAGTGCTGGAACTGAAGGTAGGCTCGGTCATACCGCTGGATAAGTTGGCCGGCGAGATGACGGATATCTATGTGAACGGGATCCCGCTGGCCCGGGGCGAAGTCGTGGTCATTGCCGACTCGCTGCACGTACGCATTGGAGAGATCATCGGTGCGGCGCCTGAAGAAAAAGAAGATGAGGACCTGTAGCTTCCAGCATGCGTTGTGCGCGGCGGTGCTCGTCAGCGCGGCGTTCGGCGCGGCTGCGCAGACCGCCGGCGTTGAGCGTGGCGAGCCGGGGGACGCGCCCGAGGCCGGCGTGACCGCTGAAGGACCCGGTGTCCAGGACGTCCTCGACGAGCCGGGGTCGTTCGAGGAAACCGAGCCCCCGCCCTGGACGGCTGCAGAGGCCGGGGCCGCCGTAGAGGCCTTGCCCGAAGAGATCGACCCCGCCGCCATGCAGAAGACCCGCGAGACGGCTGCACAAATGGACACGAGGCGCGAGGGAGCGGGGGGAGCGGCGCCAGCGCCCGCGGAGTCCCGTGCCGAACGATCACTTCTTGAATACTCGCTCCGAGGCGCGGCCGCGTTGTTCGCGGTTCTCGCGTTGATCTTCCTGGTCGCCTATTTCGCGAAGCGAATGGGCCGGCGCACCCCGCTTCTTGCGGGGGGCGATCTGGCCCGGGTGTTGGGCAAGGTGTACCTGGCCCCGCGGGTCTCGCTTCACTTCGTGCGGACGGGGGGCAAGGTCCTGGCTATCGGCGTGACCCAAAACACGATCTCGCTGGTCGCAGAGTTCGATGCGAGCGCATTTCAGCTCGAGGCGGCCGAGCGCGGGAACGCCGCCACGGCAACGGGCGAGGCGCCCGAGAGTTTCCTGACGCAACTCCGGACATACGCGCAAGGCGTGCGCGCACAAAGCGTGCGCGCACAAAGCGTGCGCGCACAAAGCGTGCGCAAGGACAAAGAGACTGCTTCCGATACGAATGAGGAGGACCTCGCGGCCTTGCGCGCGGACATTCAACGGCTACAGGAATATCTTAAGGAAAACTTCCGTGGCGCGAGGGGTGAATAGGCTGTCGCTGGCCGATGCCACCCCGAGGGGTGCCGGGATTCCTTTCGCTAGGCATGCCCACGCAACACCGGGGGGCAAGGCCCGCGTTGGGCAACGTGCCTGCCGTGTGAGCAGGCTCGGGCTTCTCGCCCTCGTTGTGGTGTTCGCTTGCCCATGCGTATGGGCGCAGGCCGAGGCCGACGCCACGGGGTTGAACCTGCTGCGAGGCGTGCAACAAGTCGCCGGCCCTCAGCAGATCTCGACGACGCTCCTGGTCGTGTTTTTGATCACGGTCTTGTCGCTCGCGCCCGCGATACTCGTCATGACGACCTCGTTCACGCGCGTGATCGTCGTGCTCGGGTTCTTGCGCCAAGCCATGGCCACCCAGCAATCCCCGCCCAACCAGGTCCTCATCGGACTGGCCCTGTTCTTGACGCTGTTCATCATGGCGCCCACGTACAAGGAGGTGAACGACACGGCCATTCAGCCCTACATCCGCGGGGAATTCGACACGCAAGCCGAAGCCCTGACCGCGGCGCTCAAACCCGTCCGCCTATTCATGTTCAAACAAGTCAACCCGCGCGACCTCGCCTTGTTCATGGAAATCGCCCGCCTCGGGCGCCCCGACACGCCCGACGATGTCCCCACCCATGTCCTGATCCCCGGATTCATCCTCAGTGAGCTGCGGATTGCCTTTCAGATTGGATTCATCATCTACATTCCCTTTTTGATCATTGATATGGTGGTGGCGAGCACGTTGATGGCCATGGGCATGATGATGCTGCCGCCGATCTTCGTGTCCTTACCCTTCAAGATCATCATGTTCGTGCTGGCCGACGGTTGGTATTTGCTGCTGGGCACCCTGGTGCGCAGCTTTCGATGAAGGAGACCGCGCCATGAAGAAGATTGCGATAGCGGGGGTGCTCGTCCTTCTCGCCCTGCCGATTCTGCCCCGGTTGATCCCGGCCGGTAAGACGCTTGACCGGTTCCAGGCGGCATTCGAGGAAGGCGGGTATGCCGTTGAGCGTGCGAGCGTAAGCACCACGCCTCAACTGGAGGCCATTGGCCAGCTTTCCATGACGGTCGACGGCGCACACGTCGAGATCTATCACTTTGACGACGAAGGGAAGATCGCCAAGCAGATGGAGTTCCAGAAACCCGGCCCGGGCAGCGCCCAAGTGGACGCGTTTGGCCTGAGCGAGCTCGCCGCGGCCGTCGGGGCGGCGAAACCCAAGAACAAGCCCGTCACCGTGGCGCGCAACGGCAAGTTCCTACTCGTGGTGACCAGCGAAGACGACGCCCTGCGGGCGCGCATCAAGGCTACCTTCTCGTCCCTGTAAGGACTGCGCCCCCTATTCCGCAAGCCGTTCCGCGATGAGCCTGCCCGCGCCCATGGCCACGGCGTCGTCGCCGAGCCGAGCCGCCACCACGCGCACCCCCTTGCGCAGAAACGGCATCGCGTGCTTCTTCATCGCCCTCTTCACCTCTTCAAGGTAGAGGTCCTCCATGGCCTCCACGAGGCCCCCGCCGAGCAGCACGGCTTCCGGGCTCAGGATGTTGACCAGGTTGCTGACCCCGATTCCCACGTAGTACGCCGCCTTCCGCACGACCCCTTCCACCATCTTATCGCCGTTCTGGATGGATTTCATCAGCATGCCGCTACGGATCTTGCTGAGGTCCGTGCCGCACTGTTCGAGAATCAGCGGGGCGTCCCCCCGCGCGGCCAACGCGGCCACTTGTTCCGCGATGGCAATCCGGGAAGCGACCGCCTCAAGGCACCCCCGCTTGCCGCAGCCGCAGTACGGGCCGTCGACTTCGATGGTCATGTGGCCCACCTCGCCCGCAGCCCCCGTGAACCCCCGGAACAGCTTCCCGTCGATAATCAGGCCGCCGCCAATCCCCGTGCCCGGGAAAACCCCAACCACATTCCGGCAATCCTTGATCTTGCCGAAGCGCCATTCGCCGTAGGTCCCCATATTGACGTCATTGTCCACCACCACCGGCACGTCAAACTCTTTGGACAAGGTCCGGCCCAGGGGAAAGTTCTTCCACGCCAGGTTCGGCGTGTCGATAATTACGCCCGTGTCCGGGTTCAACGGTCCGGGCGAACCGACCCCGATCCCCTGCGGCCGCTTGACCTTGGCATGCGCCAAGGCCTCCCGAATGGTTCGGACGACGCGCTGCTCGACCGGCTCGTTGTTCTTGTCCGAATGCGTCCGCTTCCGGCACCGGCCCACCACCTTGAACGAGTGGTTGAACACCAGGGCCATGATCTTGGTCCCGCCGATATCGACGCCCACAATGCAGTCGCCTCGGTCCAGCAATTTCCCCATCGTGTTTGCTCCGCAAGTTGTTTCTTGGATCGCGGCGGTAGGATACCATGGCCTGCCCTTTCGGGAAAGTCGCGTGGCACAGCCGTGCCCGGCTGTGGGACTCTTTGGTAATGAACACGCCGTCCATTGAAGCGCACAGCCGGGGCGGCTGTGCCACATTCTCTCACCGGCTCTGCGGGGCGCGATCCGGCTGTAGGAGCGGGCGGTCTACTCGCCGCTGGCCCGCGCTTTCTCGTAAGCCTCGATGAGACCGCGAGCGACATGCTCCGGCACCTGGTCGTAGTTGCTGAATGTCAGCGCATAGCTCCCCCGGCCGCCCGTCATGCTGCGCAGGTCCGTCGAATACCGCAGGACATCGGCCTCCGGCACGGTGGCGCGGATGCGCTGCCGCCCGGGGCCCGCGGGCTCCATGCCCAGGATACGCCCTCGGCGGCTGTTCAGGTCACCGGTAATGTCGCCCATGAACTCGTCCGGCACCGTCACCTCGATTTCCATAATCGGCTCGAGCAGACAGGGGGTTGCGGCCTTGACGCTTTTCTGAATGCCGAGCGACGCCGCCACTTTGAAGGCCATTTCGGAGGAGTCGACTTCGTGATAGGAGCCGTAGAACAACTCGACCACGATGTCCACGACCGGGTACCCGGCGATGACGCCTTTGGCCAAGGCCTCCTGGCACCCTCTATCCACGTGCGGAATATACTGCCTGGGCACAACGCCCCCCACGATGCTGTCAACAAACTCATAGCCCGCGCCCCGCTCGTTTGGCGAAATGCGGAGGTGCACATCCCCGTACTGACCGTGACCGCCGGTCTGCTTCTTGTGCTTGCCTTGGGCCTCGGCCTTGCCCCGGATGGTCTCGCGGTAGGCAACCTTGGGGGGCCGGGTTTCACACTCGACGCCGTACTTGCGTTTCATGCGGTCGAGCAGAATCTCCAACTGCAGGTCGCCCATACCTTTGATCACGTGCTCGTTCGTTGCCGCGTCGCGGTAATGGCTGAAGGTCGGGTCCTCCTCGGCGAGACGATTGAGCGCTTCGCCGATCTTGTCTTCATCGGCCCGCGATTTGGGCAGAATCGCCAGCTTCACCATGGATTCCGGCAACGCGTGTCTGGGGACCTCCACCGAGGTCCCAGGCGCGGCGATTGTGTCGCCCGCATGCGTATTCTTTAGCTTCGTCATGGCGGCCAAGTCGCCCGGGCCGACTTCCGCCACGAGCTCTTGTTCCTTGCCGAAAAGGAGAAAGAGCTTGCCGGTCCGCTCCTTGGTTCTGGTCGTCACGTTGTAGAACTCCGAATCGGATTTCAGCGTGCCGCTGAAGACCCGGAACAGCGTCAGTTGCCCCACGTAGGGATCGACAATCGACCGAAACACCTGCCCAAGGAAAGGCCCCTGCGCCGAAACGGAGATCGCTTGCTCATTCCCTTCGGCGTCTTTCGCGATCACCTTGCGTTCAAGCGGTGACGGGAATGAGTGGGCGATTACGTCCATGAGTTCCTCGATGCCCAGTTCTTTCTCGACGCTGCCCGCAAGGATAGGCACGATCTTGCCGGTGGTGATCCCTTGCTGTAGGCCTTTGTTGAACTGCTCCGGCGTCAACTCGCCCGCCTCGAGGTAGGCCTCGAGCAACGCGTCATCGGACTCCGCCACAACGTCCACCATCTTGGCCTTGAGCGCCGCGACCTCATCGGCGACCTCGGAGTTCTCCCCGGTGAGTATATTGACCACGCCCTTCAGGTCCGCCGCTTTGCCCACCGGGATGACGAGCGGCACGCACTGCATGCCGTACGTCTCCTGGATGCTCGAAACGACCTCGTCGAAGCTCGTATTCTCCCGGTCCAGTTTGTTGATGAAGAAAGCGCGCGGCGTCTCGTGCTCCTCCGCGTACCGATAGGCATTGTCCGTCCCGACCTGGATGCCCGTGGTCGCGTCCACCAGGATCACGAGACCATCAAGCACCGGGGTGGACGCAGCGACCTCGCCAATGAAATCAACATAGCCGGGATGGTCCACGAGGTGGATGCGGGAATCCTTCCAGTCGACATGCATGACCTTGAGGCAAATCGTCTGTTGCCGCGTCTTCTCCTCGTCGAGGTAGTCGCCGACCGTATTCCCCTCGGCGATTTTCCCGAGGCGACTCGTCTTTCCGGCCCGGTGCAGGATGTGTTCAATGAGCATGGTCTTGCCGGCGCCCCCATGTCCCAAAATCCCTACATTGTGTACGTTGCTGGCATCCACACTTGGCATTGGTGAACCTCCAAACCCATTCGAAGTGCATGAGTATTGTTCTGAAAAGACGAAACAAGAAACCTACAGGCCTGAGTACGAAAGTATACTACGCGCGCGGAGCGCCCCTCAAGAAAAAAAGCGGGCAAGTCTTTAGCCGATTGGCGAGGGGGGCAGCTCAGGCCCAAATACTCCGTCATTGCGAGCGGGGGACGCGCCTTCGGCGGGTTGTTTGTGGAAGAAACACCTGGGTTCCCGGCCCGTCCTTGCGGCACCACGGCACAATCCGCTTCGCGGATTGTGACGCCCGAGAAGGAGTGCGTCTTCCAATAGGGTTTGCTGCAAATACCATGGCCCAGTTTGTTTGCGGATAAGGTGAAGCTGTCCACTCCTCGCGAAGAATGCTTGGGCTCGCGTGCGGTCCTTCGCTCGCGGAGAAGCCGAAGTACGAATAATACTACGTGGTTGCTGTGAAACAACTTACACATGGTGTTTCTTAGGAGGAGCGAGTGCGCGTCCTTCGGACGCGATACGAGCGACGCGGCAATCCCCTCCACCTAAACCTCTTGGGCGCAAGGGATTGCCACAATCGCCCAACTCCCTCGCAAAGGCTGGAAGTGAAGCGCTTCCGGCTTTTGGCGGGGAGTTCCAAGCAATGACACGGGGAGAGAGCGCGTTGTGATGATGCTTGACCGAATCCACTGGCCTGCCAACCTGGGACCAGCCGGACCTCGTGCAAAGCCGAGAGGCCTCAGGATTCAAGTGATTGACGGGATGCGCTTTCAGAGGGATTGGTTTTCAGGGACCGTGTTTCGTGTTACCGTGTCAAGAAGGGATATGGGCCGTTGCACGGATTCTTGTGACGAACCGCATTTCTCTTGATCGTTTCCGGGCCGCAAAGTCATATAATGGTGTCGGCAGGGTGTGGGTGGGCAATGCGCACGGACGAAGCGTTACAGCAGATGCCGGATACCGAGGTCATGCTGCAGGTGCAGTGGGGCAGCGAGCCGGCGTTTGCCGAAGTGTACCGGCGATACTACCGCAGGCTCCTCGATTTCTTTTACGGGATGAGCGTGTCGGCGTCGGGAAGTGGCCGCGGGGATGCGCAGGTGGCCGAAGACCTGTGCCACGAAACGTTCCTGCGGCTGTGGCGGTTGCGCGTCCGCTACCGGGCGTCGGGTTCGTTTGCGGCGTACCTGTTTACCATTGCGCGTCACATCTGGCAGGAGCGGCGCCGGCAGTTGCGCAAGGAATGGCGGCTCAAGATGGTGCACCCGGCGGATGGGATCGAGAACGCCTTGGTCGCTGCGCAGGACGCCACGCCCGACGAGCTTTCGCACCGCGCGGAAGTGACCGAGCGCATCCATTCGGCGCTCGCGCGGCTACCGGATGAACAGCGGATGGCCTTTGTACTGCGCACGATCGAAGGGCTGTCGCTGGGCGATATCGCCGAGGTCATGAAGTGTCCGGTCAACACGGTTCGCTCGCGCCGCCTGCTTGCGGTCAAGCAGTTGCGCAAGGTGCTGCGCGGGCTGTTCGTCGTGTAAGGAGATAGGAATCATGGAATGCGATGAAGTGCGGTTGCGGCTTGTGCGCTACCTGGACAACGACCTGCCCGGCCGGGTCCGGCGCGACGTCGAGGAACACCTCGAGCACTGCTACCTTTGTCAAGAGGAGCTCAACGAGATCGTGGCGGTGCTGGACGTCTGCCGCGACGCGTTGCAGCACCCGTGCCCGCGCAACCGCTTTGAGGAACTCCATCCGCAGTTGTATCCGCCGGTGGCGACGCACGCGCCGTCTGCGTACGCGCCGCGGCGAAGAGGGCGGGGCGTGCTCTGGGCGCTGGCGGCCGCGGCCGGCATCCTTATCCTCATCAACGTGGGCGGCTCGGTAATTGACATGGCAGGGCAGCTCGATTCGCTGTTCAATTACGCGGCGGCCACCTCGGAGCGCGGCGAGGTCGTGGAACCCGAGGCGGCCGATATGCCGGTGCTGTTGGCATGGCAACACCGGATCCTGTGGGCGCGCTCGCTGTCGGACGACATCGGCCGTGCCGAGGACCGGGCCCCTGTGGCGGCGGAGAAGGACCCTCAAGCCGGCAACGGTGACAGCGCCTATACCCCGGTGTCGTGGCGGCCCGAGGTCGGGGCGCGTTGGTGGAAAGTCTGATCGGTAACCGGCGGTTTTGCCATTTACTTGACGAAACTTGCCTCAGCGCGGAGATCACACCATGGCACGGTTCAACTACAGGGCGCTGGACGCGGACGGAAACCCCGTCGAAGGAACGCTGGAGGAGGCGTCCGCGCGGCGGGTAATGCAGGCCCTCGAAGCCCAAGGTCTCAAGGTTAGCTCGGTGGAGGAGGCGGAAGCCCGGCCCCGGCTGTTTCGAAGAGAAGCCCGCCTGACGTGGGACGACTTGGCGCAACTCAACGACCAATTGCTGACCATCACGCGGGCGGGCATGCCGTTGGCGCCGGCTTTGGCGGCAATGGCGCACGACGTGCATCGGCCCCGGCTCAAGCGATTCATCGCAGAGGTGCGGCGCGACGTCGAGGGCGGAAGATCGCTGGAAGAGGCGCTCAGCCGCCACCCTGGGAGCTTCCCGCCCATGTACCTGGCCCTTGTCCGGGCCGGCGAAGCCACGGGCAACCTGTCCGGGGTCTTCGCCTCATTGACGGCCTATTCGAAGCGTTTGCTTGAACTGAAGAACCACGTGCAGGTCGTGCTTGCGTATCCGGTGATGCTCCTCATCGCGCTGGCGCTTATCGTCTGGTTCCTGTTGGTCAAGGTGGTGCCGGTCTATGCCGAAATCTT
>Ga0272441_10013162_pt1 | contig 11950 bp, 9 predicted proteins | sample SSMProp6N_FD_193582 | JGI IMG/M metagenome (GOLD analysis project Ga0272441, IMG submission 193582) | Marine sediment archaeal communities from Little Sippewissett salt marsh, Falmouth, MA, United States - SSM-Prop-6N | ecosystem: Environmental > Aquatic > Marine > Wetlands > Sediment ...
CTGTTCATTTTCATGGGAGAATACAGCAGGTAGGAGCTTTTCCGGTTCTTCCCCGGAGCCGTTTTTCATGACAGGCATGATAAGAATATCGCCCAGGTCCGAATGGCCTGTGCCGCTGAACACAGTATGGACAAACCCGTATATTGTAGAATCGCAATACTGATATCCCGAACAGTACTGGTAGGTCTTTTTATTGTACGTGCCGTCACTGGTATAAAACGGCTGTATTCCTGTCTGGGGGCTCACCTGCACCATACCGAAGGGGAGGGTCGCACCCGGATAGGTATGGCCCATATTCTTTGTTCCCACAAAAGGATTTACAAAGGCAGTGTAATCTTCCGGCCTGGCATTTGATCCGTTCCTGACCGCGCATCCTGCCGAGAATAGTACAACATAACAAAGAATTCGAAGGTTATTATTCATACAGCCTCCTGGGCGGCATCAGCATTAATTCAGGGTAAGACCCTGCATATCCAGCAGCCGGTTTTCTTATCGGGGCCTGCCGGACCTCAGCAGCCCCATATACAATTCACATTAGTATTGAGATAAAGAACAAAGCAATACAAAATACCAATACTGTATATAAAATGCAATTTATTATTTCTGCTTCCCTGATTCCCTCAGCAATTAAAAATTTCTATTCATATTTGCTTTGAAGGTGTAACCATCCACACCAGACTGCGTACAAGATAAGGGGCAAGAGAACAACCGAAACTTAGAGTCCGGGGAGAAATCATGAAATTCAGAAACACTGCCGCTGCCTTATTCCTGATGTTTACCAGCCTTGCTTTCGCACAGAACACTGTTAACGCAGGCAAAACCGTTAACATCAAAAAAGTGGTTGAACCGCCTGTAATTGACGGCATTATTGACCCGTGCTGGGAACGTGCCGATTCAGCAGCAGGATTTTTTCAATTGTCACCTTACTATAACCGGAAACCATCTTCCCGGACTGTTGCCCGCATTCTTACAACAAAGCAGGCATTATACTGCATGATTATCGCATATCAGCCCGGTATTCCTGTACAGGCCTTTAAAGGAACTCTGGACAACACCAGCGGTGATATGGTTTCTCTCATGCTTGACACCTTCGGAAACCGCAGAACCGCCTATAAATTCGGTGTATCAGCGTCGGGCGTGCGCAGTGACTGCATCCTTCTTGATGATGCCAGAAACCGGGACTACTCATGGGACGGCATCTGGTTTGCCGATGCAAAAGTGTACGACTGGGGCTATGTTGTTGAAATGGAAATACCATATAAATCACTCCAATACAATGAAAAACTCATGCAATGGGGCCTGGATTTTGACCGCTGGATCGCAGAAAAAAACGAAGACATCTACTGGTGCACCTACGGTGAAGCCGAAGGAATGCGTATATCCAAATTCGGGAATCTCGTTTTCAACGGATTCCGGCCCTCTGTGCGGGGCATGCATCTCGAACTCTATCCAGTAGGTATTGCACAGACCGAGTACCAGGAAGACGGGTCCTATGACTTTGTACCCAATGCCGGAATAGATATCATGTACAACCCATCTCCCCGGCTGGCGTTTCAGGCAACAGCAAACCCCGATTTCGCCCAGATAGAAGCTGATCCTTTTGAGTTCAACATAAGCAGGTATGAAACCTATTACAGCGAAAGGCGGCCCTTCTTCACTGAAGGAAATGAGATATTCATGGCTGCCGGCAAACAGAGGAATATGGGGTTCTATACGCCTCTTGAGCTTTTCTACTCCCGGCGCATCGGCCGAAAACTGTCCGACGGGTCTGAAGTGCCCTTATGGGCTGGAGCAAAAACATTCGGACGGCTGGGTGAATGGGAATACGGCGGATTCGCTGCTGTTACCGGTGAGCGGTCATACACTGTTGACGATGAAAATTTCACCGAAGAGCAGGCCCTTTTCGGATCGGCCCGGGTTAAAAAACAGATTATGGGCAACTCATCGGTCGGTATGCTGTTTGTAGGAAAACAGAATGCCTCGGGCAGCAACGGTGTTGTGGATATTGACGGCGCGTTCCGCGGCAATAACTGGCAGCTGGCCTATCAGATAGCCCGCAGTTACAGAGATGACAAAGGAGACTTCGCAGGTTCAGCAGGCCTTACTGTCCTGAAAGAGAATATGATCATCGGTATTCGGGGCCGGGCTATCGGTGATGACTTCGACATTGATGATGTGGGATTTGTGCCGTGGAAAGGGACCGCGCAGGTACTGGGTATGGGAGGGCCGCGTTGGTATTTTAAAGATGGGTATGTCCGGTCTATACTCTGCTACGCCGGCCCATATATCAATTATGAAAAGGTTGATTCTTTTACCGATTACGGCGGCCTTGTAGGATTCAACATGCAGTTCAGGGACCACTGGGGATTTGAAATTAACACCGACTTTGCCCGGGCAAAGGAACTTGACATACAGTTTGATTCTTATTCTGCCAACCTTTCATCATGGTTTCATATCAATCCTTCATGGCACGCCAATCTGTCGGCCGGGTACAGCAGGACCTACAATTTTTCCCGGGACTACCTGGCATTCTATTCATGGATAAACGGGTCAATAAGCTGGCAGGTTAACCGCAATTTCAGCATCGGCACCTCGGCCAATTCATTCATTGAGGGCAATCCCCGGGGCAGTGTGGAAGAAGTGACGTACAACACCCGTCCGTTTATTTCGGCAAACCCCATCAACAACATGAATGTACGCATTTATCTTGATACAGTGTGGCTGCGCTCATCAGGACAGGCAGAACAGCTTATCGGCGGCCTTTTGTTCTCCTACAATTTTTCTCCCAAAAGCTGGGTGTATGTTGCAGTCAACGATGTGCGGTACCGGCCCGGCGAGATACTGCAGGTACGCAACCGCGCTGCTGTATTCAAGCTGAAATATCTCTACTACATGTAAAACTTGTTAGTAATAATAAAAAAAGGCTGTGCCCAAGCGCACAGCCTTTTTTTTATTGGTAACATAGTGTAAGTAGTTTCTGACGGGTTCGAGAATATACTTCATGCTGTTATTTCAACAGCAGGCATTTTCGTATCAGCCGCGTCTTTCCTGATTTCAACGAAATCAGATATGTTCCTGACGGCTGTCCGGATCCGTCCCATGAAACAGTCTTATTTCCTGAAAACGAATTCTGATTGAAAACCGTATCAACCAGCCGCCCGGTTATATCATACACAGAAATTCTCACTTGTCCCGGTAAAGGCACATGGAAGGTTATGCGTGTCCCCAGATTGAAGGGATTTGGATAGCTGGCCAGAAGGAACAGCGACTCAGGATTCTTTACTGAGTTATCTTCCCTGACTCCAACAGGCTGATACACATATTCGCATGCTCCCATATCAACAACAGCAGCGCCGTCATTATCACCGTCGCAAACCCTCGGATTACCCCACAAATCCAACGCTGGCAAATCACATTCTGTGATATCATTGGTACCGGCATCTATACACGGAGACCCGGCATCAAGCCGGAAATTGCTGTGTGCTGTATCGATAAATACCGGATTCTCCTCCAGCAGAGGCAGGCTTCCCCACCCGTCCTGAATATTCGAAAAAGTAATGTCCGGTGTGCCTCCCCACCCGCCTATCTCCTGATACCCGTACTTGTTGCTGTTGAACCAGATTATTGAATTACGTATAACCGGTGACGACTGGATAAAATAGAATCCCTCGCTTTCCGATGAATAATTATTTGCAAGCGTATTGTTTATAAATACCATTTCAGAATTCTGACAGCCGACACCGGAACATGCATAGCCACGGTTCTTGGTGATTACACAGCCTTGTATTACTGCTTCCGCTCCCGACACTCCGATGCCTGCATTGCCATAGGTCGCAGTGTTTCCATGAATATAACAGTTTCTTATTAATGCGCTGCCCAGGTATATGCCTATGCCCCCTCCCCATCCATTGGATTCATCCTTGCCTATCGCAGCATTCCATGCGATTTCGCACTCCTGAATAACCGGACTGCTGTTTTTACAGAATATTCCGCCGCCAATGCCGTTACTGCATTCTGCGGTATTATTGATGATTCTGCAGCTGCAAATACGCGGATCCGAATCCTCAATATAGACACCGCCTCCGCTGTTTGCCTTTCCGTTCCGGATGGTTAAGCCTGACACAGCTGTAGTGGAATCTTCATTACTCGAGATCTCTACAACAGAACCGTTTTGTGCTCCGTCAAGAATTGTAGCGGAAATATAGCTGGTATCCCCGGTTGTGATATACCAGGATCCAAGAACAATACTTTTTCCGTTAAAGTTGATGTTCTCCGTATAGGTTCCTGCTGCGACCAATACGGTATCCGAATCTACAGCTGCGTCTACGGCTTCCTGAATTGAGGAATAGTCACCGGGAACATTCAGTACTGCTCCATACACATGTACAGCTGTAAACATAAGAATGGACATGACAATATACTTTTCTCTCATCATGTTCTCCTCCTAACTATTTTTAACATTACATGGAACCTGCACAATAGTGTTTCAGGCTGTCGAAAAATTCTGAAATAAGCAGAAAAAATCACAGGCACAGTATCTGTAAAAATATTTGCGCGGCATCCTGCGTTTTCGGCTTCTTAGCTTCCCTGGAAGACTGTAGAGCAACACATTTGGATTACACCCGAATGAAGAATAGCAACAATATCGAAGGTTAGTCAGATGTATTATACTTACAGTATATTAAAAAGTCAAGGACAATTTTATTTACATGGCTTCATACATAATCAATAATGCCCCGTATCAAGCAGCACACGCACTTCTTGTGTGCCTGGATTATACCGGCACCTCCCCTCAAACAGCTACATAATCTTTGTATTCTAACTTGAGAAAATGTTAATAATTCATACAGAGCCCCGGCCGGTTTTCATTGCGGTATTTCACCGAAATGCCCTCATAATGTTTTCTCTTTCCGCTCTTCACCATGCCCATTCTGAGATATCGGCTCATACTCTCCAAAATTCCACGCTATCTATCTTATGCCGGGCTATGTTCATATCTGCCTTCCCAATGTCAAACAGAAAAAACCGTTCTGTGTAGATTTCAAACACGCCCACATACGCCTTAGAAGGGAAAAAGGGAGAACCGGAAACCAGCTCTCCCTTTTATTCACAGGCTATACAAGCCTGTATCAGCAGTCAATATACCATTAATATTCTGCACCGACAGTAACTCTGACCTCTCTTCCAGGCATAGGATATCCATCATACAGGAATATACGGTTGTCCAGAAGGTTCAGGCCCTGTACACGGACAAAGAGGTCAAAACCTGCAACATTCAGAGACCCTCTGATATTGGCATTAAGCAGCTGATATGCATCGAGGCTCGCAGCATTGTCAGCAGTGGTATATGTCTTTCCAACGATACGGTAATTTACATTTACGCTTACACGCCCCATGTTCAAACCGGCAACAATATCCATTTTATCATCAGGGCGGTAAATAAGGCGCTTACCCTCATTAACAGCGTCTTCTGTCTGGTCAGTTGCTTTCATCTTTGTGTAAAACACACTCACATGGAACTTGTTTCCGGGAGACCTGAATCTGACACCTGTCTCCACACCATTTACCACCGCCTTGCCGATATTTGCCGGGCGCCAGATAAAATCATCACCAGGCTGCCACGCGATTAAATCAGTAATGTAATTACTGAAATAGGTCGCCTCAATTTGCAGCAGTCCCGATGCCTTTTTAGACAACACAACACCTGCATCCACATTTGTGCCCGATTCAGGAACCAGGTCAGGATTCCCTGCAGTATACGCATCAGCCGGCCAGTACAAATCATTCAGTGACGGTACTCTGTAAGATTTACCGGCATTTCCTTTTACTGCAAAAACATAGGTTCGGCCTGTCTCGGCAAGAAAGCCGAGCTTGGGTGAAGCCTGCGACCCGACATCATTATAATCATCATACCGCACTGCAGGAATCCATGTCCAGCGGGTCATTCCGAGGGTGTGATTCAATTCAGCCTGGCCGAAAACCGAGGCCATGACCCTGCTGTCAACATCAGTAAATGTAGTGCTTGTCAGGTCATCTTTTTGAAAAGCGCCGCCTGCCAAAACCGATACATTGGCAGAAAGAGTATACTGGGCCTGTGCTGAAGCAGTAATCGATCTGTTTTCATGCAGGTCATCAACGGGAGCCCAGCCGTCAGGGTTAACATAATTGTAACTATAGGTATGGAATCCAGCCTGCTCTTTTATCAGCAGCCTGTCGGTCAAACGGTTTTTTCCATGTATGGAAAGGAGGCTCCTTTTGATATCGGACCGTGCATGAGGTGTTGTCTGAGAGGCCCGTGTCCACGGGTCCGGTGCGACACTTCCTGCCGCGCCTTTTTCAGTATGTGCATTAGTATATACGACTTCAAAATCGTTCCTGCTGTTTACAGCTACATCACCTTTGAGGAAAACGGAATTGATCTTCGAATCATTATTTATACGCTTTTCGGTCTGATTGGAAACCGGGTCATCATATTCAAAATCACCATTGCTCTGTATATTGGTGTAACTGGCAAACAACGATACAGGGCCGGCTTTATGCGCTCCCGACACTGTATACATTTTTGTTCCGAACGTGCCGATTGTTGTATGTACGCCGTATTTGAAACCGCGGGAGCCGATGACATCTTTGGATATAAGATTGATAATACCGCCAACCGCATCTGCACCAACCAGTGCCGAATGGCCGCCCTTGACGATTTCGATCCGCTGTACAGCGTCAAGGGGGATTGTATTAAGATCCACACCTCCCCCCTGGGCAGTATTAAGACGAACACCGTTTAACATTACCAGGACGTGGTCTGCGCCGGTTCCCCGCATTGATGGAGTATTCAGGCCGGCGATGCTGTCATAGCTTTTAGTATACAGGCCTCCCACAGACTCAACGATTTCGCCGGCAGTATTACCATTAAGCTCATCCATACGCTGCACTGTCAATACTTCTGATGCAACGGTGACGGTCGACTGCCTGTGGTCGGTAAGGGTTGCCGAGACAATCACCGGATCGAATTCAATAGCCCGGGGTTCAAGGGCGAAATCATACTGGTTTTCACCAGGTACTGAAATCTGTTTTTCCGATTCGGCATATCCGATAACACGTACTGTAATTGAGTAGGTTCCGTGAGCAAGGCCGGAAAGGAAATAGAAACCCCCGTCACCTGAAACAGTGCCCCGGTCTGTACCTGAAATAATAATGTTTGCATCAGGAATTGGCTGGCCCGTCTTTATGTCGGTGATCTTTCCTGAAATCTGCACATCAGCAGAAACTACTTTTTGCGCGCTCAGCAGCATCAGGAAAGCAGAAAACAGAGCTGTTGTCTTCTTGTTCATGTAATTATTCCTTATTGATTGTTTTAATATCTGCAATATTGTTGTAACTTCCCGCTGCGCACTTTCGGCGCGAGCCCCCTGTTTTTCAGCCCATAGTCAATCCCTCCATGTTTTTGAGGGCTTCATAAAAAAACCCCGGCCTGGTCTCAGGTCGGGGTTCTGTAAAATACACGATGAAGCCAATCCTCGCCCTCGAAGGTTTACGGCACAATATTCAATGGCAGGTCTCCTGGCTTAGGGCTTTTATATGCTCACCTTCCCATTCCGCTATTTCGGAACAGTGGCAAACGAGCATATAGTATCTCACACAGAGTTAGAACAACCCATTACAGTTGCGGGGCAGCACCCGATTTTCACGGGATTCCCTATTCTTTCCGCTGTTAACGGAACACCACTGAATGTATATGTTAATGAACGATATATGAATGTATAAAACATGACCTGAAAAAGCAAGGTTTTTTCAGGAAAACCGGCTCGCCATGCTATTTCTCTATACCTGTTCTGGCCTGAACACCCTTCTGATAGTAATGTTTGACCTCTTTCATCTCTGTTACCAGGTCAGCAGCTTCAACAAGCTTTTGCGGAGCCCTGCGTCCCGTTATTACAACCTCTACATGCTCTTTTTTCCCTGACAGTACATGGAGAAGCTCATCAAGAGTAAATAGATTATAATACAGGGCTATACTGGCTTCATCAAGGATAACCACATCATACAGCCCCGCAGTAAAAATTCCGGCCACCTCTTCCAGGCCTTTTCGCGCGGCTTCAATGTCTTCCTTTGAGGGTTTGTTGTGAATAAAACACCCCCTGCCGAACTGTTTGACGGTTATGCAGTCATCATACCGTTTTAATGCATCAAGCTCGCTGTAGTGCATGCCTTTTACAAACTGGCCGATAAATACTTTAAGGCCAGCCCCTGCTGCGCGGAGTGCGAGGCCCATGGCAGCTGTTGTCTTTCCTTTACCGTCGCCGGTATATACCTGAATATATCCTTTTTCCATCATCGTTTTCCTGTGTTAATCATATCGCACCCTGCGCTTTGAATATACTAAACATTTTAAACATATACACGTCATTTTCATAAAAACTTACACTGACATTACAGACCTGAAACATGCCGATAAAAGAGCCTCTTACCAATCCGCCTCCTGTTTTATTGTAACTTTTATCTGTTTTATGCGTCTACTATTATAAATCAGCCTGAAAAAATCAAGGAGATTACAATGCAGATTAAAAAACTCATGATATTTTTACTCCTCTTTGCTGTTATACCCCTTTCGGCGCAGGACAGAGGCGTCGGCATCAACTGGAACGGCATGGAAATAATTGACGGCCTCACCATTGACGTTGACAATGATTGTATTACAATAGAGCCGAAGAAACACAGCCGGTACCGCGGCCAGCAGGTTGAAATTACCGATGACTTCCGTATATTTGTAAACCGCAAGGAAATTCAGCTGAATAAAGAAGAAAAGAAAATAGCTGAAGATTATTATATGATGACACAGGAAATTTACACTCAGGCAAAAAAGATCGGCATGGACGGCGCCAGAATAGGAGTCAAAGGCGCAGGCCTGGGCCTGAAAGCCCTTGGACGCGTCATCAGGCTTCTTTCTCCCGATTACGACGCTGATGACCTGGAACGGGACATGGAACGGGATGCCGGTTCTATTGAAGAAGAAGCAGAAAAACTCGAAGATCGGGCTGATAAAATCGAAGATATGGCTGAAGACCTTGAAGACCTGCACATGCATATGCGGAAGGAGATCCGCCCGCTGAAACGCCTGCAATGGTTTTAATTATCTTTCTGACTGTCACAGAGAGCAACCCAGCGGGACATACATTCCGTAAATGCTGAAAAATACCTGCGCCGGCTACCTGCATAAATCAGGGCCGGCGCTTGATATTTAGTCCGTGGCTGGATGAACGAACAGCCGTTTTCATTGTTTAATCACTGTTCCAGGGCTTCTTCAATGGCCGACACGACTTTTGCGTCCCCGGGTTTAATCCTGCTCCCAAAACGATTCAACACCTTACCGTTCTTACTGATCAGGAATTTATTGAAATTCCAGGTTATCTTCCCGCCGAATTCAGGATTTGTTTCTCTGGAAGTTAAAAACGTATATAACGGATGCTGATCTCGGCCTTTCACTGATATTTTGGCAAACATGGGAAAACTCACGCCAAAATTCACTCTGCAGAACGCCTGTATCTCTTTATTGGAACCCGGTTCCTGTCCCATGAAATCATTGGCCGGAAATCCAAGTACAGTAAACCCTCGGTCTTTATATGTTTCCTGCAGTTTCTGCAGTCCTTCATACTGGCCTGTATACCCGCACTTGCTTGCTGTGTTCACAATAAGCAGGACTGTTCCGCGGTATTTGGACAATGCTGTTTTTTCTCCGGTTATTGTCTCAGCTTCAATACTGTACAGATCTTTCACAATCACCTCCCTGTGATGAGCGGCACATCTCCATATTGAAATTGCCAAAAAGAACATAAGCAGAAGTATTTCCCAGTATTTCTGCCTGGCCGTCTTCCATGAAAGCCTGTATCCCTGACAATTCCCGGCTGGTATTTTTCCTGAAACCATATGCAGCCTCCATACTGCTTAGTTATATTTTCAGCCGTCCCCTGCTTTTTAAAACGGATTTACGGCAGCACCCGCAACACCGGTACAATCGGTGTAACGGAACACAATTGTTTCACCGGTTGCCATGATACCTGGAAACATATCAAAACATACAGGAAACAGCTGTTTCCATGAAGCCATATGCGTACTGCAATTATACAATCGGTCTGCATTGTAACTGAACATGGCCGCATGCGTGAAAAACGGTCAGCCGAGGTGTTCAGCCTGTTTCCGGCCTTTGATAACTGATTACGGAATCATATATATCCGAAAATACCAAATTAATCAGAGAAATGCAAGAGACAATGATGAAACACCACATAGTCTATGGATCTCTCTGTGTTTACCCTTGATTTTTGGTCTTAAAATTATCTATATTAAACAATAAGCTATTCAACACAAAGGAAAACCATGGAAGAACGGCACCGGCTAAACAAACGAACTCTTCGTTTTTCTCATTTCAGTATTGAACGAGCGCCCGACGCCATACTTTGGATCGATTCAGAAGGCAGCATCTACCGGGCAAACAGCGCTGCCGAGGACATGTTTGAATTTGACGCCGCCTCTTTGCAGGGACAAAAAATTTATACCCTGAGCCCCATGGACTCAAAACAGAAATTTGCGGAACGGTGGGAACATACCAAACAAAAAGGCATTTGTAAATATGAATGGCTGTACCTTTCGAAATCGGGAAAGTCAATTCCTGTTGAGATTACCAGAAATCATATTGAATTCGAGGGCAAAGAATACAGCTGTTCATTCATCCGCGACATAACAGAACGGAAAAATGCTGAAAAAGCACTGCGGGATGCCCTTGCCCAGGTTGAAAAACTTAAAGACCATCTGGCAGAAGAAAACCTCTACCTGCAGAATGAAATCAAACTGACACATAATTTTGAAGAAATAATCGGGCAGAGCGAAACCATAAAACGGGTCCTTGAAAAAGTTGAACAGGTTGCCCAGACCAATTCTACCGTATTAATCTCCGGTGAGACTGGAACTGGCAAAGAGCTGATTGCCCGGGCCATACATTCAGTAGGGAAACGAAGGGACCGCACTCTGGTAAAGGTCAATTGTGCGGCCCTTCCGCTAAATCTTATTGAAAGCGAGCTGTTCGGCCATGAGAAAGGTGCCTTTACAGGAGCGTTTGAACTAAAAATCGGCCGATTCGAACTTGCAAACCACGGCACTATTTTCCTCGACGAAATAGGCGACCTTCCTGTAGAAATACAGGCAAAACTGCTGCGGGTATTACAGGACGGCGAGTTCCAGCGGCTGGGTAACCCCCGTACTATCAGAGTTGATGTCCGCCTTATTACTGCAACCAACAGAAAGCTTGAGGAATCGGTTCTTAACGGCACATTCCGGGAAGACCTCTACTACCGGCTCAATGTCTTTCCCATCCATGTCCCTCCCCTTCGCGAACGTAAAGAAGATATTCCCGTGTTGACCCACTATTTTTTAAAAAAATATTCAACACAGATCGGCAAAAAAATAGACATCGTACCTGTAAAAATCATGAACATGCTTCAGTCATACTCCTGGCCAGGAAATATCAGAGAACTGGAAAATATTATTGAGCGGGCCATAATAATGAATTCCGGATCCAGATTACAGTCGGGCGACTGGATGCCGGTAAAACCTTCAGGGCATACACTATCCGGCCAGACACTTGCTGATATTGAACGGAATCATATTATTGAAGTTTTAAAATCCACTGGATGGCAGGTGAGCGGACAGAAAGGCGCCGCTAAAGTTCTCGGGATCAATCCGAATACCCTGGTTTCGAAAATGAAAAAGCTAAATATCCGCCGTCCCGGCAAATAATTTTCATATTTCAAGAAAGTTTTGATATATCGTAACCGCCTCTTCTTCCGCCCCGTTCTCATCCTGTTTTACAAACCACATAAAATTATACTTATCAATATGTTACGCCCCACCAGTGCATACGATTGCATTTGGCACAGTTATTGTATATTAAATGTTACAA
>Ga0272441_10013165_pt1 | contig 11948 bp, 13 predicted proteins | sample SSMProp6N_FD_193582 | JGI IMG/M metagenome (GOLD analysis project Ga0272441, IMG submission 193582) | Marine sediment archaeal communities from Little Sippewissett salt marsh, Falmouth, MA, United States - SSM-Prop-6N | ecosystem: Environmental > Aquatic > Marine > Wetlands > Sediment ...
TTTTGCATTTTGTGTGATCCGTTTTCCAGATATGATGTTATGCAAACTGACATTCCCTTTCGAGGATCCACCTACATAACTCAAACCATGTTTGGGATGTCTTACTAATGTCCCATTATTGCCTCAGACCGTTATCGATGGCCAGAAACAAGGGGGTGGGCCCCGCTTTCATCCTGTTAGCGACTTATCGTCGCTAACTCCCGTTAACTCAAAAGAGTTAACGAGACCGGCCTAAAGACCGGGGACTTCCCGCTCTGCCCTCTCCGCTCCCGCAAGTTAAATCACTCATCAATTGAACAGATAATTATTTGGAGCGGCATAATTAATAAATATAACCCTTATTCTGAAGTCGCAGACTTCGATTCGATGTTTGATTACATTTGCATTGAGAAATAGCCCCTCATTCATCATCTTCCAGCCCCCCATCCTCAGACATATCCTCTGAGGGCTCGATCTCTTTTGCTTCATCTTCGTCTTCTTCGCCAGAGAATTCGGGCCAGAGACATCGTTTGATGAGTTCGTCGGTCTTTTTCGTGTGTCGCTTCAGCTCTCTTCGTATCAGGTAGGGAGTGACCGCGAGGGATATCCCTGCGGGCCAGGACCCAAGCTCGTCTTTTTCTATGGTCTGAGAGCTGATCATCCCAACAACCTGGCCGTCCCTTGCCGAGAAGACGGGGCCGCCGCTGAAACCTCCTGCGACCGATATTCCCAGCGCCAGTCTTGGCGTGTGTTTGTGCCCGCCAGGGAGTGGCAGCTCAAGTCCTCCAGAGATGACCGTCTTCAGAACGTAGGGCCTCAAGACTACGCCCTGGAGGAGGCTTCCCATGGGAAAGCCGATTATCCCGACCTCGCTTCCCCAAGACCACTGGTCACCTGCCAAAAGCTGGAGTGGCGGAACCTCCGCGCCTATGATTCTGTAAACGCAGACGTCATGATCTTTGTTGTGGCTACACATCAAGGAATCTGATTCGATCTCGTGCCACTCGTAGCCATCGCCATCAGGCAGCGCAATTCTGAAGACGTCATCGATCAGGCCCTTCTCTTCCATCTCAGCTTTGGATAGCGCGCTTATGCCCTCACCTATCTCGGATACGTGCCAGCTTGTGGCAAAAAACTCGGCTCGTCGAAGTGCAAAACCCGTACCGACTATGTTAGGTGATCTGTCATCTCTCGTTCCTATCGCAATTGCGATCACGGATCTGGAGACGTATTCAGCCACATCCTCGAACACTGGGGGCGTATCTCGCACGATGAACATATCCATCATCCTCGGTTCTGCTTTTTGGTCATGGTAATAGTTATATTATAAGGCCACTCTGACCCACTACTTTTTGGGGCGCGATCGAGTGACATATTTGCGTAGTCGTTGATGACGCCCTTTTTGAGCTATAGTGTTTGACAATTTATCGAGGTAGTCTCACAATTGACTTTGACGCTGGAAATCATTGTTCTTTTTGGATTTAAAGCCCTATTTGGCCTTCTTCATCACTCGGTTTTGGATTGCTGGACAGCCTCTATCCCAATGACAAATTTCAAACGTGTGAGAGTTTGGGATTGGTCGTTGTTGATGGAGTTGTGGCTGCGGTGAAAGCAAGAAACGTGACAAAAGGGGCCGAGTTCACAGGTGCAGTCGAAAGACTGGTTCGAGGCGCGGGGAGATCCAAAGGTGGCGGATTCCGGGCCTGGGCGCTAAAGGGCGCAGTCTTGCGGATTTGCCGTATTGATCGCTGTGGGTGTCTCCCAAAAATCAAAATCGTCCGCACATCTTGTGCGCCTGCTCGATAGTTGTGAGGGTGAGTATCCGCACAATCTTCTCATCGTCAAAGATGCGATAAAAAGTCGATTCAAGTCAGAGTGGCAAGGAGGCCAGAGCCCATCGAAGGCTCAAGGCCCCTTCGCCACATTCATATTTCCAGCTGCCCGCGCCCGTAGAGCTCTCGCGCAACTTCCATCAAGGCCTCACCCTTCACCTCTTCGCCGTAAGATGGCAGAAGAGCGATCCTCTTTCCTTCAAACTTCTGCCTGACCTCCTCGATATGGCCTTCCTGCGCCGCAACACGAGCCTTACAATAATCACAATCGCACTCTGCCATCACGTGATTGATTATGACCGAATCGACGAAAACCTCGTGAGCCTCGACCGTATTGATCAGACGCTCGCTTTCTAGGACTGCAGCCTTCTCAGGTATCAGAACGACCGAGATGGTAGTGGTAGAAGGATCTACAAGGGCATTTCTCATCGTCTCGGCCTTGGCCCGGAGCCGTCTCACTTCAGTGAGGACCGAATCGCCAAATCCGGGATCCAACATGTTGAGAATGCCAGTCCAACGAGACTTCATGCCAAGAAGCCTCGACACTACACCAGTGGTCACCTCGGGGAGCTTGAGAAGCGGAAGAACCAACGCAGTCGGAGCAGAATCGATCACCACTACGTCATACTTTCCTTCCATGTAAACGTCGTAGAGCCGGTCCATGAAGATCAACTCGCCAACGCCCGGAACTACGCTGAAGTCCTGTGGCTGTATCTGAAACTCGAACATCTCGAAGATGGCCTTGAAAAGGTTCTTGTAACTGGCATGAAACTTAGTGGCCTCAGCCTCAACGTCTGGCTCGACCGCGTCCAGATTCTCCCCGATCTTGACTGGCTTGTTTCCGATCTCTACCTCCAAGATATCAGAAAGGGAGTGAGCCGGATCCATCGAGAAGAGGAGCGTCTTCTTACCCATCTGAGAAGTCCAAAGACCTGTGGCAGCCGAACATACGCTCTTTCCAACACCACCTTTACCCGCCATGTACACGAGCCGCATATCTTCCCACACTATAACCAGAAGATTTACCCCTTGCGCTTCGCAAAGGGTGCAAAGACAACATCCATCATGTCCTCATCTTGCCCCCATCGACACCCTCATATTCTGACATTTCCATCATCCAACCCGCTTTCGCCCTATTTGCGATTCTATTGTCTCCAGCTTTGCCCATCCCCCCTCGAAAATAGGTCGACCAAATCTTAATATGCCATAGATCCTTTCTGCCAAACCAGACATTACCGAGGAAGGGGCAAAGATGAGAAATATCAAGGTCGAGCAACTAAATCAGCTGTCTGTCGAGAGGCAAATGACTGAACTTGTAGAGCGAAAAGGAATAGGTCACCCCGACAGCCTCGCCGATGGCATCTCAGAATCGATCAGCCGAGCCCTCTGTCATGAGTATACAAAGCGGGTAGGCACAATCCTTCATCACAACACAGACGAAACCCAAATCGTGGCTGGCAGGTCAAGGCCAGCTTTTGGCAGCGGCGAGATCATCCGACCCATATACATCCTTCTAACCGGAAGAGCCACCAGATACTTCAACGAAGTAGAGATTCCCGTTGACATCATCGCCATCAAGGCGGCTAAAAACCATATGAAGAGCACCCTTAGAAACCTAGATGTAAACGAAGACTTAATCCTAGAATCCAAAATCGGGACCGGATCTTCCGACCTTCGAGACGTTTTCCAAAGAGCTGCACCTTGCGCGAACGACACCTCTTTTGGAGTAGGTTACGCCCCCCTGTCAGAGACCGAAAACCTGGTCTACAACACCGAACGCTACCTCATGAACCTCAGAGACGAGATCCCTGCAATAGGTGAAGATGTAAAAGTCATGGGCATGAGAAAAGGCGACGTCATTAGTCTCACAATCGCTTGCGCCATGGTAGGAAAACACCTGGATAACTTAGACCACTACATCGAAGCTAAAAGAGAGATCGCCGAGAAAATCCAAGATAATGCTTCTAACTACACACCCAGAAAGGTCAACGTCCAGGTAAACGTGGCCGACGACATCGAAAGGGGTTCGGTCTTCCTCACGGTTACGGGAACTTCGGCCGAGATGGGCGACGATGGATCCGTGGGCAGAGGAAACAGGGCCAATGGCCTCATAACTTTGAACAGGCCCATGAGCATGGAGGCGTCCGCCGGCAAAAACCCCATAAGACACGTCGGCAAGATATACAACCTCCTCTCAAACCTGATCGCAAACCAGATCGTAGAAGAAGTAGAAGAAGTAGAAGAAGTCTACATTAGAATCCTCTCCCAGATAGGAAAACCCATCGATCAGCCCCACGTCCTCAGCGCCCAGACCCTTCTGAAAGAAGGCGCCAGCCTATCCAGCGTCCAGCCAAAGATAGACGAGATCGCAGACTACTGGCTGGAGAACATAACCACCATTCCCGAAAAGCTGATGAAAGAAGAGATCGAGACATTCTGATTTCTTGAATCAGGTTTCTGATTTCGTCATCTATAGTCGAGAACCAATTATAGTTGAGAACCGATCAGATGAAACTAATCGGTTCTCGAAAGATTAGTGATTAGCGATACGAGTAGGCCAAGTCTCAAACTCTTGCAAGTTCGACATTTGTCCGAAAGGCAATCGGTGAACACTATACTTAACCTGGCCAGAAGTCGAAATTAGAAGTCAAAGAGCGACTTTTGGCTGGCAACCTCGCCAGTCTCGTTATTCGCCTGGGCGGATCGAGACGGCTTGGAACTCACTTTTTTGTCTGAAGGCTCGCTATCATTAGGCACATCGCCAGAAGCCTTTTTACCAACCGATTTGAACCCGCCCCAACCAAGCTCGATATCTGCAATCCTCTCATCTTCTGTGAGACGTTGAGCTTCCTCAAAGATCCGGGATACCTTCTTTGTGGTGGACCTTGTCCCCATCAACAGGGCGATCTCTTCCCGATTGAAATCGAGCAAAGCCGCAACCTTTGGCGCAAGATCCTTATCTTTCAGTAACAGGCCAAAAAAGCCCATCAACTCGGACCTGGCCACTCTTGCGCTGACGTGGCAATGCCGCCCGATCTTCAACGCTGCAGAGTCGCGGATGTTTCTTGCAGCCTTGGTCTGACCCATCCGCCTCCAGAGGCTTGGAGGTCTAAAGGCGATGTAACCACCTCTTTTCTTCTGTCTCACCGCCAAGACCGCTGCCGTCATCATGAAAGAAGCATGACGCCAAAGACCATAATTCTGACGTCTTCTGACACGTCCTAAAAAAACGTCCGCCCTGGAAAGGCAATCAAAACCCCGGACAAGATCGTCCTTTTCGTATACCAGAGGAAGATTCTCATCGATCCAGTGGACCAAATCTTCGGGGCTCTCGTCCAATGAATAGGTTATCCTCAAGGCTTCTGAAGGGTTTGATCCCCTCAATATTCTGGCGAGACCTTCGAATATGGAAGACTTGGAATCGCGCTCACCTGTGATAACTTCGCCAACGTCACCGACCTCGACGCCTTCCAAAGCTGCCTGGAGATCGTTTACGGCGCTTCGAAGATCCCCACCGGCGTTCTCTGCGATCTCGACAATCATCTCAGGGGTGCAGCCTGCCGCCTCTGCCTTGCAGATGCTCTTGAGAACCAAAGCCACCGTACTCTTCCTTATGCTCCGAAACTGTATCCCAAGACAGGCATCGCGTAATGGTTTCGATATGTCGTAATACTCATTGGCGATCAGAACGGTGGGCTGCTTGGCACTCTTTACGAGCTTGAGCATGGCGGCGGTTCCGCCTCGATCCACCCTTCCGTAAAGGTTGTCTGCTTCGTCCAGGATGACGAGCCTTTTCTTGCCCGAAAAGGTCCTCATATTGGAAGCAGAGCCTGCCACCTTATCGATGGCGCGAGCGGTCCTATCATCGCTCGCGTTCATCTCGATCTGATCCCAACCAAGCTCGCGAGCTAAGGCGAGAGCTGCCGAAGTTTTACCGACACCGGCGGGTCCATAAAGGATGACAGCCCTCTTTTCTGGAACGCCCACCACCCAAGATTGCGCCCAGCTTTGAAGGTCTGAGATGGCCTTTCCGTTCCCCAAAACCTCACTCAAGTCGCGGGGCCTATACTTCTCGGTCCATTTGATCGCAGTCATGCAAAGTTATCCTGCAGCCGTTAGATGTCCACATCAATGTTAATAGTGTTTAACGACATTTTCAATTATCAGAGACGAGACACAAATTGCCACGGCTTGAAGGGCGAGATCGTCCAGCTTTCGCCCTCTACCGCACCCCAAAAGATTTACTCGACTCATCACGTCCACTCTTTCACCAAAAGCCTTCGCGCCCGGTCATCTCTTCGATCTCGATCTCCCAGATACACATGGGCATCCTCTCAAGCTCTTCTCGCCTGAAGGCTTTTCCACCGTGACCTGCCATCTTGCTCTTTATGAAGATCTCAAACAACTTCTCTTTTGCCACTATGTCATCTGAAAGATTGGCCTTGCCCAAAACCACCACGCTCGTCCACTTGCCTTTATCCAAAGAGTCCACCTCAAAACAGACCCTTGGATTCTCTTTTGCCATTTCCAGCTTCTTTCCGCCAAGGCCTGAATGGAGAAAGAGAGCACCTTTGGAGTATACATAAGATATGGGGACGACGTAAGGCAGGTCTTGCACCGAAAGGCCTAGCCTTCCAAACTTGGCCTTGGACAAAAACTCTTCGCATTCCTCTCGTGAGATCTCCCTTGGCTTCATGGCTTTCCGAATGAGGCCTGAAATTATTAAATCCTTGGCCTCGCCAAAGCTTTTTACCCTCATGATGCTTTAACCTTGGTGATGTTCCAGAAGATTTTGATCGCCAACCGTGGAGAGATCGCGATACGAATAATGAGAGCGTGTCGAGAGCTTGGCATCTCCACGGTGGCAGTCTACTCTGAGGCAGATAGGAATGCCCTCTTTGCCAAATACGCAGACGAGGCGGTTTACGTAGGCCCACCACCAGCATCACAAAGTTACCTTCGAATAGACAAGATCCTGGAAGCTACTGAAGAGACCGGAGCCGAGGCAGTCCATCCAGGTTATGGATTTCTGGCTGAAAACCCTAAGTTCGCCCAAGCCTGCGAAGAGAGTGGCATCGTCTTCATAGGCCCCTCAAGCAGGGCCATTGATAGCATGGGAAGCAAGATTGCGGCCAGAGACATAATGAGCGATGCAGGCGTCCCAATCATCCCTGGAAGCGAAGGCGGAATCAAAGATCCCAAAGAGACTAAAGACTTAGTCGAGAAGATCGGGTATCCTGTGATGCTGAAACCGGCTGCGGGAGGTGGCGGAATCGGGATGAAGATCGTCTGGAAAGACGAGGATCTGGGACCGGCACTCAAGTCTGCTCAATCTATCGCCAAATCCGCCTTCGGAGACGAGACCGTCTACGTGGAAAAGTACCTGGCAGAACCAAGACACATCGAGTTTCAGATTCTGGCAGATGATAAAGGCAACACAATCCACGTTTCGGATAGAGAATGTTCCATCCAGAGACGTCACCAAAAGCTGATCGAAGAGTCGCCATCACCCATAATGACGCCTGAGCTAAGAGAAGAGATGGGCGGCATCGCAGTCAAAGCCGCTGAAGCGATAGATTACAGAAGCGCAGGGACTGTGGAGTTCATGTACTCACGAGGAGATTACTACTTCCTCGAGATGAACACCAGGCTGCAGGTTGAGCATCCCATAACCGAGATGGTAACGGGAGTCGACCTTGCAAAAGAGCAGATCAGGATCGCTTCCGGCGAACCTTTGGCCTATTCTCAAGACGAGATCGTGATCAGGGGCTGGGCCATCGAGTGCAGGGTCAACGCTGAAGATCCGCTCAACGACTTTTCGCCGTCACCTGGGAGAATTAAGAGGTACAGGAGCCCAGGTGGTCCTGGCATCAGGGTAGACAGCGGAGTTTACGCGGGGGTCGTGATACCACCATATTATGACTCGATGATATCCAAGGTGGTAGCTCAAGGCAGAGATCGAAAAGAGGCCATCGCAAGAATGGAAAGGGCACTTTACGAGTACATAGTAACCGGGGTCAAGACCAACATAAACTTCCATATCGCAGTCCTGAGGAATGAGCGGTTCAGGCGCGGTGACATTAACACCCACTTCCTGAAGGATGAAGACATAATGACTGATGTGAAGAAAGTGACTGAAGCTGAGTACGAGAAAGGACTCTCGCTGGCTTCGGCCCTCGGCGCAGATACCCGAAAGGTTGCCGCAATCTCGGCCGCCGTAGAAGCTTATGTGACATCCCAAGAAGGCACATCCCCACAGGAGTAGACCTGCCTTTGAGCCGAAAAGAGGTTCTAAGGAGCCTGCTCCAAAGAAGAGGAGAATGGATCTCGGGCGAAGAGATCGCCTTAAGTTTGGGTGTGAGCCGAGCTGCCGTATGGAAAAACGTCAAATCGCTCCGTTCTGAAGGGTACGATATAGAATCATCTTCAGGAAGAGGTTACAGTCTGGTGGGTCATCCAGATATCCTCGCCAAAGAGTTGATAGAGTGCAAACTTGAGACCGAGTTTGTGGGAAGGCCGATCCTCTTTTGCAAAGAGGTCGTCTCCACGAACGCAGTCGCAAAGGAGATGGCATTTTCTGCTTCGAACGGGACCGTAATTCTCGCCGAGGTTCAGACCAGCGGGCGAGGCAGAATGAACCGATTCTGGAACTCGCCGCCCGGTGGCATCTGGATGAGCATAATCTTAAAACCAAAGATCATGCCTTCAGAGGCTTTCAAGATCAATCTGGCAATCAGCGTGGCCTTGACAAGAGCCCTTTTTCATCTTTACGGCTTGGACGTGGGAATCAAATGGCCCAATGACCTGATCGTGGGCGAAAAGAAGATATGTGGCGTTCTCACCGAGATCGGTGCTGAGATGGACGGGCTAAATTATGCAGTGGTAGGAATTGGAATTAACGCCAACATAGACCCTGATTCGTTCCCAGAAGAGTGGAAGGCGGCATCCCTATCCCGCGAGCTTGGCCGAGCCGTATCCAGAGCAGAGCTGGTCCAAAAGGTCCTCTTAGAAGTAGAACGGGCATATGAAGAGATGTTAGAATCGTTCGAACTCATATCCAAAGAATGGTCGACGCGTTCCGTCACCTTGAAAAGGAGGGTTAAGATAATCACCAAGACCTCTGAGTTTGAGGGCGTTGCTGTAGGGCTAGAGGAGGATGGCGCCCTCAAGGTGAGACGAGACGATGGCACCGAAACTAAGGTGATGGCCGGAGACTGCGTCCACCTGAGGCCCTCTTGCCAATTAGGCAGATATAGCCGAGAACCGATTAAATGATTCTAATCGGTTCTCGCCAGAATAGTACTTAACGATACGAATAGGACAAATTCCAAACTCATGCGAGTTAGAGTTTTGTCTGAAAGATACCGTTAAGCACTATATCTCGAATTAGACCGTGATCTTTAAGGCCGAAAGGGCGGCAAACTCCGTGGAAAAAGCTGGGGGAGGCTATTTGTAACTTGAGAATTTTTGAGATACGAGGATGGCAAAGATGAAGCGGCAAAGACATGTGGAAGGGATCGCCAAAGATACGTTGTATTTCATCCTTGAGGCGTCTAAGTCCACCATGCCAGTGGAGTTTGCAGGTTTGCTCAGGGCAGAAGATGACGTTATCACCGAGGTAATCATGTTGCCGGGGACGGAATCATCGAGCAAGAGTGCTCTTATCAGGTTGTACATGCTCCCCAACATGGAGGTGGTGGGATCTGTTCACAGCCATCCTTCCCCCAACCTTCGGCCGTCGCGGGCAGACCTGATATTCTTCGGCAAGACTGGTGATTATCACATCATCGCTGCACCTCCATTCGACGAAACAAGCTGGATCTGTTACGATGGCACAGGACGGGCGAGAAGGTTACCTATCCTGGATGTTGAGTTGGAGGACGACGAGGAGGACTGGTTTGACTAGGGTTCTGGCCACTGGCACCTTTGACCTGCTTCATCCCGGCCATTTACTCTATCTGGAGCAGTCAAAGGCCCTTGGGGGCGAACTCATAGTAATAGTGGCAAGAGACGTCAACGTAAAGCACAAGCCAAGGCCGATAGTCCCCCAAGAACAAAGGCTTCTCATGGTCTCGGCATTGGAAGTGGTCGATCATGCTATCCTTGGCGACGAGATCGATATGTTCAAGCCTATCGAAAAGCTGGAACCCGACGTTATAACTCTGGGATACGATCAGCATTTCGATATAGAACTCCTCAAAGGAGAGCTGTCAAGCCGGGGTATAGACGCCAAGGTAGTCCGGCTGGATGATCACGATCCTTGCAGCTTATGCAGCACGAGACGGATCGTGGGCAAGATACTGGCAGTGAGATGACTCAAACTCTGGGCAAATGCTGCCTTAAAATCGGATGATGAGGCCGCTAATTACTTATAGTGAATTCAACTCTTAGCCGACATGTTATGGTCCGCAAAGTTGCAGTCGGCGGCACCTTCGATCCCGTCCACGATGGTCACCTTGCACTGTTGAGAAAGGCCTTCGAAGTAGCCGGAGAAGATGGGCTAGTGGTAATAGCCCTTACCTCAGATGAGATGGCAAAAAGCCAGAGAACTCGCTACATTCGAGACTTCAACACCAGGATGAAGACCCTCAAGAATATCCTAAAAGAAGAGTTGGGCGCAGAAAGGTTCGTAGTGGAGAAGATCCACAACGTCTATGGATCTGCCATCGAGAAAGATTACACTTGCATAGTGGTCTCGCCCGAAACCGAACCTGTGGCTTGCAAGATCAACGAGATCAGGCGAGAAAATCACCTTCATCCCCTCGATATTGTGCGGATCGATTACAAGATGGCAGACGACAACGTGCGAATATCTTCGACTAGAATCTGTGAAGGAAAGATCAACAACCACGGTGTCTTGATGGCATAGATATGAGGGGCTATTGGCACAAAGGTGTATAGTCCCACGACCGGCAGTATCTCGGTAGAGGTGTAGTTCAGCGATGCCCATGTCGTGCCCTTTAGTAGAGATCGAGGATACAAACAGTCTCTTTTTGAAGTGAGATAGATGGCAGGAAAAGCGCACAGTCTCGCATATTTGGATCTTGGAATCCTTCGTGTTCGATAGACGGTTATTTATTCCAGAAATCCTTTATTCGTCAATATGTTTAGAGTGATAGGGTGCATCTGAAATCATGCAGATGCTGATGCCCTACAGCTTCTTGCCCTTTTCAAAGACAGCATAAGCGAAATCCAGCTCAACCAGTGCGAAGATTTTTCAGCATATTTTGGCCCTGAATATTCTCACTACATCATCGTCCACACCCCGCTCTATATGGGGTATTCGGAACATGGGATGGAATGGGCCAGGCGTTTTTGTGGCGGCGCCGGGGTTTCGATCGTTGAGTTGATAGAGGGCGGGGGTGGTGCGATTTACGTCAAGGGGCTCATGGCCTGGAACGGGTCAAAGGTCTATGCAGTTCTTCCTTACACTCACATAGATGCAACCGTTTCGAAAAGTGCGAGCTATCCAGAATCCCGGCCCGAACTATTCTGGATCTGACCGGGAACGGATCTTTGAAGAGGCGAGGTTCAGGGCTGAAGCGGAAGAAATAGACGGGGCGTTGATAATCAGAGCCCTGAAACGATGAACAATTGTTGGCGCGCCAGCTCGCAGGCGTCCAGAACATCCTGGCAAGTCGCCCTGACACCTCTGGCAATGCCAGGTCACTTGCCACCGGCCATTCGGCCTCGATCTCGAAGGCCTCGCACTCGCCCACCCGCAAAACGCGCCTGGAAGGTTACGCCCCCCTGTGGCTTCGGGCACGTGTAGGCGTGGGATTTGCATTCGTTCTATGCCAGCTCCATCCAGGCAAGAACTTCCTTCGCAAAACGTGGAAATACTTTCAAGCCTCGGTGGAAATTTTCGAAGACCAGATCCGGGTCGATCCCTGTATAGCGGTGGATCAGAATGTTGCGAAATCCACCAAGACCTCTGATCTGCTTGTAGAGGTCCTCAGAGATTACCCCCTTCTCGAATAAGCCGCTCAAGCTTTCCTCGTAGCTCTCCGCGTGACATCCTCCCCCGACTGAAGTCGGGGGCATCCGGTTCTTGTTTCATAGACTCGCCCGTTACGACATCTCGACAAGCTCAGCCCCTCTGCCCGAGGGTGATTATGTTTTGGTCCTGGAGTGCGA
>Ga0272441_10013166_pt1 | contig 11947 bp, 12 predicted proteins | sample SSMProp6N_FD_193582 | JGI IMG/M metagenome (GOLD analysis project Ga0272441, IMG submission 193582) | Marine sediment archaeal communities from Little Sippewissett salt marsh, Falmouth, MA, United States - SSM-Prop-6N | ecosystem: Environmental > Aquatic > Marine > Wetlands > Sediment ...
TCAGGTTTTTTAATGTTGATTGTGTTATCCAAAATAATTACCTCCTAGAATGATAAATTAAGATTTATCCAGTTTCCATACGTGATACAATCGTTGCATAGCAGTAAAATTTGAAAAGATTGCAATGAATATCAATACCAGCGCAAGAATAAATACATGCAAAATAGCCCCAAATCCCAGGTATACAACTCGCTCTGATCTTTGCATAATGCCAACTTTACATTCCAGACCCAATCCTTCGGCACGAGCTCTCACGTAACTTGTCATGACTGAACCACCCAGAGCCATTGAGATAGCGAGAATAATAATAGCGTTCATTTGATATCCTGCTATGAACACGGGAGTGGTTGAGAAATGATACGCAAGGCCAAAAAGAACAAATACTTCGCCGTAGCGATCAAGTGTTGAATCGTAAAGTGCCCCGAATTTAGTTTCGCGATTTGTGGCCCGAGCTACCCTTCCATCGAAAATGTCAAATACACCCGCAAAAAGCAATAAGAGACCACCGAGCCTTATAAAACCGCGTGAAAAGTAAAACGCTGAAATCACACTAATTATTAATCCGACTGTAGTGAAAAAATTAGGATTAATTCCCCGCTTGATGAAAAAATCGGTAATTGGTGTTATTAAACTTAAAAACCAATCCTTCGCGGAATCTGGAAGAAAATTTACTTTTTTTCTCACTTTGGTTCCTACCTATCTATTACCTTGTAAAATTAATACAAATTCACCTTTTAGTTTAATCTGGTCTATATCGTTGATAATATTTCCGAGGCTACCTCGATATGTCGTCTCATATCGTTTGGTCAATTCTCTAACAATACAGATTTGTCTGTCACCTAAAATATTATATAATTGACTGAGCGTTTTTTCAATTTTATGTGGAGATTCATATAATATAATTGTTCTTTTTTCTTCCACTAATTCTTTTATTCTTTTTTGTCGTCCTTTCTTAAACGGCAAAAAGCCTTCAAAAACAAATCGATCTGTTGGTAGTCCGGAAATTATGAGAGCCGGAATGAGGGCAGTTGCCCCGGGAATCGGCACGATTTCAATACCTTCTGAAATGGCAGCTCTGACTATATAGAACGCTGGATCAGACACACCCGGTGTTCCAGCATCTGAAATCACTGCTATGGAATCACCCTGGTTCAAACGTTCAATCAATTTCGGTGTCTTCTTCTCCTTATTATGGTCGTAGAAGCTCGTTGTTTTTGTTTCAATACGATAATGATTTAACAAAATGGAAGCGTGACGTGTATCTTCCGCTGCGATTAAGTCGACAGCTGATAGTATATCCAGAGCTCGTAGAGTGATATCCTTTAAATTTCCGATCGGAGTACTGACCAGGTACAATTTTCCTTGTTTGTCCAGATATTCACTTGACAATACTATAAATCTCCGAATTTAATATCGATATATTTTAAAAATAATATACAATAAAATCTACATATCTTTAAGAAAATTAAACTACAAAAATAACAAAAAAAAATAACAAAGTCAAGGGAAACGTACTGATAATTCAATAACAAGACTATTTAAAAATTGCAATTAATAACTTGCATTGTCGATACGTATTCACTAAATTACAGGACAATCTGAAAGAGGTGAAAATGTCATATATGTTTCTGATTGTAGTTATATGTATATATGTACTACTGAAATTTGTCATGAGTCTGGGTTTGATATCTTTGAGATCCACAGGTCTGTACAAAAAGGATAATACAAGAGTCAGTATAATAGTTGCATTCAGAAATGAGAAGGAAAATATTTCCAATTGTATCAAGAGTTTGTTGCATCAGTCATACAATGATGATTTTCTCGAGATTGTACTGATAGACGACTGGTCAAATGATGGAACATATGAGATCGCCACAGAATTTGATAGAGTTTATGGTCATATTCATTTATTAAGAACTGATTTGGGAAACAGGAATCATGAAATCGCAATCCAGTATACCGGATCCAAAAAAAAGGCTTTACAGACTGGTATAGAATTTTCGTCCGGGCACATATTATTATTCACTGATGCGGATTGCAGGCCTGGTCCGCTTTGGGTACATTCAGTCGTCTCATGTTTTTCGAAAAATACCGGAGTTGTATTTGGTTATTCACCCAATTTAAGTTACGAAAGATCATTTACCGGACAAATGTCTTTTTTCGATAGTTATTTTGCAGCCTCTATTTCAGCATCGGGCGCTGGCCTTGGTGTATTTATTACATGCAATGGGCGTAATCTCGCTTACCGTAAAGAAATATTTAGACAAACCAATGGATATTCAAAGATATTGCGTTCGGTTTCCGGCGATGATGATCTATTCGTACATAATATTATAGAGATGACTGAGTGGCAATTTAGTTATGTCACTGAAAAAGAATCGTTTGTACCCAACTATAATCAATATAACATCAGAGAGTTTATATATCGTAAAACAAGACATGTTTCAGCCAGTAAATATTTTCCTCCTGAAATAAAGCTGTTCTATTTTTTTCTTCACATGACGAACAATCTCATATATTTATATTTATTATATTTTTTAGTGCCGCCAGAAGTCATCAATCCATGGTTCTGGATTCTGATATCACTGAAAATTTTTTGTGAACTCTTATATTTTTCAGCAGCGAACAGGATTTTCAAAGAATCTATTTCGTTTTTTGATTATTTGAAATGGGATTTCGTACAATCGGTTTATCATGTTTTGATCTATCCGTTATCCAGATTAATGAAAATTAGATGGGGTTATAAAGATCAATCAGAATCCAGTTAATAATTAGTGATCCTCAAACTGGTCTGCAGCGTGATAGGAACTTCGGACTAAAGGTCCTGATTCGACGTGTTTAAAACCCAATTTCAATGCCTGAATTTTGTATTCCTCAAATTTATCAGGTGTGATATAGGATGCAATCGGTAAATGTTTCGTGGATGGTTGTAAATATTGTCCCAGCGTCAAGGAATCGCACCCAACTTCCCGCAGGTTTTTCATCACATCATTAACCTCTTCTTCATGTTCTCCAAGTCCTAACATCAGCCCGGATTTAGAATAAATATTATTCAAATGGACATTTTTTATAACCTGAAGTGACCGATGGTAATCAGCCTGAGGTCTGGCAATTTTATAAAGCCTGGGGACGGTTTCAAGGTTATGGTTAATGACATTCGGTTTCACATTCATAACTGTTTGCAATGCGGTCAAGTCCCCCAGGAAGTCTGGTATAAGTACTTCAATATTGCATTGAGGTGCTTTTCTTCTGATTTCAAGAATAGTTTGAGCAAAGATGGAGGCTCCCCCATCCTTCAGGTCATCTCTTGTGACAGATGTAATGACCGCATATTTAAGTGACATGATTTGGACTGCTTCGGCGACTCTCGCGGGTTCATCCTCATCGACGATCGCATTTTGCGTGCCTGTCGGTACAGCGCAAAAGTGGCAGTTTCTGGTGCATACATCTCCCAGTATCATAAATGTTGCAGTTCTATTATTCCAGCATTCTCCAATATTGGGACAATGAGCGCTTTGGCAAACTGTATGCAGATTTTTTTGTTTTATTAATTTTTTTATATCATCAAAATTTTTTCCAGCCGGAAATGGTACTTTTAGCCAGCGAGGATGTCGTTTTTCTCGTATCTTCATAGTATATTACCTGTTCCGTTCTATATATGTATGGCTTCATTTAGAGCGTCGGCAGCAGCTTCTGAGATTGATTCCGATAATGTCGGATGTGGATGAAGCGTATTCATTAAATTATTAACTGTCAAGTTGTTTGTTTTGAAAAGGCTGAGTTCAGCAATTAATTCCGTTGCTTCAGCATGAATGATATGTGCCCCCAATAGATTTCGATTCGATTTATCGAAAATAAGCTTGGTTAAACCGGTGTGCTCACCCAAAGCAAGAGCTTTTCCATTTGCCTGGAAGGGAAAACGCCCAATCTCAATTTCATGGCCACGTTCGATTGCCTGCTCCTCGGTCAGTCCGATACTGGCGATCTGAGGTTTACAATATGTACATGCAGGGATGGACGTATAATCTAGCACGGGAATTTGTTTCTGTTGATTTGATAAATGCTCAATAGCAATAATTCCTTCCATAGATGCCACATGAGCCAGCCAGGGAGCACCAATTACATCACCGATAGCATAAATGTTTTCAAAATTAGTTTGGTAATATTTATTTGTTTTTATCCATCCATGGTCTGTTTCAATTCCAAGATCTTCCAAGCCAATATTTTGACTATTGGGTTTCACACCAATCGCAATCAACGCAATATCTGCTTTCAAATCCAGTTTATCCTGCTGTTTCGACACCTGAACCGTGACTGCGGAGTCGCCCGGGATAATATGTTCAACTTTGCTATTGGTATGTATTGTTATTTTTTGTTTGAGAAATTGCTTTTCAAGAATGTTTGATATCTCCTTATCTTCTTGCGGAAGAATTGATGGCATCATTTCAACAACAGTAACATTGGTTCCAATAGAGTTATAAAAATAGGCGAATTCAATTCCGATTGCTCCTGCGCCGATGATGATTAATGATTTCGGTTGCACTGATAGACTCATTGCTTTTTTGCTACTGATGATTGTATGTTCGTCAATTGTGACACCGGGTATACTTCTTGGGCTTGCTCCTGTTGCAATTATTATATGATCTGCTGTAATCGAATCAACTTCTTTTCCATTTTCATCCAGCACAAAAATCTCGCGTTGTGATACTATTTTTCCTGTTCCTTTTATCGAGGTAATGGCATTTTTTTTAAGTAAATACTGAACGCCTTTGGAAAGTCTGTTGGCGACTCTTCGTCTACGTTGAATTATTTTGGGGAAATCAATTTCAACATTCTCAGATTTCACTCCAAAATCGTTGCTATGTTTTAATAGCTGATAGATCTCAGCTGAACGAAGCAAAGCCTTGGTCGGAATACATCCCCAATTAAGGCATATACCACCGAAGTCTTTTTTTTCAATCACAGCGACTTTCAATTTGAGTTGAGCTGCCCGTATCGCAGCAACATAACCACCAGGACCTGATCCCAGAATAATTAGATCAAAATGTTCATTCATTATATCGATTTCCTTTAATTTTAACCATTGATTTTAGTAATTCGAGGTTATTTATATAGTCTTTTGAAGTTCCTGGAATTTCCAGAATTTTAGGCACCGATGCAAATCTGGTATCGTTCATAATCAAGGAAAATGCCAATTCCCCAATAAATCCTTTGCCAATTTGAGCGTGTCTATCAATTCGTGAATTTAACTTTTTTTTGGAATCATTGACATGAAAGAGTTTGAGTTTGTCAAGACCAATTATACTATCGAAAGACTGAAAAGTTTTATCATAGGATTCTGGAGATCGAATATCATAACCAGCGGCGAAAGCATGCGCAGTATCAAAGCACAGGCCAATGCGATCTTGTTTTTTCACGCGACATAATATATTTGCAAGTTGTTCAAATTGATAGCCAATATTAGATCCCTGGCCGGCAGTATTTTCGAGTAAAAGGGTGACGTGGGAGTCACAGCTTTGAGTGATAGCTTCATTGATGCTTTCAGCAATTCTTTGAATTCCCTGTGATTCACCTCTACCCATATGAGAGCCAGGATGAAAGACAAGATAGGGGATTTTTAATTTTTTAGCTCTGCAGATTTCATGAATAAATGCATGCAATGAGCGTTCATGTTTGTCCGGATCCGGAGATGCCAAATTAATTAGATATGAATCATGGATAGCGACGCAATGGATCGAAGAATTTTTGAGGTGAGAAATAAATTTATCGATTTGGGCCACAGTTAAAGTCGGCGCCTCCCACTGCATTTGATTTTTTGAAAAAATTTGTATCGCGGAGCATCCAAGTTGCTCTCCACGTTCAACAGCTTTAAACAAACCGCCTGCAATAGAAACATGTGCGCCGACTAACATCGTAAGTATCTTCAATCAACCTAAATAAGGTTGCAATTTTTCTCGTCTATGAATATATCGCAATTTTCGAATAGCTTTATTTTTTATTTGTCTTATTCTCTCGCGACTAAGATTCATCATATTCCCGATCTCAAGGAGAGTAAGAGGTCTTTCTCGTTCGATCCCAAAGTAAAGGCGGATCACGCGTGCTTCGTCCTGATTAAGTGAATCAATCGCAGCATTAATTTCAAATTTTAATGATTCTTCGATCAATTTACTATTGGGAGGTAGAAACTCATCGCTGCTAATGCGCTCTATTATTGGTTGATTGTCGTTGAGATTCATAGGAGTCTCATTTAAAGAGACTTCTTTACCCCAATAGGATAGATTCTGATTCAATTTTTGTGGGGAAATGTTCAGTTTATCTGCTACTTCTTCCAATTCAGGCGTTCTTCCGAGATTCTGTTCCATATCTTCGAGGGTATTTATCATTTTTTGTAGAGACCAAATATGATTAATTGGCAACCGTACCAATCTGGAGTTGTTTGCCAATGCGCGCAGAATTGACTGGCGAATCCACCACACGGCATATGAAATAAATTTTACACCGCGACTGGCGTCAAATCTTCTGGCTGCTTCAATCAGACCAAGATTCCCCTCGCTGATAAGTTCTTCTAAAGGAAGTCCTTTATCTTTATACTCTCGAGCGATGAAAACGACAAATTTTAAATTGGCCTTAATTAACTTGCTTAATGAAGCTTTATTGCCATCTTTAATTTCAGTCGATAATTTTTTTTCTTCCTCAGCAGTCAGAGTATTAATATGTTCTATTTCGCTGAGATAAACAGCGATTATATCTTTAGACTTGGTTGTTCTTGGTTTATTTTTCATACTTATTTTTGTCACCTCTTTATTTGTGTGTTCAAAAGTATGAAATGCTTATATTTAAACTATGTATATTTATAACGAAAAAAAAATCCAAACGTTCCGAAAATATTTATCAATTATAACAATTAGAACGGATTAATGTAGATCATCCTCTTTTTGCTTCAAACAAACTTAGAATATCCTGTTTTTCTTGTAAAATTATATCATTCAGTGTTTTTCTATGGCTTGCATTTTCTATAAGATCCAGAAGTTCTTTAAAATAAAGAATATTGTCTTTTTTAAAGCTAATAGCAATCTGAATGGATGCTATTTCGTCGTTGAGTTCCTGGGATAATATTTTATCATTCGAAACGCCATCTTTTAGTTTAATATCAATAATGGCTTTAAAATATGGAGTTATTGTATCCCAATTTGCCGGATAATTCAATTTTTCTTTTTCGAATTTGGTAATAAGCGATTGAAAAACTTTAATATGATTACGATCAGATTCCACCAGGGAGTTGAACAGTATTTTAAGTTCGTCTTTTTCAGTATTTTTACTTAAAAATGAATAGAGTTCAATTCCCTTTTGTTTTATTTCTATCGCTTTCTCAAGTAGTTCAGTGCCAGATAAGGTTTCAGTCATAAATGACAATGCCTCCCCATGCAAATGTTTTATATGATTAGCAAATGTATTTCAAGAACACAAGTCGATTGTCAGCCCCTCTTGTGCGGCTGATATTATGATATCCCTGTCAAGATCCATTAGCTTATCCTGGACATTATTTAAAATATAGTCGAGTTCACTATCTGTTCGATTAGGATTATGATGAAAAAATATCAACTGTTTCACATTAGCTTGCAATCCGAGATCAAGTGTTTGTTCGAATGATGAATGCCCAAAACCGGAGCTGTTTAGAAGTTCGCTGTTTAAATATTGAGCATCATGAATCAATAAATCAGCATCTTTACAAAAATCAAGAAAATCTTCCCATCGAGTTGTTTTATTATCAATGGGAATCAGTTCATTATCGGTTATAAAAACCATGTTACAACCTGATTCTGTCACTTTGAAACCGTAAGCAGTGCCTGGATGATTATTCTCAATGAACGAAAAAGTAGCATCTCCAATTTTATGGTAGCCATTTGTTATTTCTTTGAATATAATTTTAGCCTTGAGCTCATCAAAATTAACAGGAAAATACTTGGACTCCATTTGATTGGTTAAAATTTCTTGTAATTTATCATAAGTCGGGGGACACCCAAAAATATTTATCGTTGTATCCTCCAGATACGCAGGTGTAAAAAATGGAAAGCCCTGAATGTGATCCCAGTGAGAGTGAGAAATAAAAAGATTAATCACCTTATTCTTTCGTGATTTTACAAGTTCAGAACCAAGATTTCTTATACCTGTTCCTGCATCAAAAATAATGAGCGTTCCGTCTTCAAGTCGTACCTCGATACAGGTTGTATTTCCTCCATATTTAATAGTATTTGGTCCGGGAGAAGGGATAGAACCTCTTGTACCCCAAAACGTAAGCTTCAACTCTATTCCTCCTCATAAAAAAGCAAGCGATATTTCATTTTTAAAATAGTATTGTTAGAATTGTTCATCCAGACTTCGTATCAGAATGAGAAAACATCGATTCAAGTAAAAATTAAGTCAAAATCTTAAAATTTACTGTGTCCTGAGTCACATAAGTATTTCGCATCTGTGTCAATATAGTTTACATCATATTCGAGATAATATCAAGAGTCATCTGAAATATTAAAAACTGATTATATAATCTGCTTCAGTAGCGTATTTGAAAAAGTCATTAAAATTCCCTTGTTCGATTCCGTCGATAATAACGTTTTGCAGGTTTCGATTTTTAATGGATGTTTTACAGCCGATGATTTTTAATTTTCCGTTTTCTTGAGCGACTTTAATGTTTTTTGAGCTACGTGCTCCCTTGACGAGATGGTAAATACCATCTTCAACAAAATAAATAGCAACCACTTCACCAACATGGTTACCTTGAGAAAGGGGTAAAAGAACAGAGTCTTCCATAAATTCACCCGTGTGTTGCTTGGTTACTATATATGCCAGTTTTTTCATAAAACACCTAACAAATTATTATAAATCCTAAATTTAATTATTTTATGTGTTTTTAATAAAAAAGTTTCATGCAATTTAATATAAGAGCTTTTTTACGAGAATGAGTACAGAATATAGGTTTTACCAAATTTCGAGATGATATTCATTGTCTTTAAAATAAATCTCTGCACCATAGTCACTATTGAAGGCAAAAGAAATGACAACTGTAGAAGTTGAATTTGATTTATCGAGAGCGATATTAACCGGGGGTACAAAAACACGTTGGAAGAACGAGCGTTTTATCCCGTCTTTCTCCAGTTCGAATATAGCAATTATGTATGGTTTCTTTAGATTGTTAGCAATGCATTGATCGCAAACACCGGTCACAATGTATTCAGGAATCCCATTACCATTTAAATCTGCTAGCAATTGAAGTTGAGCATTGAGTTCATCATAGAATTGTTGTTGATGGATTGGTAAATCATCTTTTTTTAATAATCTGACTTCAGGGAGTTCAGGAACATATTTTTTAAAAAATTTATAATCGAATGCAATTCTGCTGTCCTGTGGCTTTTTCTGGTTACAGCCAAATAGTAATAAGAACAAAAGAATTATTGATAGGCTAATGCGGATACGGTTCATAATAATCTCATAGCTATTTATATAGTCTACGATAAATAAGATACATATAAAATTAGATAATGTCAAGTATAATTGTTTTAAAGAAAAATATTGACTTAAAAATAAAAAAATTTATATATTCAAATATATAGAAAAAAAAGTATATTTAAAGTATATGAACACCAGGGAACTAAGTAAATGAACAAATTCATTTTTGCAATTATAATGGTTTTAATTTTAGTTATTTGTGGAACAATTGGTTATACGATAATAGAGAAGTGGAATATTTTAGATTCATTTTATATGACAGTAATTACGATAAGTACTGTTGGTTTTCGTGAAGTAGCCAATTTAAGTACACGAGGACGTATTTTCACGATGTTAATGATCATTTTGGGAATAGGAATTGGTGGATATACCATTGGAAACATAACAGCTTTTATTGTGGAAGGTCAGATTCAAAACATATTTAAGGGTAAAAAAATGGATAAATTGTTGAATTCTCTCAGGAATCATATCATCATATGTGGATATGGAAGGACAGGAGATGAAATTTCTGATGTGTTAGCGGAGACGGGAAAGGATTTTGTAATAATTGACAACAATGATGAAAGGTTGGGAGAGGCACGTCGCAGTAATTATTTGACAATTAGTGGTGATGCGACAGATGATGACATATTAATCAAGGCTGGCGTGAACAATGCGCACAGTCTTATTGCAGCATTAGGAAATGATGCGGATAATGTTTATGTTGTTTTGACTGCGAGAGGATTAAATGCAAATTTACGAATAATAGCACGCGGCATCGATGAGAATTCGGCTCGTAAATTGAAAATGGCAGGGGCGAACAAGGTCGTTTCACCATTCTCTATTGCCGGAAGAAGAATGGCATATCTGGCATCAAAACCAGATATCGTTGAATTCCTTGAGATAATGACGCAAAGCGCGGAGCTTGAATTAAGGTTAGAGCAGGTTATAATCCATAAAAACAGTTCACTAGCGAAAAAGCGGTTGAATCAATCGAATATTAAATCACTCACGGACGGTGCAATGATTATCGGTATAAAGAAATGTGGAACCGAAAAAATGAAAATAAATCCACATGGGGATACAGAACTTGAAGAGGGGGATATTTTGATTGCTCTGGGAAACGACAAACAGATGAAGCTTCTTAAGGATTTGGTAAGTTGAGATAAATGTATCAGGAGATTATCGGCAGAGTAACAATGAATGTAGCTCCGTTAAGTTCATTATTGAGTGCTTTAATAGAACCATTATTTTCCTCGATAATTTGCTGAGAAATAGCTAATCCCAGCCCGGTGCCACTGGCTTTCGTGGTATAGTAAAAGTCAAATATTTTATCAATTTCCGTTTGTTTGATTCCAATACCAGAATCTTTGAATTGAATTTTGACAGCTTTTTTATCTTCATATTTGTTTATTGTACGTTGAAGAGTTAGCAGGACAAATAAATCTCCTCCATTTTTCATTGCTTGAATGGCATTGATGTAAATATTCAAGAACGCCTGTTTGAGGCGACTGGAATCTGTAAAGATTTCAACCGGTTTTTTGAAGAAATTTTTTGTGACATTTACATTTTGTTTTTGAGTTTTTAATTTTTGTTCTTCAATGATTTCATCCAGGATTGATTGAATTATCACGGGCTCTTTTTCAGATTTTGGCGGGCGAGTGAGAAGCAGGAAATTATTTACCAATTTATCGACACGATTTATTTCAGATAAAATGATTTTGTGATAGTTATAAAGCCTTTCTTTGTTTTGATATTCTTTCTTCAGTTCTTTTTTTAAGATTTGCATATTTATAACCATTGCGTTCAGTGGATTTTTTATTTCGTGTGATAAGATGGCGGCCATTCTGCTCAAGGTTTCAAACCGTTCCGTTCTTTTCAATGATATTTGAAAATCCTTGAGTTTTATTGCCATTGCATTTACATGCTCAATAAGAGTCGCGATCTCGTCTTCACCACTTGTCACAATTTTATAGTCAAGGTCGCCGGTTGAAAATCTCTGTATTCCTTCAATTAGATGATTTATAGGTCTTAATATTCGTCTTGTATACAGGAATGCAATCAATGATGCAATAATGATGCTTGAAATCACGAGCAATAGAATTTGGAATCTCATTGCTCTGACCTGTGCGAAAGCCTCCTTCGTTGGTTGCTGTATAACAATACCCCATTTAGTCATTTGAACAGGCGCGAAACACGCCAATATATTTTCATGATCTTGATTTCTGTAAATTTCATGTCCGGAATTTCCGTCATTGACTGAGTTTAAAATTTTTGATTCTGTAAATTTTTCGCGCATGTAAACTTGAATTCGATTGGAGTGAGCTATATACGTTCCGTTATTATCAAAGATAAACGCTTGACCTTCATTTCCGATTACAAGGTTATCAAGGATATCCCATATTACTCTCAGATTTACTTTGGCAAACAATATACCCTGTATATCTCCAAGAAAATAGATGGG
>Ga0272441_10013167_pt1 | contig 11946 bp, 12 predicted proteins | sample SSMProp6N_FD_193582 | JGI IMG/M metagenome (GOLD analysis project Ga0272441, IMG submission 193582) | Marine sediment archaeal communities from Little Sippewissett salt marsh, Falmouth, MA, United States - SSM-Prop-6N | ecosystem: Environmental > Aquatic > Marine > Wetlands > Sediment ...
ACTAGCCAAGTACTACACAGATGATGGTAGCATTGACGAAGCCTATACTGTGAAGGATGACACCATCCTCATGATGCCCAAGGGATATCACACCGTGGTGTCAGCACCAGGATACACAACGTACTATCTCTGGTTCCTGGCTGGCAATACGCGAACGCAAGCAGCAGTTGATGATCCCGATGTGGGATGGGTCTCACGCGCGATCCCGATTATCCAGAACATCGAGGAGAACCTCTCATGATCCTCGATGCATTTCGTCTGGATGGGAAAGTTGCGTTGGTCACCGGTGCCGCCCGGGGCCTTGGGCAGGCGATGGCTGTCGGCCTCGCTGAAGCTGGTGCTGACATTGTCGGTATTGACATCATTTCGCCCATCTCGGAAACAAGGGGGATGATCGAGTCGCTTGGACGCCGCTTCGTGGAGATCCAAGTCGATCTGTCAAGCACTGCCGACATCCCACGAATTCTTGAAACAGCGCGAACACAACTTGGTGTGTTCGATATTCTTGTCAACAACGCAGGCATCATCCGACGGCACCCAGCGCACGAATTTCCAACAGAGGACTGGGATGCGGTGATGAATATCAATCTGAGGAGTCTGTTCTTCCTCACGCAGGCATTTGGGAAGGCCCTCATCGAGGAAGGACGTCACGGGAAGATTGTCAACGTCTGCTCGATGCTGTCCTTCTCTGGAGGAGTCTTCGTTGCTCCCTACACAGCCAGCAAGAGCGCAGTGGCCGGAATAACCCGCCTGCTCGGCAACGAGTGGGCAGCATACGGCATCAACGTGAATGGGATCGCTCCAGGATATATGGCCACAGACAACACGGCCCCGCTTCGTGTAGATCCGGAGCGCAATCGCGAGATCCTAAGCCGCGTTCCAATGGATCGATGGGGAGAGCCAGAAGATCTTTCCGGAGCGATCGTCTTTCTCTCATCGGCGGCTTCGGACTACATCACAGGCACGATTGTCCGAGTCGATGGTGGCTGGCTAACTCGCTAATCCTCGCAGAAAGGACCCGATATGAAGACAAGCGAACGACAAGACCTCACGTGGCGTCTCTGCACAGAGCTTGCCGTAGCCGTTCTCCGTGGGGATGACCCAGATGCCGTCTACGAGAATGCCAAGACGGTCCTCGAAGGTGGCTTGCGTGCCATTGAGATCACGTTAACTGTTCCTCATGCAGAGGATGTCATCCGCCGGCTTGCCGAAGGTACAGACGCGTTGATTGGAGCCGGCTCAGTTCGAACGACAGCCGATGTGGATCGATGTCTGGATGCAGGCGCGCAATTCATCGTGTCCCCGACTTGCAGTCCAGAGGTGATTGGACGCTCAGTCGAAAGGAATGCAGTCGTGATTCCGGGCGCAATGACGCCCACTGAGATCCTGAGAGCTTGGGATCTTGGTGCCGATCTCGTCAAGGTCTTTCCCGCATCGCGCCTTGGGCCGAGATTTCTGTCAGACGTGCACGGCCCTCTTCCGGAAATTCCTCTCGTACCAACAGGCGGCATCACGGACGTCAATGCGCTGGACTATCTCAGAGCTGGGGCTGCCGTTATCTGCATTGGGTCATGGCTTACAGCAGGCCATAAGGATGAAATCCGCAGCAGAGCTCAATCGATGAGCAAATTGACCAAGGAGTATAAGGAGCGCCGCAGTGTCAACTTGTCCTGATCTCGTAACCTTCGGGGAGGCGTTGGTTCGTCTCTCACCACCAGAATTTCGCCGCCTTGAGCAAACCAAGACCTTAAACGTGCACGTGGGTGGGTCAGAGCTGAATGCTGCAGTAGCTGCTACACGATTGGGATTGAGCTCATCTTTTGTCACTCGACTGACGCAGAACCCGCTCGGACGGATTGTGGAGAACAGTGCGCGAGAGCTCGGAGTTGATACCTCGCATGTCGTGTGGACGAACGAGGATCGTGTTGGCACCTATTACATCGAGTTCGGAGCCTCTCCGCGGGCGAACTCTGTCATCTACGATCGAGCCGACTCAGCCATTGCGAGGATTACACCGAGCGAGATTGACTGGGTTGCTGCCCTCGAAGGTGCAAAGCTGTTCTACACATCGGGCATCACCCCTGCCTTGTCCTCATCCGCAGCAGATGCAACCCTGGAGGCAATCCAGCAAGCCCATGCGGCAGGAGCCCTCGTTTGTATCGATCTCAACTACCGGGCTCGACTATGGACCCAATCTGAAGCGCGGGAGGTCATGACAGAAATTGCCGAGCAGGCCGATATCCTTTTCACCACCGAGGAAGACACGTTTCGTGTGTTCGGTATCAAAGCACCCTCTTATGAGGACGTAGCACATCAATTGGCTGAGAGATTCGATCTGCGCATTGTGGCCATCACACTGCGAGAGAACCCGTCTGTCTGGCGCAACCAATGGACAGCCATCGCGTACGAAACAGCCACAGACATCGTACATCGCGCGCCGACATTCGACATCGAAGTGGTTGATCGCGTCGGCTCAGGCGATTCGTTTGTCGGGGGATTCTTGTACGGCTACATGACGGAAGGGGTGGCCAAGGGCGTTCGCTACGGCGTGGGGATGTCGGCACTGAAGCAAACGATGCCGGGCGATCTCTGCTGGGCAACGTTAGAGGAAGTCGAGCGCGTCTTGGACGGCGGAGGATTGCGCATCGTTCGATGACTGCATGCAATAGATCACCCATGGAGGAGTCGGCGAAGATTTTGAGAGACATGCCTCGCGCGCTTCTTGCAGACGTGAGAGACAACGTCGCGACTTTGATGGCTTCTGTGCAGCCCCGAGACGAAGTGATGATCACCAGCATAGAGCAGATCAACCTTGGAACCGTCAATCTCAAGGACGCGGTTGAGACATTCCATAAGGTGTCTGTGCGTGCTATCCCTGCAGGAGATTACGTCATCAAGTTTGGAGAGACTATTGGCGTTGCTTCTCAACTGATCCCGCCAGGTTCTCACGTCCATGTCCATAATGTCATCAGTGATCGATTGTGATCCGAGGCCGGGCAACAGCATGACTTTCCAAGGGTTTGCCAGGGCTGATGGAAGGGTGGGTGCCCGCAATGTCCTTCTCGTACTGCCCGCGGGCCAGTGCGCGAACGAACTGGCTCTTGGCTGTGCACGCGAGATCCCCGAGGCCTTCCCTCTTCTCCATACCCAGCCTTGCGCGCATCTGGGCGAAGACAACCAAGCTGCCCAACGTTGCCTCGTGGGCCTCGGGCGCCATGCCAATGCCGCGGCAGTCTTGGTGTTGGGTATTGGATGTGACTCGCTCTCTGCAGAGAGGATCGCGGCACAGATTACCCCCAGTGGCAAGCCGGTGAAGTACCTGACTGTCGAGGCTTGCGGCGGCTGGGATGAAGTTATCACGCAGGGGCGCGCATGGCTGACCGCGCAATCTCAGGTCATTCGACGCCAGTCGCGGACGGAATCCGACTTGTCGTCGCTTATCTTGGGTGTGAAATGTGGAGGATCGGATGCCACGTCCGCGCTGGCGGGCAATCTGGCGATCGGGCGAGCTGTGGATCGACTGCTTGATGCGAGTGGAACTGTCATCTTCTCTGAAACGACCGAACTCATCGGAGCCGAGCATCTGCTCATGGAGCGAGCAACGACAGACGAAACGAGAGATCGGATCCAACACGCCGTTTGTCAGACTGAACAACGCATTCGCTCTACGGGTGTCGATCCTCGCGGCATACAGCCAACGCCAGGCAACATCCGCGGCGGATTGACAACCTTGGAAGAGAAATCGTTGGGGGGCATTCTCAAGACAGGAACCCGCCCCATAAGCAGTGTCATCAACTGGGGCGAAGCTCCTCAGCTTCCTGGACTTCACATGATGGATTGCCCCGCCAATGTTCCGCAACTTATCCTCGGTTGGGCGGCCGCAGGGGCGCAGCTTCTCGTCTTCAGTGTTGGAGGCGGTCTTCCGGCTCGTATTCCTTCCCTCATTGCCTCAAACGTCGGTGGCTTCCCGCTCATGCCGATCATCAAGGTCCTAAGCAATCCGCAGGATGCCTCCCTACGAGGGTACTTCGACGTCTACTGCGGATCCGTGCTCGAAGGGCAAGAGACACTTGAGAGAGCGGGGCTTCAAATCTGGGACAAGATGCTATCAACGGCGTCGGGAGCGAGCACGTTTCTTGAGACGTATCCTGCGCCTTCGTTCCAGATGTGGGAGATGCTCGTTCGAGGACCTACCGTCTAGTTAGACCGACCCAAGGAGTCGCCCATGCGCATCTCATTTGAGGAGCTTCATCTGACCCTTTCAAAATGTCTTATGCTGCGGGATTTCTCTGACCCTCGCGCGAGGCAATGCGCATACGTGTTTGCTGAGAATAATCTTGTAGGCGTCGAGTCTCACGGTCTCAATCGTTTCCCTCGATTCCTCGAATGGATCGACCGAGGATGGGTGGTCCCAGGGGCGGCACCTGAATGTATCACCTCACACGGGAGCATGGAGCAATGGGATGGCCATTTGGGCCCAGGGCCGCTCAATGCCCAGCAGTGCATGGCCAGGGCAATGGTGTTGAGTGAGACCAGCGGGATGGGATGTGTTGCCCTCCGCAATACCAACCACTGGATGAGGGCGGGCACGTATGCCTGGCAAGCAGCAAGTGCAGGTTACTTGGGGATCTGCTTCACCAACACAGAGCCCAATCTCCCGCCATGGGGCAGCGCCGTCCCCAAACTGGGCAATAACCCAATTGCCTTGTCAGTACCCAGAGAGAACGGACAGCATGTGCTGTTCGACGGAGCCCTGTCGCAGTTTTCGTATGGGGCTCTCGAACGTGCAGCCCGTCGTCGTGAGACGCTGCCTGTCCCCGGAGGATTCAGCACGTCGGGACGACTGACATCCGATCCGACAGAGATCCTTCAATCTCAGCGTGCCCTACCCATTGGCAATTGGAAGGGAGCTGGCTTGTCACTGTTCCTTGATTTGTTCGCAACGATCCTGTCGTCAGGTCAATCAACCTATGATCTGGGACAGCAAACTAGCGAATATGGTGTATCACAAGTATTCCTCGCATTCAGCCACGCATTGATTGACGCAGATGCCCAGAGGGCCATAGAAAGGACCCTTGCTGATCTTCATTCCGCACACGCCACGGCTGACGGCTTGCCGGTAACCTATCCGGGTGAGCGGCTGTCACAACGTCGGACAGAGAACCTCAAACACGGCGTGCCTATTGATCCTATGATCTGGAGGCAGGTTCTGAACACGTTAACATAAAAGAACCCCATCCGACTGCTCAGTTGCGTCCGTGAAGTTAACGAGTACTCCATAAGGTCCTATGCCCCCTCCTCTCGAGACATAGCAGCAAGCTCTGAAGAACAGATCCTTAACTCTAGGCCCAAATCCGCACTCTCTAGCTGCCAAGCAAGTTAAAGTGCACAGTCTGCAGAAGCTCCTGGTGGGAACCTCCTGTGCAGTAGTAGCAGGGTGCCTGATGACGGCCGTCGATATCTCTGTCGATCTCCGGATACGAAACCTCCTGTTGAAGGTTGACAGTGAGAAGCAAGTCCCGGAGTGCCGATATGGCAATTTCTCGAATCGCAAGAATTGGGACTCTCTGGAGCCTGGCGGATTCGAACTCTTAGAGTGCAATGGGGATTCACTCTACGCTAAACGTCAGTGTTTGACCATTCAGATGGCTAGTAGCCGATGGCAAGCCCATCCTTCCGCGGCTCCGATCCACCCCGCAGAGTTCGTGATTCAGCATCGATCCAGATGCCTTGATAGCCGCCGAATCCGCTCTCTATTGTCTCTACACCGTGGCCCTTAGCCCGCAATCCGGCAATCGTTGCCTCTGGGAACCCAGGTTCAAGACGAACGATGCCGCCATCGCACATGTGATGACCCACCGGCGTCGAGGACCCATCATGACGGAATCGCAATGCCTCGCCAGCGATCTGCGGGTCCATGCCGAACTCAAGCAGATTCAACAGCACCTGCAGCTGTCCCTGCGGTTGCATGTCGCCACCCATCACGCCAAATGGAAATACAGGGCGTCCATTCTTGGTCACGAATCCAGGCATAATGGTGTGGAACGGTCGCTTGTTGGGCTCAAAGGCATTGGCATGATTCGGGTCGAGATGAAACAGGCTCCCTCGGTTTTGAAGAGCGAAACCAAGTCGTGGGGGAACGACGCACGATCCGAAGCTGTTGAAGATGGATTGGATGAACGACACCGCGTTGCCCTCAACATCAACCACGGTCATGTAGACGGTATCTCCAGCTACGGTGAGAGGATCGTCAAGTTCGAGTTCTGTGGCCGCGTAGTGGGGATCGATCCGGTTCCGCTGCCGCGCTACATAGTCCGCTGATAATAGGGCCTCGATGGGCACGTCGTAGAAATCGGAATCGGCATAGAACCGGGCTCGATCTTCGTACGCCAATTTCTTGGCCTCGATGAGCAAATGAAGGTACTCAGAAGAATTGTGCTCCATGGATGCAAGATCGTAGGGTTCCAGAATCCGCAACATTTGAAGTAGCGCCAATCCCTGTGTGTTGGGAGGCAACTGCCATACGTCGTAGCCACGGAAGGATACGGACACGGAGTCGACCCACGACGACGTGTGATCGGTGAAGTCGGGCAACGAGAAATACCCCCCGGTCTCCTCGGAGAAAGCAACCAAGGCTTCGGCAATCGGGCCGCGATAGAAGGCGTCGTTGCCGCCATCCGCGATGAGCGCCAACGTTTCCCCTAGACGTTCATTGCGGAAGATTTCCCCAGCCTTTGGAGCGCGGCCATCGGGCAAGAACACGGCAGCGGCTCCGGGATCTTCAGATAATCGCTCTGCTGCCGCCTGCCACATGCGGGCAATTACGGGCGTCACAGCGAATCCCACTTGGGCGGTCTCGATCGACGGCTGCAACAGCTCGGACATTGGCACTCGCCCGAACCGCTCGTGGAGCGTGAACCAGCCGCCCACGCAGCCAGGAACAGACCAGGAAAGCGGCCCGCGAGATGGAATGTACCGGTGCCCCTGATCGAGAATGGCTTGGCGAGAAAGTGTGCCCGGTGATCGTCCGCTGCCGTTGAGTCCATGCAAGCGTTGCGATGTTGCATCCCACGCGATGGCGAAGACGTCTCCACCAATGCCGCACGACATCGGTTCCACTACTCCCAACATGGCGTTGACGGCGATGGCGGCGTCCACTGCGGTGCCACCGGCCTTGAGAACATCGACTCCGGTTTGCACGGCCAATGGCTGGCTGGACGCCACCATGGCGTGAGAAGCTCGAACCACTGAGCGAGGGGAAGAAGAGAACGTAGGCACCATCAAATCAGACAATGAGGCTCCTTTCGTCTTACATACAGAGAAGAGAGAATTGCCGCCAATTCTAATGAGAACGGCAACTCCGTCGCGAGATCCCTTTCCGGAAACCTCTAGAGGATTATAATCACTGAGCACCTTGGGGAGGAACCATGGATGAACGCAAGATCGTGCTAAGGGAGTTGCTGACGCAGGATCCAGCAGATATTGCCGAGATTCTCGCCGACCTCTCGCAGGACCAGGCCACAGACCTGGTGCATCTCCTGTTCCTCCGGCATGCAGCCGCTGAGCCATTGGGGGATATGGATCCTGATGAGTCGGCTGAACTTGTCGTTCAACTCGATCGGAAAGAAGCCAGTCAGATCCTGTCGCGGATGGACCCAGACGATGCGGTCGACCTACTACTAGAGCTGCCGGAGGAGATTCAGCAAGAACTACTCTCACGACTCAGCAGGTCCGACGCTCGCGTATTGACCGATCTACTTGCCTACCCTCCCGATTCAGCGGGCGGCTTGATGTCGCCCGAAGTTGTCCCTCTGTCTCTGTCCATGTCCGTCCAGGATGCCATCGGTCATCTTCGACAACGCGTGCAAGATGCCGAGACCGTTTACTATGCCTATGCTGTGGATGAGGTCGGTCACTTGATCGGTGTGCTATCCTTGCGAGACATGGCCCTGGCTGCTCCAGGACGCAATCTGCATGATCTGGTGATTCGAGATGCCGTGTCAGTTCCCGTCGATATGGACGCTGAGGAAGTCGCTCACATCTTCGACAAGTATGACTATCTTGCTCTACCTGTGGTGGATGATGACAACAAGCTGCTTGGCGTCATCACATTTGACGATGTCATCGACGTCATCCGAGAGGAGGCCACTGAAGACATTTATGGACTGGCAGGCGTCCCTTCCGAAGAAGGCGTGGATACCACGTGGATACAGTCTTTGCGTCTCCGGCTTCCTTGGTTGTACGTCCGGTTGCTGACCGCGTTGGCCGCGGCGACCGTTGTCGGGCTGTTCGAGGCCACCATCGCCAAAGTCGCAGCACTGGCTGTTCTCATGGGCATCATCGCTGGACAAGGCGGAAGCGCGGGTATGCAAACGGTGACCATCATCACGCGCGGAATGGCGCTGGGTGAGCTGGATAGAGTACGTGGATGGACCCTACTGTGGAAAGAAACGATGCTGGGAATCGCCAATGGCATTCTCATTGGAGTCACCGTTGGATTGATGACGTACCTTTGGAAGGGTGAGCTACTGCTGGGGTTGGCTGTGTTCCTGGCGATGACCGTCAATATGATCATAGCAGGCGCCAGTGGGGTCGCAATTCCGTTGGTCGTCCGAAAACTTGGGAAAGATCCAGCGTTGGTGTCGGGCATCTTCCTGACCACGGTGACTGACGTGTTGGGCTTTGGACTGATGTTCGTTATTGCCATTTGGCTATTGCCGGGGATTTGAGATGAGAAGCACACTACCTGTCTGGTCGATTCCGTTTCTGCTTGCTCTTGTTGGGATTGCCGCCTTTGTTGGCCGTCTCGGTACGGCCGTTCTCCTCGTGATCGGTTTCGAGACCGTCCTGGTCTCTGTCTATCTGATCCTTCGAGTAAGGGGGGAGCCCTCGAATCGTCAACCGGTATCGAACCTGCTGTCCTTGTTCCCCGGGAATTTGCTGGTGTTGCTAATCATCGCGCTGTTGGATCATCCCAACACATTGGCTTGGCTGTGGACGATTGTCCCCGTTGCGACGCTTGCGTACGATGCTTTCGGGAGGAGTGAGAAGCCCTCATCGTTTGTTCGGATGTCGATCTCATTGATTCTCTACGGTATACTGTGGGCCGATCTGTTCTTCCTATTGGAGAGAGCCGTTGTCTTGCATCGGCAGATCTCGGGGAATCGAGAGGTCATGATTGCAGCAGGCTTCGGGTTGGTCGGGGCGCTGTTCTTCGCGTTGGGCGTCTACCGGCACCGAATTGCTATCAAGGAGAGATGAAATGAAAAAATGGATAGTGCTTTTGATGTGCGCGATGTTTTTCGGAATTGGATTTGGCGTCATGGCCCAGGATGTAGGTAGTGAAGGAGCAGCTTCAGACGGACCAGCTTCCCTGTTCGGTGGCAGCATGAGTTCCATGCTGATTCTGTTTGCGGTTTTCGGGGCCATCTTCTATTTCATGATGATTCGTCCGCAGCGTAAGCGCCAAGCCAAGATGAAGGAGCTTCTCGGCGGCCTGAAGAGAGGCGACTCCGTCATCACGGCCGGAGGAATTCACGGTGAAATTGATTCAATCGGCGATACAGCTATTGTTATTGTTCTTGAGGACGGCGGGAAGTTGAAGGTCGCCAAGAGCAGCGTCCATCAGAAGAGCGACAAGTAAGGGAGATCGTATGGCTCACCACCGTTTTAGTCGGAATGATTGGGTTCGCGTCGGCATCGTTTTCGCAGTAGCCGTTGCCGCCATTTACTTCGTATATCCCTTCTGGCCGTTGGACGAGGTTGTTCAGCTCGGTCTTGACCTTCAGGGTGGCGTTCGTATGGTTCTTGAACCCGAGGGTATTGACGAAATGGATGAGGCAACCAAGACCGAGGTCTTGGATCAGATCAAAGCCATTCTAGGCAATCGTGTGGACCAGTACGGATTGGCAAATCCGGAGATCCGTGTGTTCGGAGGCGATCGCATTCTGGTCAATCTTCCGGGAACAGCCGATCCTGAAGACGCACGCCGATTGATCGGTCAAACGGCAATGCTCGAATTTCGCCGTGTGCTCCAAGCGGGCAAGGATCAGTTCGCCGAGTTGATTCCGACATCCAGCTCGCAGGAGCTCCTCCGAAATCAAGCTGGCGTCCCCTACATCGTGGAGGGAGACATCCTTCTGACGGGGGCTGCCTTGGCCAATGCTAAGGTGGGGACATCAACCTCACTGCAAACTGCTGGGCAGTACTACATCCAAATGGAGTTCACTCCTGAGGGCGCGCAACAGTTCGCGACCATCATGGGGCACATGGAAGTCGGCGAGTTGCTGGCCATCATTCTGGATGGGACCATATACAGCGCCCCCGCGATCTCGGAGTCCATCAAGTCGGCGGCAGCTCAAGGATGGCGCAACATTGTCGACTCGACCACGATTACAGGCGCCTTCGATCAGGAAGAAGTCAAGATTCTGGCCATCGCGTTAAGAGCTGGAGCACTGCCGGTGGGCATCAATATTGCCGAAGAAACAACAGTCGGCCCGACATTGGGAGCCGATTCGATTCGTCGTGGCATGATGACCATTGCCATCGGGTTCATTCTCATTCTCATCTACATGTTTGCGTTGTACCGTGTGCTGGGATTTGTTGGTAACCTGGCGCTCATTCTCAACATGTTAATTGTGTTCGCGGCCCTAAACGTATTCGGAGCCGTGCTTACGTTGCCGGGAATCGCCGGTATCATCCTGACGATTGGCATGACCGTGGATGCGAATGTGATCATCTTCGAGCGCATCAAGGAAGAGCGCCGAACGGGTAAATCGCCGTTGGCGGTAGTACGCGCGGGGTTCGAGAAATCCCTGTCAACGCTGTTTGATGCCAACATTACGACGCTAATTACGGCATTCATTCTGCTGATGCTGGGAACCGGGCCTATCCGTGGATTTGCAGTCACACTCGGAATCGGTGTCATCGGGAGTCTGTTCTGTGCATTGGTTGCCAGCCGACTTCTGATGGAGAAGACGAGGTTCTCGTCGTACATCCCGGTGAAGGTTATCCAGGAATAGATCCAGTAGCTGCTAAGATCAATTGCATCAGCGCATCATCGGGAGCGATTCGCCCCTGCTTGATGCGCTGATCCAGTTTGACGCCCGTTCGCAACGCGGTGACAAGTGGATCGAGTGAGCGCCGTTTCGCTTGCCCGATCAGACGCTTGCAGAGCCACTCTTGCATTCCCATGTTGGATGCGATCTCTGATTGGCGCTGGTGCTGATCAAGCAACAATCGAACCATCACCAGCCTTGTGAAATGCCGGACAATGCCTCCAACGATGCGCCCTGAATCCTCACGCAACCCATCTAGCTCAGCGAGAGCGACCGGCAGTTTTCCTTCACCCAAGCGATCATAGAACGGGTACACAGTGACTTCTGTATGGTTGAAGCACAACTTCTGCGCGGTGGCATCAGGGATCGGGCTGGCCCCTGCGAACATTCGCAGTTTGTCCAGTTCATTCCGTAGTGACAATAAGTCGTTTCCGCACTTTGTTAGCAATGTACGAGCCGATGGACCGGGAAGCGACAGACCAGACTCGTCAAGAATCTGGCGAGCTACTCGCTGCAGGGCCGAGCCCTTGGGTGTGGGGAGGGCGATGACGGAGCCGATGGCCTTGGCCGCTTTCAGGGTTGCGTTTGTCGACTTCAATGAGCCCGCCAACAACGTGACGTGGGTGCCTTCGGGAAGCGGTTTGCCTAGTACGGCAGCCAGCGCCTTGGCCGATCGGTTCTTCTCGATCTTGCGAATGACGAAGTGTCTGCCAAGCGCGAACAACGAGCACGATCGAAGCTCGATGTCCAGCGAGGAGACGTCGAGCTCGTCAGCGAATGACACGTATCGCTCGATGGCTGGATCGATGACGCGAAGTGCCGTTTCGCGTGCAACCAATGCTTGCTCGCAAAGATACGGGTCGCCCGTGATTAGTTGCAGTTGGTGCTC
>Ga0272441_10013168_pt1 | contig 11946 bp, 8 predicted proteins | sample SSMProp6N_FD_193582 | JGI IMG/M metagenome (GOLD analysis project Ga0272441, IMG submission 193582) | Marine sediment archaeal communities from Little Sippewissett salt marsh, Falmouth, MA, United States - SSM-Prop-6N | ecosystem: Environmental > Aquatic > Marine > Wetlands > Sediment ...
AGAAATAATTAAAACCTAAAAATTTACCCAAAAATTACGACAGAATCACTAAATTAGCATGGAAATAAAAATCGGCTGGTTATATCCCAATTTAATGAGTACTTATGGAGATAGAGGCAACGTTATCTGTTTAAAAAGGCGTTGTCAGTGGCGCAATATAGATGTGCTTATTGTCCCTTTAGATCAACAAACGCAAGTTTCTCAATTTTATGAAGTTGATCTGATTGTCGGAGGCGGTGCTCAAGATAGGCAACAAGAAATTGTTATGCGTAATCTAAGGGGAGAAAAAGCAAGCGCAATTAAAGAAAAAATTGAAGACTATATTCCGGGTGTTTTTACTTGTGGTTCACCGCAATTACTTGGGCATTATTATGAACCTGCTTTCGGGCAAAGAATTGAAGGGCTAGGCATTCTTGATTTTGTGAGTAAACATCCAGGACCAAATGTTCCCCGTTGTATCGGCAATGTGGTTTTTGAAATTATTGCTTCTCCTTTAGCTCAAGACTTACAGCAGGCTACGGAAACTCTACCCATTGTTATTGGCTTTGAAAATCATGGCGGGAGAACTTATTTAGGCAATGTTTCTCCTCTTGGTAAAGTAATTAAGGGTTATGGTAATAATGGTGAAGATGGTTTTGAAGGAGCTTTTTATAAAAATGCGATCGCAACTTACGCCCATGGTCCACTTTTACCCAAAAATCCTTTTATTGCTGACTGGTTAATTGCCAAAGCCTTAGAAAAAAAATATCAGCAAAAAGTTAACTTAATTCAGCTTAATGATTCTTTGGCGATGGCAGGGAGAAAAGCTATGTTTAAAAGGCTAAATATTGGCATTGAGAAAATTGAAGCTTTGAAAACTTGAAGTAATAATTAATAAAAATCTTTTAGACCTTTTTCAGGATGAAATCATGGATTTATTACGTTCACTTCCCATTGGATTATATTTAGAACAACCTTTTACTTGGCTACATAAGCTAGATTCTAGAGTAAAACTGGCATGGTTGATGAGTTTAATTATTTCACCTCTTTTAGCGACTCCTACTTGGCGTTTATTTTTAGTAGCATTTTTAATAATTTTAACCTGGTGTGTAGGTATTCCTTGGCGTGTGCAAAAAAATCAAATGGTTTGGTTATTGACTTTTTCGGTTTTACTTTTGATTATTACAGCCATTGCCCCTGACGGTTTAGCTATTGATAGTAATCTCCGATTGCCTGCTAATGAATTAGATTTACCCCAACCTACTTCCTATAAATATGTAGTTTTAGAAATTGGTAACGCTACTATCACCAGAAGGTCTTTAGATTTAGCTATTAGAATTAGTACTTTAATTTTTACTTTAATTTATAGTAGCAATATTTATTTATTAACTACAGCACCAGAAGAAATTACCGCTGGGCTAGAAAAGTTATTGTCACCATTAAAACGTTTTAATCTACCCGTTACAGAAATTGTTCTCACCTTAACCCTGTCTTTGCGTTTTATTCCCCTAGTATTAGAAGAAATTCAAAACTTAATTCGTTCAGTGCGTACAAGGGCGATTAAATGGAAAAAATTAGGCATCAAAAAAAGTCTTCAATTATGGTTAATTGTGGCAGAAAGACTCTTAGAAAATCTTCTTTCTCGTGCCGAACAAATTTCTATGGCTATGGAAGTTAGAGGTTTTACTTCTCCTAATGAACATAAGGTTGAATGGCATACCATCAAATTATATAAGGCTGATTATATTGCTCTATTTGTGTTAATAATATTTTGGTTCGCTCGCATTTTTTGGGGACAAACTTCTCTAAATTAGAGCTTGCTGAATAAATCACTAAAAATTTCATCTGTAATAAGGAATTAACACTAACATAAGCTCTAGTTGTTTTTTCTTTATTTATTGGGTTCTGAGTTAGGCTCACAGTAACGTTTTTGGCACTAACCGAGCAGTATTGGGGTAACTCTCGTCAACCCAACCTACAATTCTCATTTAAATTAAAATCTTATTGTTACTTTAAGGAAACATCTTGGGTGATTTTCTCCTGTACCCAAAGATTGAGGAGAGTTTGAGCCGAAATGCCACGCTGTTCAGCGATTTTTCTCAACTTTAATGCCAAGTTTTTCTCAAGAGGGAAATAGGAACTTGAAGAACCAATCTCCACCTCAAACTCCACAGGTTCAGTTTCTTCCCAGAAATCCCCCAAATCATGGGAATCCCAAAACTTTCCTATTTCTTGATAGGAATTCACTCCAGAAATTGAACTTTTAACGTCGCTCATAATTCCTCATTGTTTTCTGACAAAATTTAAAAGTATTTGCCCAATACTGCCCGGTTAAGAAAATAAAATTCTTGGTGGAGATAAAATTACGAATTACTACTGTATTTTTTTAATAAGAAAGGCAAAATGCTTAATTTTTTTAGGTTCTGAGTTCTGAGTTCTGAGTTCTGAGTTACCCTCACAGTAAAGTTTTTGGCACTAACCGAACAGTATTGAGTATTTGCCCACCTTACCAATTTTATTTGTAGTTCACCCATCCCAAAAGCATTGTAAGCTTGCACAATAGTCTAAATACCGCTTTGGTTTTCATTAGAAAAGTTAGTTTGTTCTACTTCCAACGGAGATAGGGGCGGAATCTCTAAAGGTGGTTTCGGTGGTTTTGGGGGATTGAGAATACTTTTCCAAGAAGCAATTTGTTCTCTGGCTGAATTATAAGCCGAAGTTCCAAAGGGAATCAATTCTGCTGTCCGAATCGCTTCTTCAACCGAAGGTTTGTAAGCATAATTAGCAGTACTTCTGGCTATAGCTAATAATTGTTCTGACCAACGATTAATGGCCATACGACTTTCTCCTTTAACAGTGCTTGAAGAAGGCACACCTCTGGCAATATTAATAGCTCTTAATAAGGTTTGAGGAGTATTGGACTTGGCTACTTGATAGGCTTGATTGAGATCATTTTGACCTTTAATTTCCCTTCTCCATTCCCGTATTTTCGTTTGTGCTTGTCCATACAAAAAACGACCTGAACTAATTTGGTTGGCAGTATCAATAGCCGCTTGATAATTACCACTATTACCATAAGCTACGGCCCGATTGAGAATAGGCTGATCTTGTTCTCTTTGTATATTACGCTTCCATTCACGAATTAAAGTTTGTGCTTCTGAATATAAAGCCCGATTAGAATTAATCATACTGGCTTGATTAATTGCTTGTTGCCAAGCATTGACATTATTACCTCTAGCTAATTGTCGGGCTTGATCTAAATAGGGTTGATCTTCTATGGTTTCTATTTGTCTTTGCCAATCTTTAATTTCTCTTTGGGCTTCTCTATACAGGGGATTGTCATAAGCAATTAGTTTGGCCTTGGCGATCGCACCAGTCAAACTATCCACATCACCGGGTTGAGCAATCATGCGGGCATCAGCTAAATAAGCTAAATCTTCTTTTTCCAGTTGCCAAGTATCAATTAATGTTTGTGCTTCGGAATAAAGGGGACTTGTTTGGGTTATAGTTTCAGCACCAGAAATAGCTAATTCTAATCCAGAAACAGTGCCTAAATCAGAGTTTCTACCAGCGGTTGCCAATACAGTCCAATCATTAGATTGCTTTCTTAAATCAAAATCAACAGGAATTTTTTCAGCTAATGTCGATAAACTGTCCCATCTTTGATTATCAATTAAGTTTTGAGCATAGTCTAAAATTTCATCTTGGGCATCTTTGATAATCTCTAAGGCTTGATCATAAGCATAACTAGAAGAATCTATTTGTGAAGAGATTTCAATAGCTTTCAATAAATTATCAATTCCTTTTCTCCTTAAAGCCGCATAAGCACCATCTAATCTTTTGCTCTCTTCCCTTGCTAAATTAATAGTACTAACAATCTCTTCATACTTAGTGGTTTTCCAATAATTATTAGGTATATTTAGCATTTCCACTGCTTCTAAAAAGGCTAAATTCCAATAACCTAAGCGTAATTTTTTCTCTACTTGAGCTTGTATTTCTTCTCCTCTTTTCCAGATGGATTGCCAACGCTCTATTTTTTCATCCACCAAATCATAAGCACTAGAATTATCAGGCACTTTTCTGGCAATTTGAATCGCTTCATCTAATTCTCCCTCTTGGAATTTTCCTTCTCCAACGGCTATAATTTCATGTCCCCACTCTTCTACATAATGATTAATTTGATTCCGAAGGGGATGATCTTCTTTTAACTTTGACACTAAAGCAATAGCCTTTAAGAATCCCTCTACCGTTTTCTTTTCTGCTTGTAGTTGAGCACAATAAATACGGTTAGTAGCAGAAGAAAAAGGTAAATAAATTTTATGACAATTGGGATTAGTAGGTAATTTTAATAAAACGGAAGTAGCGGTAAAACCTACACCCCCAAAAGTTAAAGCTAATAAAATGCCCCAGAATTGCCAAGAAGAAGCTAAACCCCTTGAATAAGTTTTAATAGTCATATCTTCCTTTAAGTCAGATTTTCTCGATGTGATGGGACTTTCTTGATTGTTATTAATCGAATCGTACTCCTTCTCTTTTAAAGAAGAATTTGTCCCAGAAACCAGTTTATTTTGACTTGGTTGTTTTTTCATAATCATAACTTAATATATAGCGATTTAAACTTATAATCATATTTTTTACATCAGTGTGAGAATTATTATACTTTACTTATCTTAACATAATCTCTTTTTTTGGGAATAAATACTTAGGACTTGCTGAAAAAGTTTTTTGATGGCGGACTTTCTCCCTTTCAGTGGCAAGTTTCTCACTTCAAGGGCAAAGTTTCCCACTTCAAGGGCAAAGTTTCTCACTTTGAGTGACAAGTTTCTCACTTCAAGGGCAAAGTTTCCCACTTCAAGGGCAAAGTTTCTCACTTTGAGTGGCAAGTTTCTCACTTCAAGGGCGGACTTTCTCACTTTGAGTGACAAGTTTCTCACTTCAAGGGCGGACTTTCTCACTTTGAGTGACAAGTTTCTCACTTCAAGGGCGGACTTTCTCACTTTGAGTGACAAGTTTCTCACTTCAAGGGCGAATTTTCTCCCAAAAAGGTATAATCGAAAACAAATTGCTGACTTATACAAGGCGATTGATGTAATGATGACTTTGCCCGAAGCATTACAACTGAGCTTTGAAGAAAAACTTACTCAATATCAGGAAGAACTAAAAATGCCTTTATTAACTAATATTGAAAGACGCGCTTTAGAACAAGGAGCTAAACAAACTCATCAACAAAACATTATTGATTTACTTCAAAAACGGTTTGGTGAACTTCCAGAAACCCTAACTCAAAGGATTAGACAAATAGAGGATAATTCTTTTTTAAAAGAGTTACATCTAGAAACGATTAGTGTTAATTCATTAGATGATTTTCAACAGTTAATTAATGAAAACCCAAGATAACCTAACAAGGAACTTCCTGTTTCAATACCGTTGGGTTAAGCCCCCCAGCCCCCAACTTTGGGGGAGTCATATTTGTGAAAGTCCCCCAGAATTGGGGGATGCGCGGGGGCGGAAAAAATAACTTGAGCGACTAACCGAACAGTATTGCTTCCTGTTTATGTTGTCAATGAATATTAGAAAAATGATTCCTAATTTGAGGCAGATAAAATCGTTCAGACGCAAAAGTTTTACCATCTTAACTTTTGCTGCTTTTACTGCCAGTATGTTTTTAATTGCTAATCCCGCTTTAGCAGAAGAAACCACAACAGGTGGCTTTAATCCTCAACAATGGTTACTTAATGCTTTAGAGTGGATTGATAATAATGGTACTCTAGGTGCGATCGCTTTTATTCTTCTTTACATAATCGCCACAGTCGCCTTTCTACCTGGTTCAATTCTCACTTTAGGTGCTGGAGTAGTTTTTGGCGTAGTTTTAGGTTCATTTTACGTCTTTATCGGTGCAACTATTGGGGCAACGGCAGCTTTTCTCGTAGGAAGATACCTAGCTAGGGGGTGGGTAGCGAGTAAAATCGAAGGGAATAACAAATTTAAAGCTATAGACCAAGCAGTAGGTAAAGAAGGTTTAAAAATAGTCCTTTTAACTCGTCTATCTCCTATTTTTCCCTTTAACTTACTTAATTACGCCTATGGAGTCACAGGAGTTTCCCTCAAAGACTATATTATGGGATCAGTGGGCATGATTCCAGGTACAATTATGTATGTATATATAGGCTCATTAGCAGGTAATTTAGCCACTATTGGTACGGAAACACCATCAGCAAACCCCATTGCCCAATGGACTATTAGAATTATTGGTTTTATAGCCACCGTCGCCGTAACCATATATGTAACGAAAATAGCCCGTAAAGCCTTAGATAATATTGTTTTGGACCCTCATAACTAATCTAGATTATTTATCAAATATTCCTACCAACTCAAGATTATAATAATGATCTAAGGTTTATTGTCTTTATTCTTCTTTACATAATCGCCACAGTCGCCTTTTTACCTGGTTCAATTCTCACTTACTGTTATAAAATGCGATCGCCTGACCGAAATTCTCAATTCTAAATTTTCCCTCACCGATGTCGATGGTAGTTATAATATCCTTAAGATTGAGATATTACATTCTTTTGGGAAAATACTTAATTATTTTTGAACAACTTATCAGAATATTTGGCTTGCATTGGCTTTAAACTATTATTATGAGCAAATTTAGGCGAGGATTTTGGCTTTATCCTCTTTTTCAAATTCCCTTAATATTTTTAACTACCTTTTTAACCGCAGCTTTATTATTTTGGTTATTAGGATTTGGCAGGCCTCCTGTAGCTGTAGCCATTGCTCTTGATTTAAGTCACAGTACTTATCAACCCCAAGAATTTAACGCTTCGGGTACAATTATGAACCTGGAAATAAAAGCAGTGGAAGCTTATGTAGAGAAAAATGCTTCTGAGAGAATCGGTAAGCCTAACCAAATTAAAATTTTGGGATTTGCCAGTAATGTTATTGCTTTAACTCCATCTTTTGAAGAAAATAAGGAAACAATAGAGAATGAATTGCTCAACACCATGAACAATCCCAACTTAGTTAATATTATTGGTGGAGGTAGTGAGTTAAATCTGGCAATTCAAGAAGGGATAGAAGCTTTAACCACAATTACCAATAGATGTCGAGAGTTATTAATAGTTACCGATGGGGCGGTTTCAGTTGACCCAAGAGTGATTAAGGATGCTATTCAATCTCAGGTTAAAATTAATGCCATTGTCATAGGAGTTAATGCACCAGAAGTCCAGGCCGCTGTTGACCAAACTGGAGGAATTTATTTGTCAGGAAATGAAAATAACCTCGCCATTCTCTTTACAGGAAAATTATTTAACAACTTTAATAGTAATTGGAGATGGATTGTTTTTTGGCTAGGATTAGCTTGGATAGCCTTAATGTGGACTCTGATTATGCCTTTAGATAGGTATCTGCTGCAAGGTTTATTGAAAATGCCCATGAATTTAGCGGGAAGATTAGCATTAGGTAATGCTTTATTTTGGACGGCGGCCACTCCTGGTATTCTCTGGAAAGTCTATCAGATATTCAATTTAAGTTTGCCTTTTTTATCTTCGTGTTAATTAATTATCTTAAATGTGAGCGTAAGACTGCCGTTGAATTTCACCACCAAAAAATACCTACAGAAATCAACGGGAGATGTAAGCCAACCCACAAAAAAATCGAGCGACAGCGAGTCCTTACTTTTCACGCCTAGTTTGACACCAAAATTGATGTTTTGTGCTAGAATAAATCGCATAAGAATATCTTAAGCAAATGATTGTCCTTGAGTATAAACTAAAAGCTAAACAGTATCAATATCAAGCCATCGATGATGCTATTCGCACGGCTCAATTCATTAGAAATAAAGCCTTGCGATTGTGGATGGATGGTGAAAGAATCAATAAATATGACTTGAATAAGTATTGTGCTGTATTAGCTAAAGAATACCCGTTTGCTAAGGAGTTAAATTCCACTGCCAGACAAGCATCAGCAGAACGGGCTTGGAGTGCTATTTCTCGCTTTTTTGAGAACTGTAAAAAAGGTGTCAAAGGAAAAAAAGGCTACCCCCGCTTTAAGAAAAACTCTCGTTGTGTGGAGTATAAAACTAGCGGTTGGAAGTTAGACTCAAACACCAAAAAACACATCACTTTTACTGATAAAAAAGGTATTGGCAGACTTAAGTTAGTAGGTAGTAGAGATATATATTTCTACAGTGCTAATGATATTAAGCGAGTGCGTCTGGTCAAAAGAGCAGACGGCTACTATTGCCAATTTTCAATTAAGGTAGATGTGCGGATTGAGACTCAAGCGACCAATAATGTGATTGGCTTAGATGTTGGTTTAAAAGAATTTCTGACAGATAGCAAAGGGAATACAGTGGAAAACCCTCGCTTTTTAAGAAAAGCCGAAAAAGCGATAAATCGTGCTAATCGCAAAAAGTCAAAGAAATTTGTCAAAGGCAGAAAACCGCAATCAAAAAACTATCATAAAGCTAGAGTCCGATATGCCCGTAAACATTTAAAAGTAAGTAGGCAGCGTCAAGAGTTTGCGAAGAGAGTAGCATACTGCGTAATCCAATCTAACGATTTGGTCGCTTATGAAGATTTAAATGTTAAAGGCATGGTAAGAAATCGGAAACTAGCAAAATCGATCAGTGATGCAGGATGGACTATTTTTAGACAGTGGTTAGAGTATTTTGGCTACAAATACGGCAAAATAACAGTAGCCGTACCACCACACAATACTAGCCAAGATTGCTCTAAATGTGGTCAAAAAGTAGAAAAGTCACTTTCAACTCGAACTCATGTATGTGCTCACTGTGGGCATATTGAGGACCGCGATTGGAATGCGGCGAGAAACATCCTAATTAAAGCATTACGTACCGTAGGGCATACGGGAACTTACGCTGGGGGAGATTTGCCCTCTTGGGCGATTGGTGCAAACCTGTCGTCTAACGGCGAGTCAGTGAACCAAGAATCCCCCGTCGAGCGCGTAGCTTGACGGTGGGAGTGTCAATGAATTTAAGGAGTAAATTATGTCATCACAAGTAGAAGAAAAAAGTATGGTGCCAACGGTTATTGTTGGTATTGGTGGTACTGGTGCGGAAGTTTTGGCTAGAATCAGAAGATTAATAGAGGAAACCTATGGCAGTTTAAGCAATTTTCCCATTATTGGTTTTTTGTTAATTGATACCGATAAAGATTACAAAATTGATAATCCTGAAGCCGGAGGTAGTCCTTTAAAAGATAATGAAAAACATTGGGCCAGAGTCAGTGGCAGACAAGTCCAAGAAATGGTTAATAATATGGAAAATTATCCCTGGATTAATCAATGGTTTCCCAATGAATTAGAAAAAAATATTGCTGGTTTAGAGGCAGGCGCAGGACAAATACGGGCTTGTGGTCGTTTTGCTTTGTTTTGTAATTATAAAGACATTGAAAAAAAATTTATCGACAGTTGTAATCGCATTAAGGGGCATGAAAATTTTATGCTTGACCGCCATAAAATTAAAGTGATTACTAATAACATTAATGTCTTTGTAACCGCCTCTTTATCCGGTGGTACCGGTAGCGGTATGTTGATTGATATGGGCTATTGTATTCGCAATTGGTTAAGGGGAGAAAGTAGTACCTTAGTTACAGCTATTGTGCCTATGCCTCAAGCCTTTGCTGGAGTTAGTGTAGGCGATCGCATTTTAGCCAATGGTTATGCCGCCATGATGGAGTTAAGTTATTACTCTGATAATCGCACTCGGTATAGTCATCAATTTACCAATAGTTTAATGGATGAAGTCAGAAGTATGGATGCCCCTTTTGATTTTACCTATCTAGTAGGCACAAAAAACGGGGAAAATGACTTTAAACTAGACCAAATTAGGGAAATGATTGCCCAGAATATTTTTCTCGATTTAACCTCCGATTTTGCCCCCCATAAACGTTCTATTCGGGATAATATCAAAAGTGCTTGGGCAGAAAAGGACCCCGGTGGCAGGGGTTATTCTAAACAATTTATGAGTTTTGGCCTTTCTACCATTGAAATTCCCATCGCTCATATTCGCAGTTCCTTATCTTATCGTTTAGGGGAAGATTTAGTTAACTGGTGGCTTAATGACGGTGCTATTTTGCCAGCGCAAATGAATGAGTTAATCCGCAGCGATATTTTAAAAAAAATGCGCCTGAGTGATATGCAAATCTTAACCGATTTAGGTGCAGCAGATGATCGCCCTTATTTAGCGGTAATTTCCGAATGGGTAAACAGTATTCGCCAAGAAATAAATAACGATGACCTTTTAGAATGTAGTCAACAAGGAATCAATATGTTAGGTTCAGAAAAAGGTAAGATTTTAGATTTTGTGGACGGTTATCTGCAACCAAAAGTAAATGATTACCGTGCCGATCATTTTCGAGAATCAAGTCCAGATGAAAGAGTCCATGGCGATTACCTGCAAAAAATATATAGCAACCGCAATGAAATCATTATACGTGGTTGTCAGGCTCTAGAAGAGGAATTAAATCAGATTTTAGAAAACCGTAGTCAAGGACGTAAATTTGCCGATTTATTTATTGTTACCGTCAGACAAATCTTTACCGATGCTAGTGAAAAATTTCGACGCGAACAAGATCAACTTTGGTCTAAAAATGAACTCAATCGTCAAAGACAATACGATGCCGCTTTAGCCGAAATTAACGAATTTAAAGATAAATTTGGCATTTCTAAACAAGACAAAATGGAAGAATATTGTCAACAAGCCTTGCAGGGTTTAGAAGGGAATTTAATTGCCACTATTCAAAGAAAAACTCGAGCCGCAGGGTTACAAGTAATTAACAGGTTACAAGAACATCTTACTTTACTGGAAAACCGCTTCAATCGTTGGCAACAAAAATTAATCCAAACCAGAGATTTCTTTAGGACTAAATCGGGCCAAGAAGCTGATCGGGCGGATGCTTTGCTTATCAACGGACTTAAACTTTACGAGCGTCAAGAATTAAATTCACTTTATCAAAATCTTATTGAAGAATTCGCAGGTGGTAATATTGGTACCCAAAGTCGTTATCAAACCGGTCTTAACTCTATTTGTAGTACTCTGTCCGAAGATATTCTCCAAGAAGCTAGTCCTTTATGGAAAGAAACTCGCCGTGCCGATGAAGTAATGAGATTATGGGATATTATTTATATTCCTGAAGTTCAAAATGACGATTGGCGACAAATTATTGCTAACCGCAGTCGTAAAGTCATTGAAGAAGCACCTACGAGTAGTAAAATCAAAAGGGAATTAGCAGCTTGCGATCGCCTTTTCCAATTATTTAATGATGATCGCGAAATTGTCAATAACATTCGCATTGCCTGTAACAAATCAAAACCGTTAATTATTCTTAGTAAAGCTGTTATTCAGGGAAAAGATGCGGGATTTAGTCCGAAAATCAATCAAAATGCTGCTTTATTAGGAGGCAAAAATACCAGTGACCCAGCGGCAAAAAAAATTATTAATTATTTGCAGGAATTTATTCGGGATGATGACATTAAACCATTAGGAGAAAAAGAACGTCATCGCCTAGTTTTTGTGCAAGAAATAGGGGGTTTTTCCTTACGTTGTATTGATGGGATGCAAGAATTAAGACAATCCTATCAAGATTGGAAAAGTCAGTTTATTTTGGCTAAAAGGGCACAACAACAAGGAGAAAATCGGGACTTACCTATACCTGTGCATATTCAAAAAGAACCACCTTTTTGGGACATTTTTCCTGAAGATGGCCAAATCTTTCAATTAGTAGTGGAGGCAAGAGCATTAGAAGTCTTATCTCAAGCCGAAAATCGTAAAACCAAAGAAAAAGTAATTCGCTATAGTAAACAAACAGTAATTGGTGCGCAAAATGTGGATTTAGCAAGTAGTTGGGAAGAAGTTACTCAAGTGTTGGAAGTAAAAGCTTGTCGTCAGGATAAAGAAGAAATTCAACGGCAAGTTAATCAAAAGTTTCAACAAGCAGAAAATCC